>Ga0131853_10009451_pt1 | contig 17839 bp, 16 predicted proteins | sample TergutLab28metaG_FD_92764 | JGI IMG/M metagenome (GOLD analysis project Ga0131853, IMG submission 92764) | Labiotermes labralis P1 segment gut microbial communities from Petit-Saut dam, French Guiana - Lab288 P1 (version 2) (version 2) | ecosystem: Host-associated > Arthropoda: Insects >... | reverse complement strand
GTGTCTATGGCGGTGAGGGTCCACCTGTTCCCATTCCGAACACAGTAGTTAAGCTCACTTGCGCTGACAATACTTGGCTGGAGACGGCCCGGAAAGATAAGTCGACGCCAACACAAAGCACCTGATCCCCTGGATTGGGTGCTCGCACGTTCCTCAATAGCTCAGTCGGTAGAGCATGCGGCTGTTAACCGCAGGGTCGTTGGTTCGAGTCCAACTTGAGGAGCCAGTGAAAACCCGCTTAAACATTAGGTTTAGGCGGGTTTTTAAATTTTCCATAAAAATAAAAAAACACTTGCATAATCCATCCGGTTATGATATATTTATGTAACTTTCAAACAAATTCGAATGGGGATATCCCATTCGAATTTGGCGTTTTATGACAAATTCTTAATAACTTTGTTAAGAAAGTGACATTCCTGCCGGAAAGCGTTGCAAGCTCAAGACATCCACCTTTTGACAATCATTAACAAAGTCCTTAATGATCGAAGGATCAACGGTTTCAATGGTAATGGGTTATTCCTTAAAACCTAAATATATTATGCAAGGAGGCGTCAAATATGCAAAAACTCATAAAGAGAACGATCGTAGCCATATTGACAATGATTCTGATTGCTGGAATGCTCATACCAATGGCAGTTGCAAATGAAGCGGACACGGAAATCCTATCGGGTCGTCATCCGTTTACAGACGTATCAGGCTTGCCGGTTTCGTATCAAGAGGCAATCCAATTTGTGTGGCAGAACGATGTAATGACAGGCGTTTCCGCAACAAGATTTGATCCCCAGGGCAATTTCACCCGTGCGCAAGTGGCGGCAGTGTTATTCCGGATTCACACCGGCAGACAAGCCAATAACAACGATTCACGCAATAACAATTTTAATGATGTCCAAAGTAATCAATGGCACGCGGCATATGTCACATGGGCAAACCGGAGTGGCATTGTACTGGGGACGTCGCCTACCACATTTAATCCGGAAGGAAGAATCACACGGCAAGAGCTCACAACAATGTTGCTTCGGTTTGCGAATTTTGCAGGATATCCCACAAGTGTATCTGGGAATTTCAATTTGAATCAGTTTTCAGACAGAAATCAAATTGCAAGCTGGGCGCTTGAGTCCTTGAGATGGGCAGTATACAATGGAATCAAGACAAGTGTCGGCGCGAATACGCTGGCGCCAGGTGCCCCGATGACTCGTGCAGAAAACGCATTGACCTTGTGGCGATTCATGGAAGTGTTCAATATCAACGGCGGAGATCAAACACAACGCATTGATATTCGGGATTTGGTGGGGATGAGATATTATGAAGTGATGGTGCAATATGGTCATTTATGGGAGCGGTATAGCTACGAAATAGACGAGGATGGGAGCCTTGCTTTCTACTTCCCGGATGTAGGCTTAGTGATTGTGACACTCCCGAACGGTGATGAGATTGACCATGTTTCCGTTAACTTTGACCAAGTGCAAAGTGATTTCTTCCACATCGGCGGAATTGATCACAGGTCAACACGAAACGATGTTGTGCGTATCTTCGGCGCTCCGGACGACAGTTTTGTCGGGGTTTGGGGGCGGATTTATGAATATGTTAGAGATCAGTACTCAATCCTGTTCAGAATGGACGCCAATACGGATCGGGTTCTTGGTTTATATTATTGGTGATGCCATAGCGGTTCCAGCAGGAGAAGTCAAAGCAAAAGCCTGATTTTTATCAGGCTTTTGCTATTTGATCCGTCTATTGGAGTTCCACTCTATTCAGCCAATCCAACACATGCTGGTTAAAGAGGGGTACATTTTCAATTTGTAAGAGATGCCCTGTGCGGTCTAGGACGGCATAGGTGGCTCTTGGGAATTGGGCTAGGAGTTCAAAGGCTTGGACATAGCCGGTGATATGGTCTTGGCGGCCAGTTAGAATGCTTACCGGTCTCTGGAATAGAGCGGAAGGCAACTCGTTTTCAAAGGAAAAGCGGTATCCCTCGGCTTTGTATCTGGTGGAAAAGGCCTTATCAACGACACGAAAACCAGGTAAAATATCTTCTTGGTATCGCTCATATGTTTCGGAAGTGGCAAGGACTGCCATTCTCAGAAAAGCGTCTAGGCCTGGAGCGGAGGGGTCGAGGAGGTCTGACCTTTCTAGGACACATTTTTCGGGAAGGGTTCTGTCTGCCATTCGGGCTGTGATCACAGGGAACAGAAGCAGTGCGCCGCGGATCCGTTCCGGCATGAGATACATTAGCCCTTGCGCTAAGTATCCGCCGTAGGAGGCGCCGGATAGTAAGAAGGCCTGGTCTGGGAGAATGGTGTCAATGAACATGCGGAGTATGTCTAACATGGTGTCCGCATCTTTCAGCCATGGTGCGGAAGTGGATTGCCCCATGCCGGGGAGGTCTATGTAGATTCTTCGATAGCCCTCTAGTTGGGTAAAAATGGGTTCAAAACATCCTGTCATGGCATGGTGATCGCTGGAGTAGCCATGGATGCAGAGGACAGGGGTGCCGGTGCCGTGCTCTTCGTAGTAGATTTGTAGGTCTTTGACTGTGCATATCATGGCGGAGACTCTCCTTGGAGTTAGAATGGTCGTTTTTTGAAATAGCCCTGTTCTTTCCAATATTCATAGGGGTAATTACCCTCACCGACATATTTCGTTACTATAAATTTTGACATATGATAGAAAAAAATAGTTGAAAGATATGGGGCTTTCTTTTTTGCCAAATAAAATCTTTGCGCAGACCGGCGAAGGGTTTTTTCATATTTGGCTTGTTTTGCCTCTTTCATTTGATCCCATTTGGCTGTAAACATTCGAAGACCGAAGGAATAGACGCGGTTTATGCCCCAATGCTTTAGAACTTTCCTGATTGGTTTGATAGCGGCGGCTGAACCTGTTCCTGTTGTGAGGATAAAGGCTTTTTTATTAAAAATCTCTGTTTTTGGTGATACAGGTAACACCAAAAAGTCTATGTGGTCAAAAAGAGTTTTCATAGCCCCCGGCATACTGCAAGCTCCATAATGGGGTGTAGCAAAAATCAAGGCATCGGCTTGGAGAATGGCATCCAAAATTGGAGTCACGTACTTTGCATTGGGGCATTTTTCTAGGTGCCCCTTTAAGCAGAGGGTGCATCCGGTGCAGAATGCGGGGAGGGCTTCGGGGAGGAAGAACTCTACAAAGCGGACATCGCCGCAGCTTGAGAGTTCATCCATGAAGAGTTTGGTTGCGAAATAGGTATTTCCCTTTCTGGGGCTACCATGAAAAACAGTAATTATCATTGTATCACCTTCCTGTGTACCTATTTTACCACAGGCTTAAAATAGTGTATACTGAGGAGACAAGAAAACAAGGGGAGATTTGAAATGATTTTAATTCGGCAGGAAAAGCCTGACGATTATGCCGCGGTCTATGCTTTGACAGAGGCGGCTTTTGCAGAGTGGGAACATGCGGATGGAGATGAGCAAGAGGTTGCCCAGAAGCTACGGCAGAAAGCGGGTTATCACCCGGAGTTGTCTCTTGTGGCGGAGATTTCCGGGGAAATTGTGGGACATATTTTGTTCACGGAGATCGCCATTGATGGATCTCCGGCGCTTTGCTTGGGGATTGTTGCTGTTTTGCCCCAGGTGCAAGGACAAGGGATCGGTGGCGCCTTGATCCAAGGGGGACATGAAGGGGCAAAGAAGCTTGGGTTTTCCCTCTCCGTGCTTGTGGGGCATGAGGACTATTATCCCCGCTTTGGATATGAGCCTGCGGGGCAATATGGGATAGCCTTTCCCTTTGACGCGCCGGAAGCGTGTAAGATGGTGAAGTTTTTGGATGAACGGGGGAAGTCTGTGCAGGGTATGGCGCAGTTCCCGCCTGAGCTTGTGCCGGAGGGGTCATGAACACATTTTTTAAACAGGTGTATGAGATTGTGGAGCAGATTCCCCAGGGGCGCGTGATTTCCTATGGACGGATTGCCCGGCTTCTCGGGCGGCCCCGGGCGGCGAGAGAGGTTGGTTGGGCCATGCGAACCTGTCCGGGTCATTTGCCGTGGCAACGGGTTGTGAAAGCGGATGGAGCGATTACAGGTGGAGACTTTGCGGATATGCGGCGGGCTATCTTGGAGGCTGAAGGCGTAAGCTTCTTGGCGGATGGCCGGGTGGATATGGAGGCCTGTGGTTGGATGATAGGGGAGTAGAAAGCGGCGACCTTGACGTGCCCTTTGTAGGGGCGGCCATTGGCCGTCCGCATGTTTCAACATTTTTGCACCAGCTAGGCAATGCGGAGTAAGCCGTCAGTCGCGGACGCGCAATGCGCGCCCCTACAAAGAGAACCCCTAGTATGATGTACATACTAGGGGTTTTGTCGTTCTATTCTTCAGATTCTTGCTCAAGATCGGGCTCATCTTCTATATCCTCGTCCGACTCATCTTCCGGTTCCTCTAGCTCTATTTCCTCTTCCGGAGGCGCTTGTTCTTCGAGGTCTGGGAGCTCAAGGAGGTCGTCGTCATCCATCTGAACCTCGCTGGCCTCGTCCATACTTAGAATAGTTGGCGCAATGCGGGCTAGGGTTGCGATGGATTCGGCGCGGGTGATGTTGTTTAGGGGGAGGAGACGTCCGTCACCTGTACCGGTTAGGAGGCCTTGCCCCACGAGGCGGGTGATCTCAGGCCTTGCCCAGCCCGGGATCTGGGTGTGGTCGGAGAAGCGGTGGAGGACACTGTCTGGGGCGTAGGTGTCTAGGAGTCTGCCTAGGATGACGAAGGCTTCTGTGCGGGTGATGAAGCTACTTGCGTCAAAGCGGACGCCGCCGGGGGCGGCTCTGCCCATGATGTATCCGTGCTGGAACATGGCCGCTACATAGGGGCGTGCCCAGTTGGGGATCTGGTTATGGTCGAGGAACTCATTACCTCTGAGACTGTAGTTTGCGGGGTTGATGCCCAAGAGACGTGTGAGCATGGCGGCGAATTCAGCGCGGGAGACGTTTTGGTTTGGACGGAAAAAGGTGCCTTGATCCGTCACAACGCCCCGGGCAACACCGGCGGCGCGCATTTGACCAATGTAGCCTTCCGCCCAGTGACCGGTGGTGTCAATGAAGTGGGCGGCGACGGTGATGTTTACGGTGCGTGTGACACCGCCGGCTGTGACTCTGAGTTGCCCGCTACTGCCGGGGGCGCCGGTTGCGGTAAGCCGTCCGGACTCGTCAAGGGTGGCGACGTTTCCTGTGATGTTTGTGTGGATCATATCTCGTGATGCGAAGAGATATTGTCCGTGGAAGATGGGGTGATAGGTAAGCTGGACGGCATCGCCGGGGGAGAGGGTTAGGGTGGATACGGCGGCTCCGGCGAGGCGGACATCAATCCGCTCTGGGCGGGCGATGAGATTTAGATGTGTCCGTCCTCTGGCGCCGTTTTCTGCGTGGATGGTGAGGGGGCCGGAGAAATCTTCAGAGGCGGTGCGGAATCCGCCGAGTTCTTGCCATCCGAGATTCGGAGAGGCTTCAAAATAAGAGAACTCTAGCCCTGTTGTGCCCAGTGGGAAGTAGCCCCGGTCTGTCATGCTGATGTGGGCAGGGAAACTCGCCGGGGTGAGAAGAGAACCTGCTAAGACATAGTCATAGGCGGGGTGGAACTGGATGTGAGCCGGTTGATTATCGCGATGATAGCGAGAGGTGAGTAGGATGAAAGTGGAACAGTTGCGTAAAGCGCCGCCGGATGGGCGGTTTAATACGCTGGCATTTGTAGTGCCGGGGACGCGGTAGCTAAAAGTGGTGGAGCCGCCGCCGTCTAGGTTTACTACGTAGTGCGCGCCTAAGCGGATCATCTCGTCAGCGAGTTCTGTAAGGGTGAGGCCCGCTGAATGGCCAGGGAGACGTCCGTCTACGGTGTAGAGGATGATGCTACCGTCTGCACGGATGCCGAGCGCGGTGCGGGGATGCACGCCGCCCACACTGGAGTCCCAGCCGGAGGTGCGTGTCCCGCCGGAGACGAGGATATCGCCGCCGCCTGTCGCCCATGCGGCTTCTGCCACCCGGGCATCCGAAGAGTTTACACGGAGAGTGACCCGGTCACCTACAGCGAAGCGATCTAACTCACCTACGAGAGGGCTCTGCTGATCTGCGGAGAGGACGATGTGTCCGGGGGGGATGTTAATTGCGCCGGCGCTGTTTAAGACATGGGTAACCTCTAGAGAAACCATGCCGCCGACACGGACATTCCCGGCTGTGATGCGGAAGAGGACTTCGCGCCCTGGGGTGTTTGTGCGGGTGGTGTTTGAGAAATATTCGTCATAGAGATAGAGCCAGCCGGGTTGGCGGAACTTGTTGTAGAAGAGAACATTGACCTGCTGGCCTGCGTTATTTGCGTTTGAGCCGCCTTCGTTTGTCAGGGTGAAGGTGAGAGTCGGGTTTGCGATGAAGGCAGAGCCGTTGTCACGGAAGAAGATGGCGCTTCGGCCTTGGTGGCTACTGCGAAGCTGACCGTTTGATATGTAGATTCCCTCCATGATCCCGGTTTGGAAGGAGAAAAAGTCGGAGTTGATTCCACCGAGGACATTATGACCTTGACGCTGGGCATGTCCGATGACGGCGTTAATGTTAGACGCGCCGAAGACATGTCCACCGGCGGAGACGATGGGGCGAATGTCATTGCCGGGTATGAAAGAGAGCATGTGGGCATCTTGTCTGCCGCCTGCGTTGTTTGATACCATGTGGTTATATTGTAATGTGTCGGAGACAATGAGGTTTGTCTGCCGCACACGGGTTCCCGCACCCATGGCCTCGGCTGTGGGGGGGATCAGTAGAAGGATCGCTAGACAAAGCGCCAGGATTCTTGTAAATTGTTTTCGCATGGAAATACTCACTTTCTGTATAGAATGGTGTGTTACCCAGTATATCAGGCTTTCATGGAAGACACAACGTCCGATTTTTGGAAGCGCTGGATAAATAAGAGACCCCTCGACTTGTAAAAAAGGACAAAATAAGGTAAACTAGTCCGAGACAAATACCAGATTTGCGATTACTCTAGGAAGGACGCTCTATGTCGAACCGAACACATCACCGGCTCAAAACTGTGAGCGTGGTTATTTTAATTACCCTTTTGGGCAAGTTCATGGGTCTTGGACGGGGTATGCTCATGGGGCAGACCTTTGGGACAGGCTATGAGGCAGACGCTTTGGCGGCGGCGAGTCTATTGCCGCGCCAGCTTTTTGACGCGGTATTTGCCTCTGCCGTATCGGCGAGTTTTATTCCAGTGTTCAATGAAGCTTTAGAGCGAGAGGGCCGGGGAGAAGCAGACCGGCTTGCGGGGAGCTTTTTGACGGTGATTGGGCTCGCGGCGGGGGGTATTACCATACTTGGGATGCTCTTTGCGCCGGGGATCATTGGTCTGATGGATTTCCGCCCGGAAACGGCAGAACTTGCGGCACGGTTGCTTACGATTATTTTCCCCTCTCTCCTCTTTACGGGACTGGCCTTTTCTATGGTGGGGATATTGAACTCTCTTGGTGAATTTAAGATTCCGGCGGCGATGAGTACAGTCTCCAACGGGATTATGATTCTGTATTTCCTCTTCTTCGTGGGGCGTTTTGGGGTCTATGGGGCGGCGGTTGCCATGCTGATTGGCTGGGGAGCCCAGGCGCTGTTTCAGGTGCCGAGTCTCATTAAGCGGGGATATCGGTATCGGCCGCGGTTGTGGCATCCGGGGCTTAAGAAGATATTTAAGATGATGCTCCCTGTAATGGTGAGCACGTGGATTGTGCCGATTAATATGATGGTGATCCTTTGGTTTGCATCCACCTTACCCGGCGGGGCGTCCAGTTTGGGATTTGCCAATGAGCTCTATGTGATTATCGCGGGTATTTTTGTGTTGTCGGTGACCAATGTGGTTTTCCCGGAGATGAGCCGTTTGTCTGTCTCGGGAGATCGGCAGGCTTTCTGTGACATGGTACGGAGTACCATGCGGACACTGCTGTTCCTGTTGATCCCCATGACAGTGGGACTCATGCTACTTTCTACGCCTTTGGTGCATCTTTTATATGAGTACAATCACTTTGACGCAGAGTCCACACAGCTTACGGCCTCGGCCTTGTTCTTTATGAGCATTGGCATGGTGGGATACGGGATCAAGCATGTATTGCTCCGGGCATTCTATGCGGAGAAACGGGGGAAGATTCCGCTTTTGGCTGGCCTTGTGAGTGTGGTGGTAAATTTCGTACTCTGTTTCTTCCTGGTGGACTTGATGGGCGTTGCGGGACTGGGACTTGCCTCTGCGGCATCTTTGCTTGCAACGAGTGTAATCCTTATTCCGGCGGCCCATGGGCTGTTTGGGAAGGGGTTCCTCACCCGGGCGCTCTTTGGGGCGATTGCAAAAATGGGCATTTCCGCCCTTTTCATGGGGATTGTGGTATACTTCTTGCGCAATGTATTGGTGGGGTCTATCGGGGATAGCATTCCGGCGCGGATTTTAACCGTGGCGGTTCCCGCCCTAGCCGGGATTGTGGTCTATTTAGCACTTGCGCGGGTGTTTCATTTGGATGAGATGAAAACTGTCCTTGGGATGGTGAGAAGAGGCAGAAAGGAGGAGAAGGTGCAAGATGAAGTTTGATTTTCTAGGCGGTAGTTTGTTATTCCGTTTCCTTGGATGGCTCTTAGACGGCATAGAACAGGCCGCTAGATCTAGCGGGATTGTGCGCTTTGTCACGTGGGTGCGGCGGCTTGCCATGGGCAGTGCTGTTGTGCGTTTCTGTACGTGGATTGCAGACGGATTTGGGGCGAGTGTGCATCAGAGCGCCATTGTGACACGACTGCTCAAAGAGGACGAGGCAGGACAGTTTCGGGAGCGGGGGATCGTGTTCCGACTCTATCGAGCTAAAATGCGGTTTTTGCGGAAGCTTTGGTTTGGGCTTCGGCTGAATCGGCTATTGGCAGACAGCATTTTCCTGAAACCTTGGATCTGGGTGACTGTGACCATGGCGGTGATTCCGCTTTTGCCCACTATGGCTGTTTTGGCTGTGGTCTTACTCTCAGCGGCGTCCCTTCTCATGGCGATGATTCAGGACAAGGAACGCACCCTGGTCTATTCCGCGGTGAATAAGTATGTGTGGCTTTATATGCTGGTGTATGGGCTTGCAACCTTGACCAGTGTGACCTTCCGCGGGAGCTTGCCTGTTGGACTGATTACGATTTCCTTTGTACTCTTCTTCCATGTACTGATCTCCGGGATTGAGACAAAAGGGCAGGTGCGGGTACTTCTAGGGGTGCTTGCTTTTGCAGGGGCAGTGGTGAGCGCTTATGGGATTTTGCAGTTCCTATTCCCAGACCTTGCCGGAGGCGCCGCCGCTTGGCTGGATGATGATATGTTTGACTTCCGGCGTGTGTACAGCACCCTTGCAAACCCCAATGTGCTGGGGACATATTTCCTTCTTGTGATTCCCCTCACTTTCGCGGGGATGCTGATTAGTAAGACAAACATTGGGCGGCTCTATTTCCTCGGGACGGCGGGGCTGATGTGCCTTTGCTTGGTGTTGACCTATTCCAGAGGGGCTTACTTGGGACTCCTCTTTGCAGCGGCGGTTTTCTTGGTTCTCTTAGATCGGCGGTTTATTGTGCCGGGGATTTTGGCGGTGATTGTCATCTTCCTCGCCATGCCTGCGGCGATTATGCACCGCTTCTTCTCTGTGGGTGATTTGGGGGATACCTCCACCAGCTTCCGTGTGTTTATCTGGATGGGAACCCTGTCCATGCTGAGAGACTATTGGTTCTCCGGCGTGGGGCCTGGAGAGGTTGCTTGGGCACAGGTGTATCCGGCCTATTCTTTCCATATGATCGTGTCACCCCATTCTCATAACCTGTTCTTGCAAATCTTAGTAGACACGGGGGCGCCGGGGCTTGCGGTGTTCCTTGGGATGCTGTATCAATATTTCAAAGCGACGTTTGCGGCACTCCGCCGGAAAGTACGGGGCGCACAGCGGATTTTGGTGATTGCGGGGATCTCGGCGGTTGTTGGTTTCTTGGTACAGGCGATGACGGATTATACCTTCTATAATTTCCGCGTCATGCTCTTCTTCTGGGGTGTCCTCGCAATCGGTGTGATTGCCACCCGGTATGACAAACTCCGTGAGGGGGGTGACCTGGCATGATTCGAGTACTCAATGTCTCCAGCGACCGGAACATCGGCGGCGCTGGGCGGTGTATTTTGAACTTTTTGAAGTATTATGACAGAGAAAACTTCACGGTGGATGTGGCAGTGCCAAAGGGGAGTCTTTTGGTGCCTGAGATTGAAAAACTTGGAGCCCGGGTGATTGAGGTAGACGGCATCGGGGATAAGAGCCTTGATTTCGGCGCGATCCAGGAGCTAAAGCGTGTGATTCGGGAGCGGGATCCACAAGTTGTCCACACCCATGGCGCTATGAGCGGACGGATTGCGGGACGGCAGTGCGGGAAACGTGTTGTCTATACGCGGCACTCGGTATTTCCGGTGAGCAAAAAGCTCTCTCGTCCGCCGGGGAAATGGATCAATGGTTTTGTGAATGCCCACTATGCCGATGAGATTGTCGCAGTGGCGGAGGCCGCCAAGGAGAACTTGGTGGAGAGCGGTGTACGGGCTGATCGCGTGCAGGTGATCTTAAACGGTGTGGAGGCGCAGACGCGGCTTTCTCCGGAAGAGATTATGGCGGAACGTGCTAAGTATGGCATTGCGCCTGAACGCTTTGTTGCCGGGATCTTGGCACGGATGGAGCATGTGAAAGGGCATCGTTATCTCCTAGAAGCGGCGCGGATGCTGAAAGAGGAAGGCAAGCCGGTGACGGTAGTGATTGCCGGTGTTGGGAGTTTGGAGGATGAACTCAAACATCAAGCGGCGGAAATGGGACTCGGTGATACAGTCATTTTTGCAGGTTTTGTGACGGATGTGCCGCGTATTCTTAGTATTATGGACATTCAGCTCAATGCTTCCTTTGGAACGGAGGCGACGAGTTTGGCGCTCTTGGAAGGTATGAGCATGGGAATTCCCGCTGTGGTGACAGACTATGGAGGGAATCCGGGTGTGATCTCCCAGGGTATAAATGGACTTTTGGTGCCGACGAAAAATAGTGTTGCGCTGAAAGAGGCGATTTCAGAGATAATGGAGAACAAAGCCGCCTATACACGAATGCAAGCGTCTTGTTTGGATGTGTTTCAGGAGAAATTTACAGCGGAGATTTATGCGCGGAATATTGAGCAGGTATATCGCACTGCTATGGGAAAGAGAAGGTAGAAGGATATGGCTGAGAGAAAGAAGAGACTGTTTAATGGCTTTGACGTGGCGGTGGTGCTCCTTGTTTTAGGGGCGGCCTTTGTGTGGTTTTTTGTGCTTAACCGGGCGCCGGCAGTGGAAGAAACCACGTTTGACAGCAGGGCACGGTATTTTATCGAGGTGACAGATCTCACACAGGATCAGATTGCGGCGGTTACTGTGGGCGCTGGGATTTTAGAGGGCTCTCGCCATATTCCCATCGGACAGGTGGTAGAGGTTACGTATTCGCCTTTCCGACTTCGGGTGGAGGATGAAGAGACCCAGAGCTTCCGCTTTGAAGAAGTACCGGGGCGTTATGCGATGCTGGTTACAGTGGAGACAGAGGTTGTCGAAACAGTAAATGCGATTTTAGCGGAGGGTACTCTTGCGATTCGCGGCGGAATGCCGATTAACTTCACCGGGCCGGGCTTTGCCTTTACAGACGCCTTTGTGCTGGGCTGGGAAAGATAGGGGGAGAGGAGATGAAAGGATTGATTGATAACAAAGGACGGCTGTTTGGGAAAATCAGCGTGATTGATCTTGCCATTATCCTCTTGGTGATTGCCGTTGCGATCGGCGCGTATATCAAGTTTATGGTGGCGCCCCAGACGGCGGTCACGATTGAAGCCGCCCCTGCGCAGTATACCTTAGAGATCCAAAATGTGCGGGATTGGGCGATGCATAACATCCGGGAGGGAGACCAGGTGTTTGTAACCGGCGTTTATGTGGGTACGATCACGAGTGTGACCTATGGTCCCCATGAAGCGACAAGACGGGGAGAGGGATCTGTGTTTCGGGCAACTGTGCCGGAGCGGTTTAATGTGTGGCTTGAAATTGAAGCCACAGCCACAGTGAACGATGGGCGGGTTATGATATCCCGCACGGTACCTATGGCCATGGGGAATTCGCCGACAGATTTTGATACCAGATATGCAAGCTTTTACGCGATTGTGAGGGAGATTCACATTGGAGAATAAGAGCGGGTCGAAAAACATACTCATGGCAACCATGAGCATGGGCATTGGCGGTGCGGAGACGCATATTTTAGAGCTCTCAAAACGCCTTGTTTCAAAAGGACATCGGGTGACGGTTGCATCTAACGGCGGGGAGTATGTGAAAGTGCTGGAAGCCGCGGGGGTACGTCATGAAACGGTGCCCATGCATAGACGAACCATTGGGGCTATGGTGCGGAGTTATTTTGCCCTTCGGCGGCTGATTCGCCGGGAGGGCTTTGATGTGGTACATGCCCATGCGCGGATTCCGGGCTTTTTGTGCGGCCTCATTCGCCGGAAGCGGAGTAAGTATGTCTTTGTCACCACGGCACATGGGATGTTTGCGGCATCGGGGCTTGCGGGGAAACTGTCCAACTGGGGACAGAAGACCATTGCGGTGAGCGAGGACATCAGAGACTATCTGATTGCCCGCTACGGTGTGCCAGCGACGAATATTTTTCTGACTGCCAACGGCATTGACATGGAGCGGTTTTCACCGGAAGTCTCAGGGGAAGCGGTGCGGCGTGAATTTGGGATTTCAGCGGATGCACCTGTGGTTTTGCATGTGAGCCGCTTGGATCAAGAGCCGGCGATCATTGCGGATCAGCTCCTCAGCATTGCGCCTGACTTGTGTGAAGCATGTCCGGGGCTACAAATACTCATTGTGGGCGGCGGGGATCAATTGGAACGCTTGCGTGAAGAGGCGGATGCGGTAAATCAGAGCATTGGACGCACTGCGGTTCATATGACAGGTTCCCGGACAGATGTGGAAGCCGGTATTGCGGCCTCAGATGTGTTTGTGGGTGTGAGCCGTGCGGCACTTGAGGCGATGAGCGGAGCGCGGCCTGTGGTGCTGGCGGGTGCCCAAGGGTATATTGGGATCTTTGACCAGGCGAAGCGTATGAACGCACAGCGTACCAACTTTTGCGGCCGGGGTGAAGCGCTTCCAACGGAGACACGGCTCAGAGAGGATGTGCTTCAGCTTTTGCAACTGGAGCCATCGGAGCGGGAGGCGCTTGGCACATATGGGCGAGAGATGGTGCAGGAGCAGTATTCTATCGAGACCATGACTCAGGATACCCTTTCTGCCTACGAGGCGGCGGCGATACGGGAGCGGCGGCTGTTGATTTCCGGTTATTACGGCTTTAAGAACGCAGGGGATGAAGCGATTTTAGATGCCTTTGTCCAGAGCATGAAGGATCTGCCTTGTCCAGTGCGTGTAACAGTGCTTTCTAACACGCCGGAGGAGACGGCGCGGAAACATGGGACACCTGCTGTATATCGGTTTAATGTGCTCTCGGTGCTCCGTGCGCTTCGGCGGGCGGATGTGCTGGTCTCCGGTGGGGGGAGTTTGTTACAGGATAAGAGTTCCACGCGGAGTATTATCTATTACCTCTCCATCATCCGCTTAGCAAAGTGGATGCGGAAGCCGGTTATGCTCTACGCAAACGGCATTGGCCCTGTGGACAAACCCCGGAATCGGCGGCGTGTGAAACGGGTGATCAGTCGTGTGGATGTGCTTACCTTAAGAGAAGAGAGTAGCCGGGAAGAGCTCTTGTGTATTGGTGTGCCGGAAAGAGCTATGCATGTGACGGCGGATCCCATCTTTTTGCTGGATGTGCAGGATGAAACCTTGGCGGAGCGCACTCTCCGTGAGGCGGGGGTTCCGGGGGATAAGCCTCTGATCGGGATCTCGGTTCGGAAGCTACGGACGGGGGAGAATTTTGTTCCCCAGATGGCGCAGTTTGCGGATCGGCTTACCCAGGAGCTTGGGTATCATGTGGTGTTTTTGCCCATGCAGATGCCCCATGATGTGACCATGAGCCGGGAGATTATGACCCAGATGGCAGAGCCTTCGTACCTATTGGGTGCGGATCTGCCGCCGGAGGCTTTGATTGGGGCGTGTAAACGGATGGACTTGGTGATTGCCATGCGGCTACATACCATGCTCTTTGCGGCCTGTGCCACGACACCTGTGATTGGGCTGGTTTGTGACCCGAAGATTGCCTATTACCTGGAAAAGCTGGACATGCCCTCTGGAGGAGCGGTGGAGGACTTCGCGCCGGAGAATCTGATGGAGCTTGTGGGACAGGTATTAGACGAGAGGCCGATGTATCAGGAACGGCTTGCCCGAGCGGTGGAGCCGATGGGCAAGGGAGCCCATGAGAACACGCGGCTTTTGGGTGAGATGTTGCGGTAAATGAAAAGGCACCCGAGAAATCGGGTGCCTTTTGGCGTATTAGCTGTCTGTTAGATTTTCGGGATTCAAGAGTTTGAAACTTAATATGTTGCCGCAATCTATACAAGCTACGGCACTCAGTTCGGAGGAATTTCGATTCAAAAAGGTCTTTGTAAGCGCAAAAGAGATGCCGTGCATGGCGCTGTCGTTGATTATTTTTCCTGTAACCAAGTTATCAGAGCCACAAACATTACAGTTCGAACGAGGGGGTTCAGGTTTTGACACTTCTTCTGGCACTTCTTTTTCGGTAGGGATGGCAAAAAAAGGCGGTATCTTTGGCAGAACAATTTCCTCGGGAACATGGACAAGAGGTGGGGCGGGCTCTGGTTCTGGCGCTGGGGGCGGCGTGGATACCGGGGCTTGCCCTCGCACGGAAGAAAAGGCGGCAAACTGTGCTTGGATGGCCTCTACAATATGGCGGTCACGACTTGCAAAGTCGATTTGTTCCACTTGGAAAGTGGTGTCATTTCTAAAAGGAGATTCTGTCGGTCCGAGGAGCGTTGTTATGTGTCTGATTGTTTGAAAGGACAATAATCCTCCTTGACTGACTCTTAAGTCATGCACTTGAGACATGGGAATCACAGTCTTATGCTTTCGATCATGGAGTGTAAATGCGTCATCAGAGACCGTCCATTTCGAGAGATCGGGAACGGATGCGGAGTATAACGCGATTTCTCTGGTGGCGTCATCTATGTAGGAGTTATAGGCGTATAGATTTGGGTTTTGCGGGATGATAGAATCCCGCAGTTTTTGTGCAATGGGGACATCTTCCGGTTTGAAGAAGAGCATTTGCACATTGTCCGGCGGGCGGGCATCGAGGATAAGGGTCAGCGTGGGATAGTCACCATCGGTAACGAGTTTTATGTTTTTGATATCAGACAGGGGGATACGTTGTGTTTTCCGTTCTCTTCCGACTACACGGAGCTCAATGGAGTCACCGGAGATTGCCCACTCGAGACTTCCTCTTTTCGGATATCGTTCTGAGCGTAACACTAGATTGCTTGGATGTTCAGCCATTGTCTTCACTCCTGTATACCGCTCTCCTGAAGAGATTATTGATCAGACTTCTTTTTTCGGCCTAGAGATTCTAACTTTAAGTTCTCTTCAAACCACTGCTTATCCGCGCCTAAGAGTCTCTTGAGTGTGTCAAAGGCGAATAATAAAATGATCCCATATTCAATGGAAGTGAAAAAGCTTCCTAATTCGAAAGGCATTAAGTCGGGTCTTAAGATCTCCATTCTGGAGAGGACTAAGGCCACGATGTAGAAGATATACATGGCTGTCCGAATGAAACCTTGGCCTAAGAGAAAGGCGATCCGTAACAGGATGCCCATCTCTGCGTATGCCGTGCGGATGTCATCCGCTCTTCTGGCGGCGAAGCGGTGGGCGATATTGTCTATGTGGAGCATGAGTATGATGGTGATAATGTTTAGTAAATAGGTTAGAAGGACATCTTCCCTTGCGATGAGCCGGTAAATCACAAAATAGGTGATTGCACCATAGCCGATTGCTTGTATGATGGAGGATAGTCGGAAAAATAACATGGGCTTCATATACATGCTCCCTTAGAGAGATAATCCTTACACAGCCACGGTGCCGTCGAAGATGGTGATGAACATTCTTGCAAAGATGGTGGCGGCTTCACTGCGCATGGCTTCGGCCTCTGGCAGAAAGAAGTAGACGCCCTCTGGATCTTCCGGGTTATGGACGCCGTGCATGATGCCGAAGTTCCGGAGGAGACGCGCGGGGGAGATTGCCCAAGCGGGGATGTCTTCCGCGTCTGCGAAGTTTTCGCTGTGGTGCTCATATTGTGCGAGGAAGTGGTCATAGAGGCTATATACATTTAGGTAGCGCATCAATATGACGGCGATTTCTGCCCGGAGGATGGGCTCGTCTGGACGAAAGTGACCGTGTTCGTTACCCTCTATGATGTCAAGCTCATTCGCCCAGCGGAGGTAGGGTGTGTGGAAGGCCTCTGCGGCGGGACTTGCTTCATATTCCACATAGCCGCCCAGGGCACGGTGGAGGCGGCCTAATATCGTGATGAATTCCGCCCGTGTGATAGAGCGGTTTGGCTCGAACTTGCCGTCTTGTCCATGGAGGAAGCCATGGCGGTATCCGACGCGGACGTAGACATAGAACCAATCAGAAGGGGAGACATCATCCATGTCGACCAGATCTGTTGATGGGGCTTCAGTCTCGGTTTCAGGCTCTGGGAAGAGGACATCTGCCGGTGGGATGAGGGTGGGGATTAGGTTCAGGCATAGGAAGAGTGCGAGATGGAAGGCGCAGAGACGTAAACCGGGGGACATGGGGGTCACCTCCTTTGTGGGGATCATTCTTATGAATATATACAACACGGGCGAACACAGTTCGCCCCTACTCCTTTTCCAAAGGAGGATTTTAAGGACGGGACACCCAGTGTGCGTCCCCTACGGTAGTATATTAGCCAAAGCATATCAAGTCCGAGTTCTGCTGTCAATGGGAAGTGCGGGTGTTTTCTGGATTTTTGTAAAAAAATTGGAGGAAACCCATTGACATTGGGGATTAGGTTTGGTATTCTAATTAGGCGTCAATTTGGGCGAATGTCTATTGATGCGTGGAAAATGCGATGAAGCGGGAGATTGCTTAGGGAACTAAGGTAACTTTCGTGGAGTATGTCCGACGATCGGGCGGCTGTGTTTTTTGTTCACTGCGTATATCGCTTGGACAATGTGAGAACCGGCAGAGAATTGCCGGTTTTGATTTTGGGCCAAGAGTGATACGCACGGAACGGTGGGCAAGAAAATGCAGACTGCGCGGAAAAGAGAGGGCAAGCCCTCAACACTTAACGTGCATTAGGAGGAAGAACAAAATGGCAGAAAAGAAAAAAATCCGCATCAGACTCAAGGCATATGATCATCAGCTGATTGACCAAGCGGCTGAGAAGATCGTAGAAACAGCGAAAAGAACGGGCGCCAGTGTATCAGGCCCCATTCCGCTACCGACACGGAAAGAAATTGTGACCATCCTGCGTGCTGTCCATAAATACAAAGACAGCCGTGAGCAGTTTGAACGCCGGACGCATAAGCGCCTTGTAGACATTCTGGCTCCCACGCAGAAGACCGTTGAATCTCTAATGAGTCTTGAGATCCCGGCTGGGGTTGAGATTGAGATCAAGCTGTAAGCCTACCTTATATATAAGTAGCACTTGCAGATCAGGTCATGTTGGCGGAGAAGTCAACCAATAACCTAATAGAGAGGAAGAATAAGGAATGAAGAAAGCAATCATCGGGAAAAAGGTCGGCATGACGCAGATCTTCGATGAAGCAGGGAAAGTTGTCCCTGTGACCGTCATTGAGGCGGGACCTTGCACCGTGGTGCAAAAGAAGACGG
>Ga0131853_10009450_pt1 | contig 17839 bp, 15 predicted proteins | sample TergutLab28metaG_FD_92764 | JGI IMG/M metagenome (GOLD analysis project Ga0131853, IMG submission 92764) | Labiotermes labralis P1 segment gut microbial communities from Petit-Saut dam, French Guiana - Lab288 P1 (version 2) (version 2) | ecosystem: Host-associated > Arthropoda: Insects >... | reverse complement strand
TGTAGGAACAAGATATACATTTTTGTTAAAAGAATTTGGAGATGTACGAATTACATTTCAACCCGGGGAAGCAAGATATTTTTTGGGTGACTTAACTATTGCCGATGGAGTGCCGGTGGTTGGTGGCGATCCACGTGTTGTTATTCGTATTCGCAATCATACTCCCCTCTACACCAGAGTTAGAGTCGAAGACGCACACGCACTTCTTGCAGAACACGGCATTATCTTAATTAGTTGGGAGTACACACCGCCAATTGAAAATGTGTTTAGATAGCATAGTATTAGGAGGGAAGCCCATGCAGTATCTGTCGGTGAGGCAGAAAAAGAAATCGTCAATAAAATGGCTTTGCTTGAGGAGCGTAAGAGTGATTGGTTTATCCGGTTTTTGAGAGAAAAATGTGAAAATGTCGAATGGCACAAAGTTAAGCATAAGTCTGAAATAGTAACAGTTTGGAAAAGTGGTTTTTAATTGCCGATGTGCAAAACATTTGAGAGAACGTTGTCTTGGGTGGGTAATTATAAGTGTTTTCCAGTGGTGCCTAGAAAAAATGTTGTTGTTGAAAGTGCAAATTGCACAACGAATTAATCGCAGATTAAGTGATGTAAGCTTGAAAATCCTAAAAACTCAAAAAAATGCAAAATATTATTTATATTTATTGACTAATCAAATAAAAAATTGTATTATTGAGAAAACGTATACTCAGATGATTTCAGAAACATTTCCGATTGCAAATAATGACAATTATGAAAGAAGTGATAAATGTGAGCAGACCTGTAGCACTGCATCCGGCGGAGATAATATGCACTGTTATGAAGCGGATATATGATGCGAACATGACGACAGTTTCGGGTGGAAACTTATCGATTATGGATGAAGAAGGTAATATGTGGATATCGCCATCCGGAAATGATAAAGCCGCACTTTCGATCACAGATATTTCTCAAGTGTTGCCTGACGGAACGATTGTCGGCAAGCACAAAGCGTCCGTTGAATATCCGATACATAGGAAAATCATGCTTGCAAGACCTGATATAAAAGCGGTATTTCACGCACATCCACCCGCGCTTGTAACGATGAGCATTTTGCACCAAGTGCCGGAAATTGCTGTGTTACCAACTTTACGGCGGCTTTGCGGTGGGAAAATCGGTGTTGCTCCATATGGAAAGCCAAGCAGTGAAATTCTTGCTGACAATGTTACGCAATTGTTCGCATCGGGCTATAATACAGTTATCCTGGAAAACCACGGAATCTTTATAGGGAGTAAGGTCGGTTTGTTTGAAGCATACGAAACGTTTGAAACACTTGACTTTGCTGTACGTATGGAGTTTAATGCTCCTCTTCTCGGTAATGGAAAAGCGCGAAAACTCAGTTCTTCGCAAATAGATGAATATGAATCATTCTTGGATAGAAATGCACATGAGCATTTTACGCCATATTTCACAAGTGAAGAACTGTTGTTGCGACAATCAATTGTAAGGTATGTAAAGCGTGCCTATGCGAAACAGTTGTTCACAAGCACACAAGGTGTTATTTCTGCGCGTGTAGGAAAAGATGCTTTTGTCATCACGCCGAAGGGCTATGACCGTGCCTATGTTGAAGTTGATGATCTTGTTTCCGTGAACAGTGACGGTGCGTGCGAAGAAGATAAAGTGCCGGATGAAATGTACTTGCTTCACAAGAAAATATATGACGCAAACGAAGGCGTTATGTGTGTTATGAACGCTAGTCCGCCTCACGCAATGGCATTTGCGATTACAGACGCAGCTTACGATGTCCGCCTGATTCCCGAATGTTATGTGCGTTTGCGTGAAGCGAAGAAATTTCCGTTTGAATCAGTTTATGCAAATCCGCAGCAAATAGCAGACTACATATCGCTTTTATCGCCAGTTGCGATTGTGGAAAATAACTGTTTTATCATTGCGAGTTTTAATCCTTTTGCGGCATTCGACCGTTTAGAGATATTGGAATACACGGCGAAATCGGTACTCTATTCAAAGTCGTTTGGTGAAGATATCATAAACATCACCAACGCTCAATCGGAAGAGCTCCGTCAGTCATTTAAGGTTCCGAAAGCACCACCGGTCGACTTGAACATTCTTTAAGTAGGCAATGAAAGGAAGTGCTTTAATGCGATACGTCATAGGCGTTGATGTTGGTACGTCGAGTGTAAAAGCATCGCTCTTTTCTGAAAGCGGATTACCGGTTGCTTCCGGTTTTAGCAGTTATGAAACACATTATTCCGGGGCTTTGTGTGCAGAGCAAGACCCGCAGCAATGGTGGGCAGCTACAGTGAGTGTGTTGAACAAAATCACGCGTGCACTCCCATCGCTGAAAGATGATGAGATTGCCGGAATATCAGTCAGTTCTCAATCGCCGTCACTTGTGGCTTTGGACAAGCAGGGGGGGATCATACGACCGGCAATGATCTGGGCGGATCGCAGAGCGGAAGCGGAAATGCAGCATATAGCAAACGAGGTTGTGGGCATTGATCGGTATCGGGAAATTCTGGGTGCCGAGCCGGATGCGTTTTACACACTCCCAAAACTTATTTGGTACAAAGAGAATGAGCCGGAAAACTACAGCAAAACGCATATGCTTTTGCAGGCTAATGGATACATTAACTATAAATTGACCGGTGTTTATGCAATTGATGTATACCAGGCAATTGCAACGCACATGATGGACTGTAAGACGCAAGCTTGGTCGAGTGAACTTGGACGGATTTTGGATGTACCATTTGATTGCATACTTCCGGAAATTTACAAAGCAACTGATATTATTGGTGTGGTTAATCGTGAGGCGTCATTGAGTACCGGTCTCAAAGAGGGGGTTCCTGTTGCAGCAGGAATAACGGATAGTATGGCTGCGGTCTGTGGCATGGGTGTGTTTACTGCGGGTCAATCATGCGATATGACAGGTACTTCCACTCTGGTGTGTATGGCGAGTGCTGATACAGCCACAACCGGCGGAAAGCTTCAGGTGAAGCCGTCTGCTCTATCTAGTGTAGGCTCGTACTTAATGGCGCCGATATCATCTACCGGCGCGTCTGTAAAGTGGTATGCTGAAACGCTTGGGATTGGAGAGTGTGTTAACGAGCAAGCCATTGCGGACTCGGTGTACGACAAAATGAACCTCGAAGCGGTAAATGCAAAATGTGGCTCTGAGGGATTGCTATTCTTTCCGTATATGGCAGGTGAACGCGCTCCGTTATGGAATTCATATAGCACAGGCATGTTCATTGGATTGACTCTTAAAACAAAACGAAAAGACATTGTCCGTGCAATTTATGAGGGAACTTCATATGCCGTGCGCCATGTTTATGACGAAGCAAAAACGCGGGGTTTTAGCCCAAGTGCAATATTTTGCGGCGGCGGTGGCTGTAAAAGCGACATATGGCTGAAGATAAAAGCATCGATACTAAACCATGAACTTCTGATAACGAATGATGGCGCAGACAGCTCTGTCCGTGGTAATGCTCTGATTGCAGGAGTTGCAAGCGGACTTTATAATGATATTGAAAAGGCCGGCGAAGAGATTGTAAAAGTAACAAAAACTGTTGAACCTAACCCATTATGGACAAAAATATACGATGAACTTTACCCGTACTATCGCAGTTTATATACAAGCGTGGAGCCGGAATTAATCAATCTTGAAAAAACAGTCAAACATCTTAAATTATAATTCAGAGAGGCATAGTGTAATTTATGAAAACACTGGTTACGGCAAAATTCCCGGAAGAATTCAGACAGGAATTGAATCAAATAACTGCAGATGTTACATACGCAGGTCGTGGCGTAACGGGCTATGAACTTGACGCTGCTCAGATGATTGAAAAGCTGCAAGGCTGTAAAATGTTGATTGACGGTACCGAAAAAATCGATGGAACAATCATGGATGCGTGTAAGGACCTGCGTGTGATAGCGTGCTGTCGTAATGAGGCATTTGGTAGTATAGATATTGAAGCTGCCACAAAGCGTGGGATTCCTGTAGTGGCTGCAGTGGGTAGAAATGCAATTTCTGTCGCTGAGTACACTATCGGTTTGTTGTTAGCAGTTTGTAAAAACATTTCTATGCTTGATTATCTCATGCGCCATACCGATGAACTTGCACGCAAATATGAAGAGCATAGCGAGAGGGGAGACGATGCCGCCAAAAGTCCCCCTGCATCATGGTCTACCGACCCATCGGGTCCACAAGCGGTGTACGGTGGATTTCCGGAACTTTATAAAAAGAAATTCGGTTTGATTGGTTACGGAACAATCGGGAAAGAAATTGCCAAGCGGGCTCTGGCGTTTGGTGTAGATTTACTCATTTGTGATCCGTTTTTATCTGATAATGTAGTTGCGGGACAGGGCGCGAGAGTCGTAGACTTGAAAAAACTGATGAAAGAATCTGATTTCATTGTGATAAGCTGCAATGTCACCCCTGAGACAACCGGTATGATTAACCGGGAGATGATCAGTCTTATGAAACCTACAGCGTACGTAGTTAATACGGCCCGTGCGCCGATAATGGACTATGACGCGCTTTATAACGTTTTAAGAGAAAAAAAAATTGCAGGCGCGGCTCTTGATGTATTTCCTGTTGAACCGATTGAGCGGGGGAATAAGCTTTTATCTCTCGATAATGTTGTTTTGACGCCGCATATGGCAGGGCAGGCACGGGACATACCGTTTCATCAAAATCGGATAATTTTAGACAACATAAAAATGCTTTTATCAGGAGAACGCCCAAATACGATCTGTAATCCGGAAGTATTGGAGTCATTTTTTACAAACCATCCGGAACTCTTGATACTCTGATACTCGAAGGCTGTTATACCAAAAATTTAATTAAAAGGGAGATTTATCATGAATTACGATCCAAAAGAAAACCTGGAAATTATCGAACTCTTTAAGAAGCTCCGTGTTACTGATGTCCGTGATGGACTGGACTGGATGGGATATCATCATTATGGCAGCCTGTATCCTACAATTAAACCTCTGTTTCGCCCAAGAACCGCTACGATCGGTATAGCGAAAACCGGGCGTTACATCCCTTATCAAGGACCCGTTCCGATGGTCACGCAAGAAGAGTACACGGAGTGGGCGGCAGTGTATTACAGAGACATTTGCAACAATCCATGGGATAAAAACCTTAATCCCGGCGATTTTTTATGCATAGACATGTCGGGACAAGAAGGTGTTAACGCATTCGGCTCGGCAAATACTCTGTGGCAAAAGGGGCAGGGTGTTGTCGGCTGGCTGACAAGTGGCGGAGGCGTGCGTGATACGGATGAATGTGTTTTACAAGGCATCAACGTATGGGGTACACATGCTTCGCAACCTATGGGGCAGGCAAGAATACGATCGATAGACGTGGATGTTCCGATTGGCATCGCCGGAGCGGCAATTTATCCGGGGGATGTGGTTGTGGCGGACGGAGATGGTGTTATTGTAGTGCCAAGGGCGGTCGCTCGAGACGTCGCTAAATGGGGTTGGCATGAAGCAAGAAGTGATAAAAAAGGGCGCAAGCAGATGTACATAAAGCTTGGTATGGAATTGGACGAAACGGTTGAGTGAAACTTGCGAAACTCATTTTAACCGGTGTAGTGCGCTATATTAACAGGCATTCATAATAAAAAATAACGTTGAGAGGTTAAGCTATGCAGTATAGGAAATTAAAGGGAACAGGGTTGATGGTTTCAAATCTAAGTGTCGGTACAATGATGTTTGGTAATCAAGTTGATGAAAAAGAAGGCGTTGAAATAATTAACTATGCTTTGGACAACGGTATAAACTTTATAGATACCGCCAATATATATAACAACGGATTGAGTGAAACCATAACAGGCATAGCTCTTAAAGGGCGCAGAGATGAAGCCGTGCTGTCTACAAAAATCAGGAATAATTTAACGGGCAGAGTTAACGATGAAGGCTTAAGTCGGGTTCATATGATTTCCGCTGTGGAAGCATGTCTTAAACGATTGGATACGGATTATATAGACATTTTGTATTTTCATGCGCCCGATTATTGCACACCTATCGAAGAAACTATGGAAACGGCTGCTCAATTGGTAAGGGCGGGCAAGACTCGTTACATTGGCATAAGTAATTATGCGTCCTGGCAAATTGTTGATTTGATTCGTGTCAGCGAAAAGATTAACGGTGTTGCTCCCGTGGTTACACAGAACGGGTATAACTTAGTTACCCGCTCCATTGATCGAGAACTGGTGCCATGCATCAAAGAGCATAACATCGCTTTGGTGGTTTACAGTCCGTTAGCCGGAGGGTTGCTTACGGAAAAACATCTTTCGGGTAAGCCTGTCGAGGGTTCGCGCATGGCTGACAACAAGTTATACAGCGACCGTTTTTGGAAGCCTACTAATTTGGAAGCGGCGAGGGAACTTAATAAAATTGCTGCAGAAGCGGGGATGGATATAGCTTCCCTCGCTATGAACTGGTGCAACTCGCTGGATTATGTTGATAGCATAACGACCGGGATGAGCAATCTTAATCAATTTAAACAAAATATTGCCTGCCTGCGAGATCGACCGCTGGATGTCGAAATTATGGAAAAATGTGACGCTGTATGGGAGAGGATTGACGACCAAAGCTTTAAGTATAATCGCTGACCCGGAGCGTCAAGCGTCGATTCAGATAATATGAGATAACGTTATCTTGAAGAAATGTTGAATTGCCATAAGTACGGCGCACTCTATCCCTTGAAGGCACAAGAATTACGTCATATTAGACAAAGTTATCGGCATATTATTGTGCATTATTGAAAATTGATAGAAAAGAGCCATGTTTTTCTAACTTTGATGTTGACATTATCTAGTTTGTACACTATACTCAAGTAAACGTATACTTGGCGCATTGTTTTACCTGCGTTATGAACAAAAATCAAACAAATTGAAGGGAGCGGGCATATTATGGATCACAAAGAAAATCTTGAACTAATTAAGTTATTTGAAGGACTTCGCGTTGCTGATGTAAGGGATGGCATGGACTGGGTGGGGTATCACCACTACGGCTCAACTGACCCTTCAATTCGTCCGTTATGGAGGACAACAGCAATAGGCATCGCCAGAACATCACGGTATGTGCCTTATGAAGGGCCGACACCGAGATTTACTCCTGAAGAATACTCGGAGTGGGTCCCAAAATACTATGCTGAGATTAACAACGACCCATGGGTAAATGATTTGCAACCTGGTGACTTTATGTGTTTTGATGTTGCCGGTTCGGACGTAGGATTGATTGGTTCTGCAAATTCTCTTGATCAGAAGAAAAAAGGTTGCGTCGGCTATTTGACCAATGGTGCTGCACGCGATACAGATGAAATGATTTTGCAGAAAATACCTATGTGGACGAAATTTATTTCACAAAACATGAGTCAGGCAAGGCTCCGGTGGATTGACAAAGATATTCCAATAGGCATTGGTGGTGTTGCAATTTATCCCGGAGATGTAGTAGTTGCTGACGGTGACGGCGTGATTATCGTTCCTCGAAAGGTTGCCCGTGAAGTTGCGAAGTGGGCAAAAAGAGAGTCTGATAATGACAGGGCAGGCCGTAAGCAGATGTATCTTGATTTAGGCATGGAACTTGATAGTACAGTTACATAATGATAATTATGTAACACAGTATAAGCTATGGTAAGTGGCAGAGCCGAATAACCAAATAGGATTACATACATAAAGTCCGATTAATAAAAATGTAGGAGGAGAAAATGAAGAAACTTATAATACTTTTTGTGGTGTTTGCAATGCTTGCCCCGATTATTGCCGCCTGTGACGGGAATGCTGACACGGATATTCCTGCAACACCGCCCCCGGCCGATGCCGGGCAAACCCAAGAGACAACACCGGCTCCGGATGACACAGACGCCGATACAGACACTGATACAGATGCCGATACAGACCAGGCGGAAGCGGCACCTGTTGAAATCCGTGCCGCATGGTGGGGAGACACAGCGCGTAATGACTTATACAGTTCAATAATAAGTGATTTTGAAGAAAACTTTCCGCATGTTAGAGTAGTTGGAGAACCACTTGGTTGGGGGGACTATTGGGATAGGCTCGCCATACAAGTAGCCGGCGGAAATGCTCCGGACTTTATGGGTCAACATCCTAACTTTTACTTCGACTATATAAACAGAGGTGCGCTTGCTCCGCTTGATGGTTTTATCGCTGATGGAGTCATTTCGCTAGATGGCTGGTCGCCGGCTGCAATAAACAATGGTAACGTGAATGGTGTGCAGTACATGATGACAATGGGCGTTTCGTGTGAGAGTTCGTTTTACAATGCAGGGCTGCTTGATAGCATAGGTATTGATGTGCCGGATTTTGCATGGACATGGGATGATGTAAGGTCGATAGGGGTGCAAGCAAGAGAAGCATTTGATGCAGCCGGTATGACTGACTCATGGCTGATTGCAGATCATTCGGCAAATGACAACGCTCTTATGCATTTTGCCCGTTCACTGGATAAGACTTATTTCACCACGGATGGCAATTTTGGGTTTACAGTGGAGGATCTTACTACTTTTTGGGAAATGTGGGATGAACTACGTCAGCTTGGCGTAATACCCGATGCTGCAACCGCTGTAGAGTTTCAAGGTGTTGCGATGGAAGACTCTCTCTTTGCCAGAGATAGGATTGCAGTCAATATCTTAGTGCCCGTCAACCAGTTTAGGCTGTTTGTTGATACATTCCCTGATAAAGACATGGGAATCATTCGTATTCCAACAATTACAGGCGGTCCGCCGGCTGAAATTCTTGGAGGAGCGACATTTGCCATAGCCGCTACAAGTCCGCCTGAAAACCAACTTGCAGCTGCTCAACTCATGAACCACTGGCTAAACACACCGCAAGGTCTTGAGAAGTTCAGACTTGACCAAGGTGTTCCCGGAAATCTGGCGTTACAAGATGCTTATCTGCCATACCTTGAACCTTCGCAGCAGTCGATAGTTAATTTCTTTGATACGATTATTCCGACTTTGCCCGATAGGTTTATGATTCCTTCGCCGCAGGGAGCTAGCGAGGTTCAATCATTATTTATATTGTATGCAGAGCATGTAGCATTTGGAAGCATGACTCCAGCTGCTGCGGCACAGGCGTTTATGGATGAAGCCAATCAAGCTCTGGAGATGGCAGCTGAGTAAGGAACCGGCTACTGACACAATAATTGATTCCCCCGTCATTTTCGGCGGGGGAGTCTCATAAAAAGCAATGCCGCTACTTTGAGGAGGTGCTTGTCGAAAATGAAAAGGAAGGGTTTTGCAAAACCTTGGGAAGGTTATGTTTATCTTGCACCTTGGATTATTGGATTATTGGCATTTACAATAATCCCAATGATTATGTCTTTTTATTTTTCATTTACAAGATATGACATGGCAAATCCCCCAAGGTTTATAGGGCTTGATAATTATGTCCAAATGCTGTCAGATACAAGACTTCATAATAGTTTGAGGGTAACCTTCACCTTTGTTTTTCTGACAGTACCTTTTCAACTTGTTTTTGCATTGTTTATTGCCGCTATTTTCAAAAAAGCGCGAAGAGGCATCCGTGTTTATCGTGCAATCTACTATCTTCCGTCATTACTTGGTGGAAGCGTAGCTATCGCACTTCTTTGGCGGCAGGTATTTAATCAGCAAGGGTTATTTAACCAAATCCTATCTATATTTGGAATTGAGGGAAGAAATTGGATAGCATCGCCGGACACAGCCTTGTATACATTGATATTACTAGCAGTTTGGCAGTTCGGTGGCTCTATGGTAATATTCCTCGGCGGGCTGAAGAATATATCGTTAGGATATTACGAAGCAGCAGAAATAGACGGGGCAGGTAAAGTTCAATCCTTTTTAAGGATAACGCTCCCACTACTTACGCCTATGATTTTCTTTAACTTTGTAATGTCAACTATTGGAGCATTCCAGGCGTTTACTTCATCTTTCATTATAAGCGGAGGAACAGGTGGCCCAATCGATTCAACAATGTTTTACTCACTATACCTATACCTTAGAGCGTTTCGCCACTTTAACATGGGGTATGCATCAGCGATGGCATGGGTGTTGCTGATAATCATAGGTATCATTACCGCAATTCAATTCTCGCTTAACAAAAAATGGGTATTCTATGATGACTAGGAGTGGTGTGACGATGGTTAAAAAGAATGCAAAAGCTTTGATGTTTCACATTTTAGTACTACTTTTCGCAATTGGGATGCTGTATCCGCTGTTTTGGATGATAAGTTCAGCGTTTAAGACAAACGCAGAAATTTTTGGCGCAAACGTTAGCTTCTTTCCCCAAAGTCCGACACTTGACAACTTCAGACACGGAATTAGCGGTGTTATGGGATACAGTATATTTCGGTTTTTCGGAAACTCTTTTCTCGTTACAGGATTAAACATTATAGGCAATCTTATTTCCTGCTCTTTGGCCGCATATGCGTTTTCAAAGCTTCCTTTTAAGTTTTCAAAACTTTTGTTTTCAATAATGATGGTTACTCTGATGTTACCTATGCATGTGCGCATAATCCCGCAGTATGTGGTTTTTAACAGGCTGGGATGGATAGACACGTTTTTCCCGCTGACTATTCCAAGCTTTTTTGCTACAAGCGGATTCTACATATTTCTTTTGACACAGTTTATGCGAGGCATTAGCAATGAACTGCTGGATGCGCCCCGTATAGACGGATGCAGTACATTTCAAATTTATATTCACTTTATGCTTCCTCTGTCAATGCCGGGGTTGGTTACAGTTGCGATATTCACGTTTATTACAGTATGGAATGACTTTTTCTCGCAAATGCTTTACCTGCTCAATCCGTCGAGATTTACGATATCCGTTGCACTCCGCATGTTCATAGACCCGACCGGACAAAGTGCGTGGGGAGCATTGTTTGCGATGTCAACATTATCCCTTATTCCGTTATTTGTTGTATTTATTACGTTTCAACGATACTTGGTTGAGGGGATTCAAGTAGGCAGCCTCAAAGGATGATTTAAATTGCGATTAAAAATAACAGTTTAGGCTTGAATGACGCTCACAAAGGATTGTATTATGGCAAAACCCCGCCGGACAGTGGCGTTTCGGATAGCGTTTGCTTGCTTTAGTCAATAAATGAGATTATACTGACTGCAAATATAATCAGAAAGGACAGAGGGATATTGTCTAAAGAGAATGAGAGTGTAACGCTCAGAGATGTGGCCGTAAAGGCAGGTGTGTCGGTTGCGACTGTTTCGCGTGTTATTAATCATGATGACCGTGTTAACCCTAAGATGAGAAAAGCAGTTCTTAAAGCAAAGGATGAACTGGGGTACTATCAGAATGTTATCGCACGCAGCTTAAAAATGAACTCAACCTTTACTATTGGGTTTGTAGCATCGGATATATCAAATACATATCTGATGCAGGTGGCAAAGGAGATAGAGAACCTGATCAACGCAAGACAATACAGTTTAGTGGTTTGCAGTACAGAAGACAATAAAGAACAGGAGCTAAGACATCTTCAACTGTTGCATGGCAGAAATATTGATGGGCTTGTGTTGAATGGCACCGGAATGAATGAACAGTTTATTCTGGAAATGAATAAGCGTACGCCTACAATACTGCTGCATAGGCGGCTGAAATCCCCGGAGTTTGTTGGAGATCTGATAGATACGGATAATGAACAAGGAGCATATCTTCTGACAAAACATTTGACGGATTTAGGGCATAAAAGAATATTCGCAATCAGAGGTCCGACTATCCATAGTATTGCAATGGAAAGATTTGCCGGATATAAAAGGGCGATGAAAGAAATTGGTGTCGAAATCAATGACAAGTACCCGTACATGTTTGAAGGCGACTTTTTCGCAAAATCCGGATATGACGCTGTGGAATACATGTGCAGTTTGCCCTTGTTGCCGACCGCGATAATTTCATTTAACAGCACTATGACAGTAGGTGCTCTAAAATGCTTAAAGAGCAGAAATATTAATATCCCCGAAGACATATCGGTGGTGTCAACAAATTATATTGAAAACCTTGAACTGATGACTGTCCGTCCAACGGTTATAGACTATGACCCGATAGTATTGGGGAAGCAGGCGGGGCAGGCGTTGCTGGAAAGGCTTGAAGACAATAGCATAAAAAGCAGAGAGTTTTTATTTAATGCGAAAATTATGCATGGAAATGCGGTAAGCTGTCCGAAGGACGCATAAATAACGAAAGGACTGGAATTGATTATGGAACAAGCCCAATATGTAGAAAGCTTAATAAAGCGTGCCCGCAAAGCTCAAAAGGCAATTGAGGACTATACACAGGAGCAAGTATTGGAACTTGCGAGAGCCATAGCATACACTGCTGCTTCTAATGCGGAAGATTGGGCGCAAAGAGTCCTCGATGAAACACGCCTGGGCGATTTGCAAAGCAAAATCAATCGGATAAACGACAGACCCCGTGGTATTCTTCGTGATCTCCTTACGGCAAAAACAGTTGGGGTGATTGAGGAGGATAAAGAACGTAAGCTTATTAAAATCGCAAAGCCAATAGGTGTTTTAGGTGGAATTGTTCCGATGACCGTGCCGGAGAGTGTAATTGTAAGCAAGAGCATGAATTCTCTTATGGGCAGAAATGCAATCGTCTTTTGTCCGCATCCCCGAGCGAAAAAAATAAGCACCCATGTCACAGAGCAATTGCGGCAAGTTATAGCGAAATTGGGTGCTCCGGCAGATCTCATTATATGCATAGAAGAACCTTCGAAAATGCTTTCGGCCGAGCTTATGAGCCAATGTGACCTAATCATCGCAACAGGTGGTAATGATATGGTGAAAGCCGCGTATTCATCAGGTAAGCCGTCGCACGGGGTAGGTGCCGGAAATCCGGTATCGGTGATTGATGAAACAGCAGATTTAAATGATGCGGCGCAAAAAATCATGGAGAGCCAAATAAATGACCTTGCGACAGGATGCTCGACAGAAAACGTCATTTTGATTCAAAATGGTGTCTATGGAAAAATGCTCGATGCTTTTTTTAAGGTTGGAGGTCGTTTACTAAACACTGACGAAAAGCAAAAGCTGCAAAACGTACTATGGAAAGACGGGCATCTTAATCCTGATGTAATATGCCGAAGTGCCGTAACGATTGCAGGCATCGCCGGAATTGATGCAGAGCCTGATTGCAAATTTTTAATGGTTGAAGAGAACGGCTATGGCGAGAAGTATCCATTTTCGGGTGAAAAACTATCATCGGTTATTGCGCTTTACAAGATTGATACTATTGATGATGCAATAGAACTTACTAATAATATACAAGCTTATCAGGGAGCAGGGCATTCATGCGGCATCCATAGCTTTAATGAAGATCATATAATGCGCTTTGCGACAAGAACAAAGACCTCTCGCGTCATGATAAACAGCCCGCAAAACAAAGCGAATGCAGGGAACTTCCGTAATGGTATGCCTTTTACCGTAACGCTCGGATGCGGTACATGGGGCGGTAACGCGTCTAACGATAATATCAACTACCGCCACTATATAAATACAACATGGGTAGCAAGATGGATGGATGAGTCTACACAACCGTCTGACGATGTTCTCTTTGGCGATATCGCGAAGAGATTGGGTTGAAGCTATGTGTAGCAAGAAATTTCGCAGACGTTCATTACTGTATGTGCCCGGAAGTTCGGAGAAAATGCTCGCGAAATCGCTGACAGTTGAATCAGATGCGGTCATTTATGATTTAGAAGATTCGGTAAGCCCCGGTCAAAAAGAACAAGCCCGCATAAATGTCTGCCAATTGCTTAAAGAAATCCGCACAGGCAAACAGTGCACACAAATGGAAGTGATCGTCCGCATTAATCCGTTCGACTCATCATTTGCGCTTGAGGACTTGCTTCAAGTTTGTCTGCATAAGCCGGACGCCGTGATTATCACGAAAGCTACAGCACAGATAATTTCTGCTGCTGATGCGATTATTACTATGATTGAGTTGTGTAACAACCTGCCTAAACAAAATATAGAAATTATTGCACTGGTAGAAACGGCACTGGGTGTGGAAACGGTATCAGACATCATCGGCTCTTCTGCGCGTCTTACCGCAGTGCAATTTGGTGCGGAAGATTTTACAAGAGATATGGAAATTGCACGTACATCCACCTCAAACGAGATTATTTACAGCCGCAACCGTCTTGCTGTGGCTTGCAGAGCGTATGGAATTGGTTGCATTGACACCCCATACCTTGACTTTAACGATTTTGACGGTTATGAAGTGGACACACGATACGCTAAGTCGATTGGCATGACCGGGCGGTGCGTAATACATCCGGCGCTAATTGAACGGACAAACCGAATTTTTTCACCTACTCCACAAGAAGTCGTGGAGGCAAAACAAATCATAGCAGCATTTGATGAAGCTATCGCGAAAGGACTGGGGGCGGCATCATTTAACGGAAAAATGATCGATTTGCCAATCATGCAAAGGGCAAAAAAACTATTAGAAAAGGCGGAGGTATAGTGTGAAATTGAATGGGACTGTATCCATAATAAATGGAGCCGGGAGTGGTTTAGGTGCGGAAACAGCGCGGCTCTTTGCCAGGGAAGGAAGCTGTGTAACTCTTACGGATATCAACTTAAAAGCTGCAAAGAGAGTGTCCGATGAAATTAATGCAGCCGGCGGCAATTCAATTGCGTTGAGATTAGATGTGACGGATGCCGCTGAAACAGATAAAATTGTTTCGCAGTGTGTATCGCATTATGGCAAGCTTGATATCTTAGTGCAAAGTGCGGGGGTTTTTACAGATGCCCTTTTTTTGGATATGAGTGAAGATATATGGGATCAAACACTGGATATAAATCTCAAAGGAACCTTCCTGTCTGCGCAACGCGCCGCAAAAGAAATGGTAAAGCAAAAGTATGGCAGAATAATTCTTTTTGCTTCAATCGGTGGACAAAGAGGAGCCTCGGTTACACATGCACATTATGGAGCATCAAAAGCGGGCGTGATTTGCATGGCGAAAACAGTAGCAGAGGAATTGGCGCCTTACAATATAACCGTCAACTGCGTGTCTCCGGGGATAATTTCAACGCCCCTTAATCGAAAAATGATAGAAAATGAGGGTGCTGAACGTGCCGCCGGCATTTTCATGAAGCGGTTTGGTCAGGAAATTGACGTTGCAAATGCTGTACTATTTCTTGCTCAAGAAGAGAGCGGGTATATCACCGGGTCAACAATTGATGTAAATGGTGGTATGTGGGGGCATATTTGATGAAGTTACAGAAAATAGCGGATAAAATTCGCAAAGAAACCTTTTCGGCAATCCACCATGCAGGAGGAGGACATTTTGGCGGGTGCATGTCTGTTGTGGAAATTTTGGCTGTCCTATACTATAAAATTATGCGGGTCAACCCTGCAGAGCCTGATTGGGCAGACAGAGACCGGTTGATTTTATCTAAGGGTCATGCCGGCCCCACCTTATACACCACGCTGAGCAATCGTGGATTTTTTGACAGTGAACTGCTAAAGGAGTTAGATAAAAATGGCGGACGTCTTGCCAAACATGCGGACAGAAAAGTACCGGGCGTAGACTACTCGACAGGAGCTTTGGGTTTGGGACTGTCTGTCGGCAACGGGCTGGCGATGGCAGCAAAGTTAGATGGGAAAGATTATCGTGTTTTTGTTATTTTGGGCGACGGGGAGTTGAACGAAGGACAAATTTGGGAAGCGGTTATGACGGCGGCGCAATACTGCATAGACAACCTCATAGCAATAGTTGATAGGAATTTTTGTCAAATTGACGGAATGACAGAGCAGATTAAAAAATTAGAGCCTTTAGCCGCAAAATGGGAAAACTTTGGTTGGCATGTGCTTGAAACAAATGGTCATGACTTGGTGGAATTGGAAAAAACCATTTGCGAGGCATTGGCTGTTAAAGGAAAGCCCTGTGTGATAATCGCCAACACAACAAAGGGCAAGGGGATTCCTTTTATGGAGGAAACAAGACAAAACCAGGTAGCATGGCATGCCGGAATAATCAGTTCAAAGCAATTTGCCGAGGCAATGAATAATTTGGAGGGAAGTGTGTAATGTAATGGAGATCAAAGGGACTGCTGATTTTGTTGAAGCGTGGAGTTCCTCGATGCTTCGGCTTGCAAAGAGTAATGAGGATATTATCGTTATTGATGCCGATTTAGGTAGAGCTGCGGGAAGCTATCCTTTCAGGGATGCATTTCCAAATCGCTATTTCAATGTGGGTGTTAGTGAGCAGGATATGTTATGTTTTGCAAGTGGTCTGGCAGAAGCAGGGAAAATCCCGTTCGTCGCGACATTTGCCTGCTTTCTGATACAACGTGGATGCGACCAGATAATCAACGCAATTGCGTATAATAATTCAAATGTAAAAATGATAGGTAATGGTGCAGGTCTTACCTGTGCTAAAAATGGCGGAACGCACATGGCAATTTCCGATATTGCGATAACACGCAGTATTCCCGGCATGTGTGTCATTGATCCGTGCGATGCTGTTGAGTTTGGCAAGGCTCTTGAGTTTGCCGCAAGAATACCGGGACCTGTTTATATAAGAAGTAATAGGGGCAAATTGCCTGTTTTTTCTGACGAGGGTGCGGAGTTTAGCAATAAAGCGGTAGTCATGCAAAATGGGAGCGATGTCACTCTTTTTACAACCGGTGTAACAACGTCTGAGGGTGTGACAGCATGCAAAACGCTTGAAAGATTAAATATCAGCGTCAATCATCTGCACATTCCGGTAATAAAGCCGATAGACAACAACAGCATTATACAAGCGGCAATGAAAACGCAGTGCGTGGTGACTTGTGAAAATCATAACGTGCTTGGGGGGATGGGAAGTGCTATTGCCGAGGTGCTGTCTGAGGCTTGCCCTGTTCCGGTTTATCGCTTAGGTATTCAGGATGCTTTTGGAGAAACAGCGGATTTTGATTATCTGAAAGAAAAATATCAAATTGATTCAACTGCTATAACAAGAAAAATACAGGAAGTGCTAAAACGGGAAAGCGGAATAAAGTAGATCTTCATCAATGGAAACTAGGAGTGAGACTTTGCTTTTTTAAGAGATACCTCAAGCTCAAGAGTTGAATTTGTGGGCTTTGGAGCTTTTTACATATGTATTAAAAGATGCATTAAAAGTTGACAAAAACAGGGGAAATTTATATTGCATTTGTTTATAATTTGTGGTACCTTGTTAAAGATTAGTTAATTATTGTGAAAAATAGTTAGCTACAAATGTTATAAGATGGAAAGGTGTTAAAATGAAGAAACATAAGAAAATCGTAAGTATTATACTAAGTGTTGTAATGCTGATCTCTTTTGGTGCAATAACAGCATCAGCCATGCCTACAGCGCAGTCGCCGTTTTCGGCGAGCGGTTGCTATGATGGCACCGACTGCGTACACTGTTGCAACTGTCTGCCGGATGATTGTTGCGGTTGTTGCAATGATGACGTAACTTGTACCTGCGTAGAGTGGATTCCTACCCCTTGTGATCCCGTGCGAGAGCCTTGCACATGCCGTCAAGGTCTTATGCAGTCACGATATGCGCCACGCCTTGCGTTCATAATCGGCGCACAAGGACAAGATAATCCGATGCTCCCGGCAGCCAACATGTCTAGGGGAGAATTTGCGACAATGCTTTTCCGCATTATGAATTCAGACGCCAGAACACGTTATTTTCGACAAAGTCTTGAAGCAGGTGGCAACAACTTTGCTGATGTAAATCCGGGGATGTGGCAGCATAATGGAGTGTCTACACTTGTTGCTGCTAATTTAGGTGGTATATTTAATGATTCAGCCGGAGGGAATTTTTCGCCGGGCGAACCTGTAACCATTAATGAATTTCTCGCG
>Ga0131853_10009448_pt1 | contig 17839 bp, 8 predicted proteins | sample TergutLab28metaG_FD_92764 | JGI IMG/M metagenome (GOLD analysis project Ga0131853, IMG submission 92764) | Labiotermes labralis P1 segment gut microbial communities from Petit-Saut dam, French Guiana - Lab288 P1 (version 2) (version 2) | ecosystem: Host-associated > Arthropoda: Insects >... | reverse complement strand
TGGACCCCGTTCCAGACCCACTACTACTCAGAAAATCTGGTAGCGCCGGGGATCGAACCCGGGACCTCTGTATCTGTAGCCAGAAACTCTGACCACTAGACCACAGAGGCGGTCGCAGTTAGTAATAATAATAATAATAATTTCTATGTTTCTGTAGGTCATATTCTTCAACGTTCTTCACGGTGCGCTCAAGACATATCGATTGAAATCACTGGCCTTTCTAGTGTGATTTTTTTTTTGAAAGTTCAGTGCACATTCATGGCATGTGTTTTTCGTTTCTCTTCAGTATACATTATAGACTACATTCTGCTATAAATCTCCTGCAAGAGGAAGGCTCTATAAAAAATACCCTTGAGCTGTTTTGCGTAACTTGACACGCCTACCTACTACAGCACACACGTTTCCACTAACCACTGATCTTCTCTGTGCAAGATTTGAGATTCTCTTCAAGTTTTCTATACAGATTAGAACCATGGGCTTCCGGGATCCGAATCTGTGCACTTGGGCTGATTCGTCAATACTAATTGTGGCTCTTCGATCTTAACATTCCACTGTGAGGTACGCTACTCAAAAATCCATAAACGTATTTTTTTTGACGCGATGGTGGAAGCAGGTGTCTCCGATTCTTCTGTAGGTATGTACCACAGTACACGGCGTCACACTTCAGACGACAGTAATCTTCCCTCTTATGCTTTCCGGCCATCGGTAGAAAGCTGGTGGGCAGATGGACAAAAATCATAAAAAATCACAGGAACACTTCCGCAAAATTAGCAGCAAGCACCACCATGCCACAAAGGTTTTCGTTATAGCTACGGTTACTTGAATATTCCACAAGTGTAAACCGACTCTTTCACTTCCAGTTTCATGATATTAAATTGAGCGGATCTGAATATATTTCTCTTAACAACTTGCACAGCAGTTGAAAACCAAATCAAGATCCTAGTGTAGATTATGACATTACTCGGTGGTTTTAGCTAAATTTCAGCTCCAGTGAAGCAATAGGGTTTATGTGTTCGCTTAATTACAATGACGTGGCGAAGTGCTCCGAAATGGACAATACGTATACTACCAAATCAGTCTGTTATTCCCGTGCAAGCTTTCCGAGTTTCATTTGCAAGCCCCTAGGTCTAGTTTCACATCCCCTCTCTCCCTTGATCCAAACATACCCATCGAAATTATCCACCCAACGTCAAGCGTAGTTACTCCGCTTTAAGCAGGAGTACGAAGATTAGCTCATCTCTTGAATACATAGAATTTTAAAATACTCCTTGTTCTTTTCATTCAGTAGCAAGAGTTACCTAATACTTCATACACATGAATACGAGGAGTGTTCAAAAAGAGATCGAACTTCTTAAATAGCGCCCGAACAAGCATAGAGAGCGCGCTGCGGCTACTGACCGCACCTAGTGTCAGGTTTTGACAACAAACTGCCATTTGTCCCGTTACGCTATGAGCATTAATCATCGAACTACATCCGCTGAACTGTGCGACTGCACAAGCTGTTCGGCGGATTAGTGACAAAGTGACAATGAGAGCTTGAAGAATAACGTATGTGTTTGAAATTTTGCTGCAAACTTGGTAAGAATTTTGCAGAGACATTTCAGTTACTTAAACAAGCATACGGAGAGGACTTTATGAGCCGATCGCAGTGCTATGAGTGGTTTAAGCATTTTAAAGAGGGCAGAATGTCGGTCGGTGAAGATTCCAGACTTGAACGACCTTCCACATCAACAAACGAAGACCATGTCGAGACAGTTCGTGCTGTGACTCGTAGAAATCGTCGTTTAACTGTGCGAGAAGTTGCTGACGAAGTGGGCGTCAGCATAGGGTCTTGCCATCAAATTTTTACTGAAAAACTTCAGATGCGTCGCGTCAGTGTAAAATTCGCGTCGCGTTTGTTGACTGACGATAAGAAAACCGTGTTGAAATCGGTCAGAAACTACTTGCCAATGCAAATGGTAATGAAAACTTTCTTAAGAACATCATAACAGGAGATGAGACGTGGGTTTATGGATATGATGTTGAAACCAAGATGCAATCGTCGCACAGTGGATGGAGAAAGAGTCTCCTCGACAGAAAAAAGCACGGATGAGTCGGTCAAAGATCAAGGTAATGTTGGTTGTGTTTTTTGATTGGAAAGGCATTGTCAATCATGAATTTGTACCACGTGATCAGATGGTAAACAAGTAGCTCTACCATGAAGTTTTAGCGCGTTTGAGGGATGCCGTGCGCGGGAAGAGGCCTGAACTGCGGGAAAACCAGACTTGGAAGTTGCACCACGACAATGCACCGGATCACGCGTTGCTCCTCATTCGCAGTTATCTGGCAAAACATCAGACATCCGTTGTGCCCCACCCACCTTATTCTCCGGACTTAGCTCCAGCAGACTCTTTCCTGTTTCTCAAACTTAAAACCACTTTGAAAGGACGTCGTTTCCAAACCATAGAGAAGATTCAGGAAAATGCGATAAGAGAACTGCGCGCCGTCACAGAAAGCGCGTTCCAGCAAGCATTCCAACAATGGAAGAAACGTTGGGAACGGTGTATCGCCAGTAGAGGGGACTACTTTGAAGGGAACAGTGCTTAAAATGCTGTAAAATGAGCAATACATTCTTCATAGAAAAAGTTCGGTCCTTTTCTGAATGCACCTTGTATATGTAAATTAGTCAGTAATTACACAAAAATATAGAGTGAATAATGCTTATAACAAAAGCTGAGTTTGAATGAATATAGTGGTGAGTCTTGTGGCTCAGCAGGACAAGAAGTTTTTGACTTAAGTATAACTGGCTTATCAAAGAATCTGTCTCATGCAGCACGTTTAACCAATTCAAATTAGGCCCACCCTCTACATTAAATAAGAAAACGTAACGTACAAATCCGATCTGTTGTTCTTATGTCCTTGCAGAATATCACATTTCAGTGTTTGGCTGACATGCTTTATTCCCTGGAGGTTGCGGGTTCGAAATTCCGTCCTGACTGATATCTGCGTGGCGTTCTTTGTTGTTTTGTACGCGAATACCCCGACTGAACCTTGACACGTGTCACGACAACTTCACATCATTCACAATCCTCTATTTAAAGGTACCATACGAAATGACGCGGAAAACTGGCAAAATTCTTGCCTCGTGTTTGGGAAGTAACGTGTTGAAGTATGTGTTCGGCGACTGGACGCACTGACTGTGGTCCTTCGAGTCAACTTAGACCCACTTGGGAAATTCTTTGGTCACATGACTTCGTTATGCTTGTTTTCAAATTCCTTTGTTATTAATCACAGTGACATTCAACAGCATAACATTTAAGCTATTGAAATGAGACCTTAAACAAACGGGAAAAAATCTCGCAAAACACAGCCATCCCCTCATTTGATGCTATGTAAACAAAACAATTAAAAACAATGTTATATAATCCGGCTATCAAAAATTATATTTTGCCGACTTTTGTGCGTTATGTGAGGAGAAGAAACCATAATTCAATTTACCAAATACTACCTATAGTATAAAAACATACCATGATTTCTGTCGTCGTGTCACTTCTTTTTACCCTGTGTAAGCTGGTCATGTCAAATCTGCGTTGACCTTCTGCCGAGAAGATGGATCACAAGGATATGTCAATATTATTGTACACGGTACCTTTCAACTTCCTTTAGCTCGTCCAACAGGCTAGCTTGTGTTAGTTTTGTATTTTGGAGACTGTATATCCTGTAAAGTTTGATCATTGAATTATTTTATAAAAGGAACACGTAACGAGAAAGTAATATCTGTTCACATATACGCACGTTTCATTTATAAAACATTTATGAATTTGTATGATACCTGATATGTGAGAGATATGTTAAATTATAGGGAGAATTCTATTTCATCAATATCAGTCTAATATAATCTCCATTATGGAATTCGGAAGCCAAAAATAACTTTGTCAAATGTAATAATCGTGGCTTAAGCCTGCATACATAGAGGCTGGGTGTGTTTGGATTGTAATCGTGTGGTTTGGGAATGGGTCTAGTGGCAGATTCTTGCGACACATACTAATTAACGTTCAGGCTCAATGAAAGTTAGCGATTTTCTTGACTAAGTGAGCAATTGTCATTTTTTCAAGAAAGACTCTTCTTCAAGGAAAGACTTGATTGTGCTGCTTGGAACAAGTATAGTCGTATCTACCGTAATTAATTTTATAATTGTCTTGAAACTTTAATGGTTAGTACTTGTCTCATATTAACGACGTTGTGTGAACAGCTGCAGACTATTTAGCTTCAGTAGATGAAGAAGACAATGTGCGTAGCCTTCTAAACTAAGAAAACCGCGAAGAGTACTGCAGCCGAGAAAAGCACCAGACACATTCCAGTCTGCTTAACCGATTGATATATCCTGCAGGAAGTGAAGAAAATGAAGATTAGAATAAAGAACCAAGAACGCACATCTTCCTTGTCATTCGATTTTGTATCAAACATAAAATATACAAAGAGAATGACCGTAAGCTATGAACTGAGGTGAGAAAGAAATATGTTTAAACCTATTCAAGGTACCGTGTGATCATTTACTTGACAAATGAGGGAACGCACCAATCAGCTCAGAAGAGAGCGACCTGTCTATCGGCGGAGATGCGATAGCGGAATCTGGTGAACATAGAGTCAACTAAATAGTATAAATGCTACAGTATCAAATAATGAATAGCAAAAATTATGGTAAATTGGAATATATTAGAAAGGACTCAGTAATGACTATTTGGATGTACTGTCTCAACATTTGTCAGAAGAGACCGATGAAAGCCACTTACCCGAAATGTGTACGTCGCAAACGCCGGTAAACCAATCTGCTCGGCTAGGATTCTCTAACTGTACTGTCAATCCTTTGATGTCAGTTTCGAGTTTTGAATAATTAATCTCTTCCATGGAACTTGTTAAAAGTATTCCTGTAACACTCCCAATATATTCATATAACAATCAACCACTGCGGAAAAGCAGCAGATTTTTAAGTTACAGCTCTATTAACTGAATGCGAAAATACGACCATTATTATTTCTACAATTAGAGAAAGCCGAAATCCAGACATTTTGATGTGCTGTTTCTGGTAAAGCAGATGTGAAGCGGGGTGGATTAAGGCTTCTGCTTATTAACTTACAAGCACACACTGTCTGTGTCTCTCAATGCAATGAGAACTCACAAACTTTTACGGAGAACCTGACATTCAGAGGACCGTGCATCGTGATATATTCTTATAATGAAAGACAACGAGATGCACAATTTCTCAGATTTATTTGATAAAGTACTCTACATGTTTCGGACAGGTCCACTGTCCATCATTAAGAGTATCTCAGCACTGTACACACGCAATAGGTATTTGTCATGCTAGTTCTCTTGGCTGTCTGCTAGCAGCCAACAGCAGACAGCCAAGAGAACTAGCATGACAAATACCTACTGCGTGTATACAGTGTTAAGATACTCCTGATGATGGAGAGTGGACCTGTCCGAAACATGCAGATTACTTTATCAAATAAATCTGAGAAATTGTGCATCTCGTTGACTTTTATTATAATTATTTACGGAGTCATTAGGTTTAAGGATTCGTTGGACGACGTTGTTTTACACAAACACCAAATGTAATTTTTACTGCATCAGGCGAATATTAAATTGATATATCATCCAACATACGCGCTCTGTTATAGACCATTTATAGTACATATAAACTGCTACACGTTTAGGCACTGAGATGCCATTCTCAGGGAGTCATTATAAACAAGGTATATAAGCCAACATGTCAATCTATACACTTTTCCCCTTATAGCAATGAATAAAACCTTAAAATGCTAAAATACATGCAATTTATAACCATAAATTAGAGTGTTATGATCTTAAATGTTAAAATGTATAACAGAAGTCGCCAAAGTTGCCAGTTCTTTGTTGTTTGTATATTATGTGGAGGATGTATATAAAAATCTGTCCCAATTCCGTGTGATTTGAAAATATATCGTCCAGATATGTCGTGTGAAGTGTACGATACCTCCTTGTCGAAACATGTAGGAGTTTCCAAATGTCATAAACGCTGCGTCACAGAATGCATATGTTGGATGATCTATTCATTTCAGACAATGCACGGTATGAATAATATAATACTCAATCTGCACGTGAAATTGATATTTAGGGCAGTCCGAACAAACTGCAATTTAATTCCTAGAGGGGACGTTAGGAAATAAACAAATCAAACACAGTAGTTCCCACAAACACTCAAACCCCACTAGGAATATTCCCTTGCGTGTGGAGGGCCAAAATTATTCGATAAATTCATATTTTACTGCATTTTTACATGCAAGATATACGTGTATTGCCTTTGTTGATTGTGAATTGTGGTCCCAACGTGAAAAGGGTCGCTTTAATTCAAAGGATGTGAATATTTAATCCGAAATATTATTGGCTGTATTATACAGTATTTTTTGAAACAGTGGAAATATGATACACTGCACTAGATTCGAATTGTCATTAGGTTACTTAAAGAGGTTAAACAAACGCAATGTGCTGTATGAAAGAACAAAGTGAGAGGACGATTATTTATGATAAATTTAAAAGAACTGGTGGAATAAATCGTGACCATTTCAAAGTCCTGTGTATTGTACTTGTTGCTGAGGTCAAGAAACTTGTCCTTTACTAATTACTAAGGCCATGTAGCCTGCTAGATTTTTTACAGCCGAACTAAAAGAAATTAAGGAACTGATGAATTTTAATACAATCAGTAGCTAGAAGGTGACTTATTTTGTGGTTTGGAATTAATTGGTAAAAATAATAAATATGATAATCAGAATAACTGGTGATGTGCTTCGAGTCAGAATTCGGTACTCCTAGGTTGCAACAATGTGAGTAATACCCATTTACAATAAAGTCTTAAAGTTCGTGAAACATAGTGTCTGGAATTTCGATATTTCATGATTACCCATATAATGTCAGTTTCAACTTTAGTGACTGATTTAGACAATTATCTTTCAGAACTCGTGGCTGGAAGTACGGCTTCTCTCACTTTCCTACTGCTGTTTCCACGGTTAAATTGTCGTTCGTTACGTGAGGTCGACTGTTTTCGTTCTTTATAGAATCAGATTCTCCTTCAAAAACGATTTCGTTATGCTTCCAAAACGGTGTTCGCTTATTACTGACAACGAAGTTCACGCTTTTTATGTTTCAAGATTATTTTATATATTTAATAATATGTCTTCAAGAGTTCGCGGAACCAAGTAGAAGTTTTACACTTAAAACTTATTCCGATGTTCGCCGTCTCATATCCACCCCAATTAACCACGAACTTCTTGACCATGTGTTGTTTGTACAAAGCCTAGACCCAACATTTCTGTCGTTATTCTCTGTTACGTAATAATCGGGGCTTGCAGCAGCTAGGTACGGAGAGGGTCGCACAGTAGCATGATAGACAGCTACGAATGGTATCGACATTGCCGCATTCCAGACTCAACCTTTGTCGAGTGATACATACCCTTCAGTCACAATTACAGTCTCCACTTTTATAGAAATATTTACTTAACAAGCATGTGATTTTGACTGTTCCACAAGGGTTAAAACAAATAACAACACACTAACAGAGAAATATATGTACAGCTACAGCTACAGAAGTGAACTCCCATTTTTTCCGGTCGTAATTTCAACAGACATTACATACAAACTTGTACGAAATTAATTACCCAAGCAAATATATTTACGACTAAATAACGTATCATAAATTGTGATAAGGGCGGGTTTATTCTGATTTCTTTATTGATGTTATACTTAACGACACCCTTAGAGTTTTTTTGGGGAAATATGAAGAAAAGAAACAACTCGGAAGACCCAGGCGAAAGGGCAGCACAATATTAAAACATATTTTAAATAGAATTGGAGGCTGTGGACTTGATTTATGTGGCTCAGGAAAGGTACTGTACAGGTGATTGGCGCCTAAGAACACGGTAAGGAATATGCGGGTTCCATACAGTTAGGTAAATGATACATCTAGCAAAGAAATTTTAGCTTCTCAGAAAAATTGTACTCCACGAAGTTACTTTTCCAGGTAATTAATTATCTAACGACACTTTCAGTAATTCTGATTATATAGCGTCAAATGATGGTAAGAATACTAACTAGTGAGCTGGAGATGACGTGGAAAAAAGAGATCATGTTATAATCTGCAGTACTATCTCGGTATACGCCCGGGGGCTGAGTAAATTCATGAAAATCCCCTCTGGAAACCCGGTCTCCGAGCTGATATTTGAACTCCGAAGCTCTCGAATATGGAGCAGGAATGCTAGTCACTCAACCATAACGTTCAATTGAAAATCTGGTTTGGAAAATATAAGAATAGTTTACAAAACTACTTCTAATCAAGAAACGTTTCAAGTTTGAAACAAAAAATAATGTATTCTGTATAAAAATGTCATCTTTCCACACTGCAGATCTCCATCTTAGCGTTCGCATATGTGGTAATTGCGATCCGTATTAGGGAGGTTCCTGTTTCGAATCCTGACATGGGGGACCAAGTATCGTTACTGAGATATTTCGTGGTTTCTCCTTAGTACCTCCAAGAGTCCCCATAGCACAAGTTTGTACTTTAAGAAATGCCTAGATTTTGACCTTTTAACATAACATATATCAAATCCACTTCAACTAATTTTCATAAGTCTAATTACAAGTCATACAGGGTACTGTACCATTGGGCCTCTTTCACAGAACAATTATAGAATTTCCCCGGACTTATTAGGTGGAAACACAAAATACATTATACCAGCCCGAAATTCGAATCCGAAAGCGCAGCAAGGAAAACAACCATTTCACCCTTCGAGTTACATCTTGTTGTCCATCATTCACAGCTGCAGATATGGTACTTGAAAGTGGACCGCCTCAAGTGTCTCTGTCTGAACAGGTCACTTGGGACCCGTAGCTCTGGCTGCACTTCATTGGTTTTCTCTTTTATTGGCTGTTAAGGCAGGTAAGAGACCAGAAAACCTGCCATCATCTGTTCTATCTGCAGATAAAGCCGTATGAGGCTGTAGTCCGCATCACATATTTTTCCAAATGTCTTCTAAACGAATGCGCCAACCTTGTATCCACATAATACAAGTTACACACACACACACAAACACAAACACATATGCCTATCTATTTTGTTCAATCTAACGGCCTCCCAGGGGCTCAGCCTACATTCAGGGACGAATTACGAAATTTTAGTGAATAATATATCGTAAAGTGCGTAGAAGGAAGGGACTGTGGCCTAATATGAGGTTGGAGAGACTGAGGAGAGTCATAAAACAGCTCAAGCAGGACAGCTAGCCTCTAGGAAGAGAAATGAACCCTGGATCTCCAAAATACTACACAGAAGTGTTACATATTCGAATATAACGCCCAAAAGAAAAACTACACGGCACCAAAGAAACGCATTTAAATGCAAATTTAACAGAGAGAAAAAAGAAAGACGAAAGTGTAAAAATAATAACAAATACACTTAATTACGAATTGGAATAGAGGAGAAAGCAGAGCGACTCTACAGGTAGAGGAGAAGCCAAAATCATGATTAAACTGTGCACACAGAAGCTCGTGGAAGCAGTATGTGTCGGGCAGAATACAAAGTAAAGCAACGGACATGACAGGAATCAAAATATATACACAATTTAAAACTCTATTTCAGTGACAAGGCACTAAACATGCACCACCTTACGGCAGTGGACTGACAGTTAAATAATATATTGCAAAATCCACGGTACACTAATTTCAAGTATTGCATTAAATACGGTTCGGGGTTAACTCAAGTTAGTTAACACGCTCATTTCTTATTTTATTTTCTTGCTACATTAAGCGGCTCCCTTGCCGCTTTGGCATGGCGCGTGTCCATGTTGTGAAAGCAGGACAGAGCAGGCTATTACAGTCAGTTTTATTCGGTTGGATTCTAATAAACAGTTGTACAGTACATGTGATGTTTTCGGCCGCGAAGTAGCTGAGAACTGCGCTCTTGTGGGTTATTACGCAGCGACTATTGGCAATTTCTTACCACTTCTCGCTGCACAATAGCCCTGAACAGCGCAGTTGTCTTGTATAGCGCACGGACAATGCAAAACATTAAGAAGGAGAAAGCCTTTGCATACGACAGGTACCTGCGAATATATTTGATAGACAGAAGCAAGCGGCCGACAAGGGGCGATACTCCCAACTTCGGATTGTGCAGAGAACTAACAACTTCTCACCGTAACAAAACCTAGTGGGTTGTGGACTGCTACACAGTGCCTCTGGGGAGTGCCTTTAGGGAGTCAAGTGGCTCAAAACAGATTCCAGTGGCAGCCACCTGACAAGACGATTATGAGATCTCAGATTCTTGAAAAATGCGAAATTTGTCGACGAAATCAGCGATTATCTTCTTCTCGGTCAGGACCTTGATCTAAAAAGACAGGCTTTGTCTGTCTTACAAAAGCATGTCTGAGTTATTTTTACCTTTTACATTTTCACATATAAAAGTTAAGGGTAAAGCAATCCCTGTACAAGCCTGGGCAGGGTTCCAGGAGGTTAAAGTTCCCAGGTGTCCGGACAATTGGCACGTGAAGGTTGTAGGTTTATGAGCCCTCTGACCGGCCGCCTTTACCCTCCAGTAAAGGTTCCTGGTGCTCATTTCTGTTATACGCTGATCTAACCCAGGACCGTAGTGCGGCCGATTATGCCAATGAAAAATTCCATTGACACCACAGGAAATCAAACTCACGACTTTCCGCCTTGTAGCTCATTGTCCCAACCAACTGCGCCACCGCGTGTCCGTTTTCACATGTAATGTTACATAAAATGCATTGCATTTACAAGGCATCTGTACTATTCAACTCCGGCCGCACAGCAATATTCTCAATAACAGACAACACGACTACGATATCTTAGGTAAAACACCATGTAGGACCCAATCCACCACTGAACACCATTGGTGAATTCATCTATAAGACAGGAGAGCTGAACTATCGGTTTTCTCTTCGTCGGAGATAGTCTGCATAAAGTTAAATATGGAATCAACTTTCAAGTCTCCGCAATAAGGAGTTAGCAGCGTATCGCAACTCTTATCTCCATTCAATATTGAAGGTTTCATTTCGCAAAGGAAACTCATTACAGAAATGTAAACACACCAGGGACGGTTGTGAGTCAACAGGAAATATTTCATTATGCGGCAGGTTTCCGTATTTGAGGAAAGCCAAAAGTCAACAGGTGTGAATGCACAGTGACTACGATCTGAGCGAATTGCATAATTAATACATCTAACGTCATTCCGTGTCATATTTACACCACTTATACAGATTCTAACTAATTTGTTTGTTACGTCAGTACGTCTTTTCAGCTGCAGTGTTTGCCTAATGTTAGTGAATAAAGTTAGGAAATAAAAAGAAGGGATCAAATAGTCTTCGGCAGTTGTAAACCAAAACTTGCTTCACGTGACCTTAGAAAGCCTGAATACTTCAATCGATGTTCCTCCGGATCGAGAATTGAAGCCAGAAAATATGAAATATGAACTTGGGTGCTAAACCTTCACTGGATATTTATTTTTCGACACAATATGCTGAAGCCGCTGTACAGGACTTTTTTTTAAAAATAAGCTTAGTGTTAATACCTACCCTTATGTTCATTAAACCGAACATAAAACCAACACTCAATTTTATGTTTCTGGGATTCCTTGGAAATATCAAGTCTCACCGCCAGGGGAAAGGTTCCTTAATTTTAAGAAACCCGTAGATTCTTTACCATTTTCACAAAGACCCACATCTGCATACTTTCTGGGCCAGTTCAATCCAGTCCACACACACTCACATGCTTTTCCTCTAACAGTAATCCATATAAAGTGGTCCCTCCGTAATCTGAACACCGGTAATGCGGATCTCCAGGTGGACGGAGAGTTTTGGGCCAAAGATAACCCAGTGCTTCCAATTGAAATTATTATTACAGCTCATAATAATAATAATAATAATAATAATATCATCACCACCACCACAATTATTATTATCATCATTATCACCTTCTACTATTAGGTGCAGTATTTTGGCTTTAAGGAGTTCTACTCGTAGTTCTACTATAGCCCTGATTGATAGTTCTTGTGTTACCTGCAGCACGGAGTTTCCCCCCGGCGGTTCGAATTTCCGGGTAAACAGAACCAACCCTTTCTCATGCAGTCCCGATTACCGACGGACTACTGAGTGTGTGTGTGTGTGCGCGCGCGCGCACCGTATTTCTTGCCTCATACCACGGAGGTAGAGCTCAGTTGAAACCCGATGGCACATGGTGACGCACGGTAGGGGAAGTGAAGGGGAAACACGAGAGTGGAGTGGGTAGCCAGTAGTCTTGCACTCTACCTCGGAACATGGTTTATCCAGCATTACTACCTTTACTACCGCTGATGCAAACACGTCGGCTGCCAGTAGTCGACTGAACCGACGCTCCCGCCAATTTAAATGGACTCGTCCGTTTCGCGGAAAGACCAAATCTGGTTTCTGCGCGTGTGCCATCACGTTTCGAACGTGCTCACAGGTTATTTTTGCAGAATTAATATTATTTATCCTCCCCATGTTAAGATGCAGGGCGAATTTTGGGGAAATTTTCAGGGGAAAAGTAAGTCTCACGCGAAGGGGAAATTCGGTGTATGTATATGTACATGTGTAAGTATATGTATATGTCTACGTATACATAGCTTTGAATGGATGTACCGGCTTACGAAGGCGTTAAACATACGGATTAATTCAGACTTCCGTCTACCGGGAAGGCCGATTGCAATGGTGCGCCAAGCGGCACCGAATGACAGGCGCTTGTGTACAGCCCACTGGCAGACCGTCAAAAGGACTGAGCTATCATGCCTAGAAGCTGCGTGACGCTCTAGTGAAGCGTATTTCCAACGATTTATTGCGCTCTTCCACAACCGAAAAAAAGACCATGATTTACAGCATCTAGCCACAAATCAACACACAGAATTAATTCTACATATACAGAAGTTCAACAGGTATCTAGACCACTCGCCTTTGCTACGGAGGATTGTGTCAAGAAAGACATTACAACTAACCCCACTACAGACAACCAAAAAAATCCAAGCGCCAGACAAAACATTGTATTAGCTAACATTGTGAATAACGTTTACTCAAATGGGATTTAAAATTTCAATTCAAATCTCAAACAAAACAAGAAAGGCAATGTAAGTATAACGTAACACCGAGAGGCGTTCTTGCAACCATTATTACAGTGAAAATGCAATAAGTATTACATATTCTGAAAGTGTGTGTTTGCAGTCTTAGACATCCAGCATGTAATGCTCATGCGCCGATGATACTGTCATCTGTGGTTTCTCCGGCTCCAATACACTTTTTTCCACATTCTCTCATAAACGGCACGATTTTCGGAAAAAAAGTACTGAAAATTAAATGAGTGTTTCGAATTTATCTACAACTTATGTATGACACATTTCCTCATTCTAAGACGAATTGTGAGATATGATCAAAAATTTATATTGTTCTTCATGTAAAGTAACCGTTGTTCTTGTACGATTTTCATGAGACTTGAATTTTCTCGACAGAGTCTCGAAAAATACTCAAATATCAAATCTCATGAAAAATCCGTTCACTGAGAGCCCAGTTGTTCAGTGGACAGACAAATGGACAGACGGACAGACATTACGAAGCTAATAGTCACTTTTAACATTCAACATTCATAGGTCCGTGTATCGCTAATATATTCGCAGAGTACAACCAACAAGATGCAACGTTTCTCAATTTATTCATTTCTGTAAGATGCTCTACATGTTTCAGACGGGTTTTCCGTCCATCATCAGGAGCTCAAAACTGCACATACAGCTTCAGGTATTTGTCAGACTAATACTGCTACCTGCTGCTAGCCTGGCCTGGCCAGGCTAGCAGCAAGTAGCACCTTGTTGGTTGTACTCTGCGACCAATAGTCGCTCTTCGCAATTTTGCGAACGCGACTAAAAACTGCTCCTCCGTTACAACTACGTCTGAAGAAATCCTCGTGGTTTATTTTGAGAAAATCGGGTCGTCCATAAAAGCATTCTGTTGACAAAATATGGTCTAATTTAAATTTGAAGCAGAAGGTACTGTGCTTAAGATCGTCGAAGCAATGAAGTTAAACATTGCACGCTATCATTATGTTGCGACTTTATTTCCTTGAGATTTAACTTTGAGTTTTGTCTTAAGGAAAGGAACGACAGAGTGTTTTAGGGCAGGATGCTACGTAGGGTAATTGAACCTCAGAAGTAAGGGAAGGAACAGGAGGCTAGATGAAATAACATGACAAAGAGCCGAAGAAGATAGAACATTTGAGGGACTTAAAAGTAGATTAGAGAATACTATTAAAGTGGACATGAAGTGAGTACTTATGACATGGTTAGGAAGTTTTTACCTCGAGATGCGGTTCGGCGGCTGCTCTGGGATAATGGACCCTCGAGTTCCGTAATTGGCGAAGCATTTTTGACCATCTCAGGAACTGTTAATTTCTCAAGAACTATGTTCCAAGGAAATGGTTAACTTAATACATATTTTTAATTGCTAATTTAAATTTTTTTCGCCATAATCATCCTCGTCAGCACAAGCTGCAGAAGCCTCAAGAACTGGGTTAGTGACCGGTTCCGTCCTAATTAAAATCTTGTTCTGTCAGATATAAAGAAGATATATTAAACACTCAACTGTAATGTTGTGAAGAAACTCCACAAAGGAGACCAAGTTCCAAACCGATAAACAGTAATGAGTGGAGACAAGAGAAATTTAACGTAAAATTAACTGGACTCCAAATGGGGAAGATAAAAGGTTTCACGGTGGTTACACGAAATGTATAGACCAATGGCAATGTAGAAGCTCTAGAAAGATGATCTCTAGAAGGGGAAAAATCACGAAAAGGAGAAGGGAAGGGTCATTTTGCAAGCAACATGAAACGCAAACAACAGAAGCAAGAAAACAAGAAGATAAAAGAGTTAACATTATACAGACCACAACGTTTTAATTACTTGCATCGCGAAGCAAACATTACATTTGTGGGGGTAATGAGCATTGCCGTGACGTTGCAACATATTTCGTTTATGCTCCCACCATGCTCACCTCTCACAAAGTCTGTAATGGGTGCTACGTGATGCCCTGTAGCCCCACTTCTCTCGAGTTTGATAACGTGATGGAACGAGGAAACAGTAATCTGAACAAGAAACACAGTTCTCATGCTACTGACATTGATTTGGAATGAAGGATAGCTCTAATCCCGTGTCTACTTACTTGTGGCATAATCTTAAATCACTATCCCATAAAACATTTTAAAAAAAATGAAGGAACTCCATAAAACTGAATACGAAAATTACGCCCCCTGAATACCACACATGGTTGTATTACTTAATATATAAATATACAATGATGTATCAGTCAAACAGAAAGTTATTATGTTTATTACTGTATTAGGGCAAAATGTTTCAATTCTTATAGAATCATTTTCAGGCCCCTGAAGATGATTTTATAAGAATCGAAACATGCTGCTCTAATACAATAATAAACATAATAAAGTTCCGTTGTGTTTGACTGATACATCATTGTGTGTGTGTGTGTGTGTATATATGTATATATATATATATATATATATATGTATGTGTGTGTGTGTGTTAAACTCTTCGGGATGGCCAACATTAAAAATGTAATCCTTAATTTTATACTGTCAATGGTATCAAATATAGTCTGTGGGAAATTCTGTAGTGGCAGCGAGTCTTTATGTTTGAATCTAAAATTTTGCGTGAATAAGTGTCCACGAAAAATATGCTACAATTTATTTCAACTTTATCGGACCTGAGGATCTGGTGACCAACAGAAATCTATAGCTTTTGATTAAACTGAATTTTGGAAATTGTCTTTTGAAAGTTGTATATCGATATATCAAAAACTTTCTTACAAATTATGCATTAAACAGTTCTGTTTAAAATTACAATAATTATGACGCTGCGAAATTTTGAGGTTGTATCGGGTAAATTTAACCCATTTCTAGGAAAAGCAGGAGTCATGGACAAGATGGACTACTAAATAAAGAAGTTATTATTACTGCTTTCTAGCCCCAACATTTTGATTTAAGCAGAGTTTATTCTGTGAGCATTTTGTAACATGTAGCTCCAATTGCATGTCTGTTCAAGGAATAGCGTCGTAAGTGTTTACAAAGGGTGCAGGCAAACCTGTATAATCTCGAACGTTATTATTCGTTTCATGCTCAGTCTTGCTTTTCTCCCACAGTCACAGGCAGTAAATAAATCAGGTTCTATTTATGTAAAAAATATATTTTTACACAAAAATAAAACATCACGTGTTTCGTACCAGTAGCCATAAATATTGCTTTTAACTTAGAATTCATCTATTGCTTGGCTGAAACTAAATATTTCTGGAAATAACTGTCACAGTCTCGAACCTGATATCTCCTGAATGAAAGTCAGTGTTTTGCGACTTACAGAAGGTGGTTAATCTCACCGTTTGATCTGGAATCAGGATGCTTTCGACGGTTTAATTGTTTAGCATAGATTAATAATGCTACTCTGTCACCGTGGCGAGTCGGTTTCTGCCATGCGAAAGAGATAGGTAAAGCAGTTCCATTACAGGCCTGGACAGGCCGTGAGGATTCCAGGAGAAGAAGGCTCCCAGATTTCAAGACAGTCAGCTCATGAAGGGGGTAAGGTTATCAGCCCTACGCACTGGCCGCCTTTACCCCTAGAAAATATTCTTGGTATTCATTTCTGTTAGAGGCTGAGTCAACCCCAGGGTAATGTTGAGGCCGTAAGGGTTATGTCAATGAGAAATTCCAAAGAACCATCGGGAATCGAACCTTCCGTCTTATAGCGCATTGCTTAACCAACTGCTCCACCGCGTGCCCTAGCTTTCGATAGACCATGCTGTTAATACAGTGACCCTGGGACGGGATATTCCGTGTATTCCAGTTTTCCCTTCTCCGTGTTATTTCAACAATGCCCCACAGTTATTCCGTCATTCTTTCGCGCATCATTGACTCTATATAACATCAGCAATTGAAAGCGTCTTTCAATCACATTTAGAAAATAAATATTTTCCTGAAATTAAGTAAGCGTAAAGACAGCTTAAAAAAGGCACTTCGCTTCAAGACATGTCGTAAATGACGAATGTTACGAGACACAGCTCATAAAACGGGTGTCTATAAAATATGCGATATTACAGCGACAAAAAAAGAGCAGTCTGCCGCGCAGAATAAACGTTGATGGGAAAGTTCATATATTACACGAAATGTAATTCAGTTGCAGAAAAATATTTGCACTTCTGGCACTGACGGCAGATATGCTAATAGCTCTCCCAAGCGTTCGTCGTTAAGATACATTTATCAATGGCGTCCCAGAGTTCTTTGGAACAATGCAAATCACTGTCTACGTCGACACCTCTGCGTCTTCCTTACTTCATCTATTAAACTAAGTTTTACACTGCAAAACATAATGGCAACCAGCTTACAAAATGAATATCCAAATATTCACTCTACTAAATAAAGACTTCACAAACTCTATGGTGCAGTACCTCCATTTAAACCTTAATTTCAGACTGGTTTGGGGGGGGGGGGAATTGAGGGAAAGAGACAGTAAGGAAGACCCAGGTGTAGCTGGGAGGATAATATTAAGATGGATCTTCAGGAAGTGGGATGGGGGACATGGACTTGATTTATCTGGCTCAGAATAGGGACAGGTGGCAGGTTTTGTTAAAACGGCAACGAACATTCAGCCTTGATAAAATGATGGGAATTTCTTGACTACCTGAGAACCAGCAAACTTTTCAGGAAAGATTATATTCCATGGAGTAAGTAAGTGAGTAAGTAAGTAAGTAAGTAAGTAAGT
>Ga0131853_10009447_pt1 | contig 17840 bp, 9 predicted proteins | sample TergutLab28metaG_FD_92764 | JGI IMG/M metagenome (GOLD analysis project Ga0131853, IMG submission 92764) | Labiotermes labralis P1 segment gut microbial communities from Petit-Saut dam, French Guiana - Lab288 P1 (version 2) (version 2) | ecosystem: Host-associated > Arthropoda: Insects >... | reverse complement strand
CGTTGTGACTGTAGCGGTAGTTTCATTTGAAGTGGTTGTTGATATTGGACTGATTGTTGGTGTTGATGGCGGAAGTGACGTCGTTGTGACTGTAGCGGTAGTTTCATTTGAAGTGGTTGTTGACATTGGACTGATTGTTGCTGTTGTTGTTGTTGTTGGCGGAAGTGACGTCGTTGTAGGAGGAGCAGGCGTGGTTGTACAATTTTCTACCTCTGCATGATCTTAAAAAAGGAAACAAGAAATTAATGATATTAGAAATGTTGAAGTGAAATAATACAGTTAGTAGCTTGAAACAGGAACATGTCACTGCAAAATAAAATATGGGTTATTTATCTCCCAGGTTCTAGACGATAAAAAATGTAGTAAAGGAGCCACTTTAGATTCGGATCGAGGTTTAAATAGCTATGAAAATTAGACTTTTATCGTCGGTTCCTGAAAATTGCATTATACTTGAAATAATTTTTAAAATTTATGACCAAAATAAAATTGATATATTTTAGTGCCCACAAGCTGATAGAGCATTATTGCTTGCTATTTCCCCCCGATCTTCATTTTAAGTGAGACTCGAAAGTTTCCGTTGGAGATAATTAAATTATATATGGTATGTGGCATCCATTTTGCTTCCTCAGCTGAATCAGCTATACTTTTCACCCTGTCAAACACCAACCGATTAGAAAACGATCCTTCTTCTTTATAACTATAGCCACATATTTGGCGTTTTATTAATGTTATCTACAGGCTAATCACTACTTTTTAGAAAAACGCGAAGACATAAAAGTAACCTCTTATGTTAAATCAATGTAGTAGTTAGATTTCACATCGTACGCATATGTTTTTGTTTGCATTATTTCAACTTACCAGAGCATACATACCAAAAGCCGTTCAAGGAACAATATTTGTAATACAATCATTCTAACACCGCAATCTGGCCAACAAATTCAGTAATTCTGCTTGAGAAGCGACCGACTACGTAAATGTAAACGGGGTTTCAGAAACTGCAGATAACGTACTAATCGAGTTAGTCGGAGAGAGCCTAACATAAATATGTGAGAGAGTTTGGGGCAATTTATAAATCTCAGTCCCTCTTTATCAACATGGGGGTACTTCCGTCGCTAAAACATAAAATTTTCACCTAGACAGCAGTTCAAACATCTGCGTGGGGCAAGCGTAGTCTGTATCAAGCAGCATAAAGAGCGACGGGGGACGGGGGAAGAATTTAATACAAAGTCATGAAGAAAGAAGCTAATGTCAGTCTAAATTTTCTATTAGCGCCACTATTCATAGTTACAGAAAATCCTTTTTCAAAGTATATTATGTTACTCAATTATTCTGTGCTTCGTTGCGTGATACGCAACGCAACGCAACATCCGTAGCAGGGCACTCTTCGCAACATAACATTACACAACACGGCATGCTGTCACAATACGCAACTGGTACAGCGAAATTAATGTGACTTTTTATAGTGTAACTTTAGCAAGGAAGATACGGCTCCCTGATGATGGTCCTAGGACCGAAACATGTCGGAGCGTTTTTAATGTTTTAATGTGTAAAAAAATTTATAAATTTTATATATGTGCAGTAGTTGTTATAATAATTGAATAACTCAACAACATGCACGGTGTAACAACGAAAGTATATTATGTTAGTCGCACAATTTGGTACGTAAACTCTTACATTTGTCGAAGTATGTATGATGATAGGAAAACTGTGGTGAAAATAATCACTGTTGAAATCTGGAATGGTAGAAACAGAGATAAACGGTGAAATTTAGTCTGTAAGCGTTGAAAGAACCACATTTAACCCTTATTACTGTTCTCACAAAAACAAACAAGAATTAGACACAAATATAAAGAAATAAAGAAGAAAAAGCGGGAAATGTGATATGAATTATGAATATTTTATCTCAAATACAATCGTAGACTTTTAATGGAAAAAATAATCAAGGTCATACAAGCAACAATACCAGATCTCGTGTCCCAAAATCTCGTTCATAGCAACAGATATTTAAATGTTACAAACCTCATTCTCATATTCCAAGCTGATTGCTACCACGGGGCCCGAAACACGATTCTTAACTATTTACAGGGCTCAGTCACCCAAAAAAAGGCACCTTGGATTAGGTGTCGTCTTGTTTTCGAATTCTTACCAACTCACTATTCATGCTCACTCGATACGGGTTAATGTAAGTATTTGTAATATCGTCGTTAAAGAAAGCAATTCCACTCTGATCGAAGTGCCGGCCCTGTCGGAATGTTACGTCATGCGTTTTTTAAAGACACTGGCAACTGATAAGTCAGTACTCCATCGGGTCACGAGATGATATGGGCCCAACGGCTTATAAACTGTGTGGATATTGCATTAGTATCTATCTAAGGTCACAAAAACAAGTACATAAATGTCATCTGGCAGTTATTTGACAGGAATTGGGACACAAATATTTTCCTTTACCTACCTCGGACTCTTTTTTGGTAGGTTCGAAGTGGAATAATGTAATAATTTGTGAGAGAGAAACGTAAAATTCAATGGTAAGCTGGGGATATCTACAGACATAAACATATTATTGCAGACTGCCTTGTAAACCTGAAAGCTAATCCACTGTACTCGTATAGTCCATTGTAACACAACGTAAACATTTGTATCGAATCAAATTATTAAAGGAAAACTCATAATATTGTGGCATCTGGAAATTAGACTGCAAATAGGGCACTCCCTTCTTGTAAAACGCTAGTTTTCTTTCTAACCCTCCAGTCTAATCAAAATAATTTCGATTGCGTAATAAACCTGTTGGCGTTAGATTTACTAACATTCATAGCAAGCTAATTTCTGGAGTCATTTGTTTATGTATGGTCCACATGCTGTGTCCTATGTGACGTTACTTTGAAAAGAAATATTTTTTAACAGGTGGTTTTGATTCGTGTGGCTCCAGATGTGGTAAAATGGTGGGTTCTTACGTGTGTAATCATGAATCTTCTGGTTCTGTGAAAAGAGAGGTTGGGGGAACATTGACCATCTAAGCAATTATCAAATTGTTAGGAATAAATATGAATTAGAAAAGCAACCTGAATATAGCTTCTTGTGTAATGATATTTTGAGACTTAACACGCGTGTTCCTATAGGCATCACTCAAGTGTATCCCCATATTAAAGGTACAAAATTTTGTGAGCTAATTGCTACGTTTACTGGCGCTACATTGCTTGCGGATTTTACTGTAGCTGAAATTGAAGGCTATTTATGGAGTGTGGCATCTTCTGTAAGTCTGATCTTTCCATAACATTGATATCACATCCTTTCCCCGTATTCTGTACGCCGTCTCCTGAATTATATAATTAATTTTCTGGTGTTTCCAAACATGTCGCCAATTTCGGCTTTAGTAATTACGTAACTGGCTCTTTCGCCTTCTGTCAAACGCAAAACGGACGCAAGGCTCCATTCGACGCAGCGCTGCAGATAATGATGAGTACTTTTCCTTATATTTTGCTGAACATTTACAGCGTCGAGACCTATTGTGTCATTTACCACTTTTACAACCCCTGGTAGGGGGAATACTTGTCACTAGCATAGAAAGTACCGGTTATATTGCCCGATACAAAATTAATGCAGGTCATTTTCGATGTTGATCGACAATAACTAAATTCCCTTGGCTGGATAGTTTAAGAGATACACACTTTCAATAAATCTATCCAAATTATTGAAAATGGTAATTTCTGAGAAAACTGGCTTCCGTTATGTGATGCCTGTGTAGGCTGCTAGCAACGGATCAACGCCTCTAAAGAATCTGCTGCCTCTACCGAAGGTATACACGAGACAACGTTGCTTTTCTACGCGAATAAACGCCCTCACATCTTGAATTCAGTAACCATGAAATTAATTCTTATCAAGGCACAGATTATGACCGATATTTTAGACATTGTTCGTAGTTTCAGGCTACAAATTCCGCAAAATTTCGGAATTATGGATGTGTGTTTGTCTATGCGTGGACGGGAAAAAAAGAACTTGCTTAGACAGCTCTGAATTTCCCGGAACTGAGACTAGTTCTTTCTAAAGAAAATATCCTCTTTCCATTAGAAAATGTGAGCGTTGGCTGAACTAGCCACAGAAATGTCGTAGGAATTTTTGTCTGATACCAAATTCAGCGTCTAAAAATTTCATTAATTGTTATGACCATATACCCTATTCAGCGTACGTTTTATACCTTTACTAATTCATACGTACGCTCTATTCGTTTCTTTCAGCATCAAATGAATAATGTCATTTTAAAGTGACTGATCTCTCTAAAATTACAGTGACCACACAGTAAGGTGTTTTTAAACCCTACACACTTTTATGTTTCATCGGATTCGTAGTTTCTTTTAACGACGCTTTTAGACTACTTGAGATATTTGAACCTGGAGTTGCATGACGAGAACAAGCGATTGATGATTTCAAAGAGTTTGGAAAGAACAGGCATTGCACTCTTCTGTGGCAGTGCAGTAAACCGTTGTGTCCAGGAGTGATCCCAGTTACCGAATACTCATATAGGAATGTCATAAAAAAAATCTCTTCTCCCATCCCTGTTCTAGAGAGGACCGGAAACTTCAGCAGTAGATAAGCAGTGACCTGTAACACTCTGCGTGATAGATCTCTTTCCATATACCCATTATGTCACTGCACACAGCAGTCACATTTTGAGCTCATACCAACTATGTTTGTGATGGAGACTTCGTATGCTGCACGCAAGACTGTTCATTTGGAATTCCTTAACATTTGTGCCCAAATTGTGATATTTTATAACCATTATTTACAATTGACGTATTTATTTTAATCTGATTATTGGAAAATGAGACTTGAAGAGCCCTAGCACTTTTCTGCCCTAAAGATGAAAGCATTACGTTCCTTCGGAGCTCTGGCAAATTTCTAATAAATTATGTGACGCCACATCTCGGAACAATGCAGTCTTCAGAGTAAGTACTGTGAAAGTCTTTAATAAGTATATGTATGTTGAAATCGCGCAACCTGCAACGTGACCTAAACTACTGGAGCTGAAAGACCTGGAAATTTTTAATCAGTTGTATCGTACTGTTAATTGTAATATTTGGTTGTGAATGATGGAAGTAAAAGATATGCAGAAAATTTTAGAACACGCCGAAGAGCAGTGTCACAACACACACGGCAATAATATCAGGATTGTATAGTAAGAGTTGATCTGTGTTCTAAAGACGTGGAAATGTCAACAACCCTCGATGTCACCTGGTCACAGTGTGGTTGCTCTTATTTCTAATTAATACTGTTGCACTGATCCCCTCCTGCGGCGTGGTTCTTGGTCATATGGCGCGATATTGATCTTGTCCGGTATTTCTGCATCGTGTGGAGGTGGGCTGTGCACCCGGCGTTTCGGAAGAACAAGCTTCCTCCATCTCGAGAGATGAATTTTGTAGGATACACTGACATTTATTGTTAATTGTGGACTATTACCTTCTATATATCACAACACCGGACACATTGATGATTTATGGCCTAATTTTTAGACGTAACCTATGTCTTTGTTGAGGAAGGCAAGTTACTATTACTGCGCTACGCTTTTAAGTGTTTTGTCTCGTTACTGATATAGTCCAGAAAATTACTTGATTTTATACTGTACAATTTGTAACCTTATACAGTATTCACAGCTGTGCATGCTAGCTAGCATACTGACAAATTCATCAACAGTTTGAGAAAAGCGACACATTCAAACAAGTCTACACTTGAAATAAAGTAAAATGTCAACTTGATGCAACTAGGTAATTTTATTAATGTATTCTTAGCTTGACATGTTTCGGGTACATACGCCCATCATCAGGAGCATTAGATGTTGAGTTGCAGCATATGGTTTTTTGCACCGAGTTTGTGGATGGGTGGTGGTCTTCAAAGCCGCTGCGCAGGTCGTGTTTACGGTGCGGATGGTGCCGTGCACGGCACCGTAAACGCGACCTGCGCAGCGTCTCTCAAGAGCACCACCCATCCTAAAACTCGGTGCAGAAAACCATATGCTGCAACTCAACATCTAATGCTCCTGATGATGGGCGAATATACCCGAAATATGTCGAACTAAGGATACATTAATAAAATTACGTAGTTGCATCAAGTTGGCATTTAATTTATTTCATGAGGAAGATGCTCGGTCAAACAACCCTCAAGTCTACATTTGCTATCTTTCTGTATGGCCCTCACATTAGCACAGCCAACGAAGACGTCGCTATGATTTCAATCGGTTTTCGTTGTATATAACTTGGCCTAATATGGAAATGTTGAAGGAGTATTCGGAGCCCTACCGTCCACAAACACGTGGAACACTTCCCAGTTATCATAGAACTCTGTTCTGAAATGTTTGTAACTTCTGATGGGACTGAGGGCCACTTGCATCCTGCCAAAAGTTTGACTCGCCAGAAAAGTTTTGCAGAAGGGAAGTTCAGCATTTGTAAAAGATTACTGATTTTTGGTATTGGTACATAAACGCAAGTACGCCCTGAAGGCTTTATGGTGTAAAATTCCTGTGTAGGTCTTGAACATTAGCCTTTTGCCTAGCTTTACATTATACGTTTTAATAATATTCATAGTGTATTCGGGTCTAATCCTGTGAAGGTTTAAGCTACTAGGACGAATCCGTTCTCCTATACAACAGTATCTGTATTTTGTACTCAATCTTGGTATTAACGTGTGGTATGTGGGTCAACATACGTGTATATATACGGTACATAATACTAACTTACATCCATACATACATACATACATACGTACATACATGTATAAATACACACACACGTACATTCCATGGACTCATAAGTTTGTCACACAATCATTAGAATCTGGAAGGTCATAAATACACAAATATACACTGGTTGAGATATAGAATTTATTCTCAAGGGCAGTTCTTTTTTATTTATTAAGAAAAATCGAGTACCTATAATTGATGCTTGGGGAACACCATGTTGCAATGTACCCCAGTCAGAGAAAAACGTTTTAGTTGTATTACGTAATTTTAGTTCAACTTTCTGTTTTGTTTTGGTTAAATAGAATGTGAACCAATCTTCAGCTACTCCTCGAATTCCATAGAAATGTAATTTACCTAACAACATTTCAAGGTACACGTTATCAAAAGTCTTTGCCAAAACAGAGAAAATTCATCCAACATACATTTTCTGATTGATAGATTAAGTACAATCACTTGGCCACTTTACCACTTTCAGGTGGCACGTCCTGCTGCCGAGAGCATTTGGGCTTATAATCAGATTTTCCGATCTCATCTTCGACTTCTATACTTTTGGTGTTACAGGTCGGCTTTCCCTTGTCCCGTGTCAGATGTTTCTATACACATTCACAATGATATTCTGAAATTTAAACTTAAGTTCATATGTTGTGTTTTTTCGAGTAGTATTTGCCGAGTGCGCACGCTCGCACCTATCACGTCTGTCAACCCAGGCTGTGTAGCCGACTGCGCTTGATCATACTAGCTTGTGATGTTCCGGCAGGACGGTCATGTGAACGGTCGTAATGGTCGCATATTATTTTTGAAGTTGTGGTCCGTTCGTTGCATAAATCCGTTCCTGTCCATTATAGGACTAGCCACCTTTCACGATTACCTGTGCTGGGCTTCACTTCTTGCTACTTTGCTAGCAATTTGGATTTGCGAGATTTCGTAAGACTGCTGCTTGCTGCCTATATAATTGTGTGACATGGTATAGAATAACCATAAGCGTAACTTGACTAATAACACTGTGGAGGGGAGCCTCTAGTCTGCCTCCTTTAAAATGCAGGTTTTTAATTTTTTTTTCCTTTACACTACCAAAATAATCGTTGAGAAAATAATTCTAATTTTTAATTTTCTCCACCTCAACTCAGTGGCCCAAAAATTATTCTTAGGTAGAAAAAATATTGATGGGTTATTTGAATCCACTTCCTCAACCCCCCCCCCCAGGTTACCCCCTTTGAATATAGCCGTGTGCAAATCATAGACACTTATGCGCTTTGGACAATTTCCAGTGGTGCATTAATTTTGTTTTGGTGGTGCTACAATTAAAATGTAAGGGTGTCTTTCTCAAATTCTTTGTTGGGTCAGGCACAAATCATTTTGGATCTACTTAGTGCTTTGTGGCTGGCCAGTATAGAGCCAACATTTAATCCTCATTTTCAAATCTGTAAGGAGGAATCTAAATTTTCGGAAGGCCGTGGATTTAATCGGTGCTGGGTGTAGAAATATGCACTCGTTCTTTAAAGGACTACACCAAGGTATTTTACATGTTTATGATTATGATGAATACACATCACAAAAACACACAATAATAAAGAGTATTTCGCCCAGACTCGGTAAACGGGTGAAATAATGCTTTGACAGGAGGCATGCAGTTGTGTTATACGGTATTCACAAAGTGATTTATGAACTAATGCTAGTTCCGAGCAAGTTGGAATCGACGCCTGTAGACAAGAGGTTTTCCTGAGGCCCAGCGACTTACTTACTTGAACTCCGAAGGAGGGTGTCCGTCTTGTTTCGAAACATTGGCAACGCATCTCATTTTTCACACCGAGTACAGTGCCCCAGATGTGATCAACACTAACAATGAAGCATTGTGAAATCTTACAATCGGTACGGTAGAGCGAATCTCTTTACAATATACCCATCATGTCTTTAACATCTGCTCTTTTCGAGCGTCGTCTGTTGTGTAGGAGAACTTTATACTTTAATTTGCTCCTTACCTTTATCGCATACAGTTATGATTTTCAAATAGGTCGTGTCATTACTTACATTTGTGGTTGATGACTCCTACTACTATGAACAGAATTAGTGACAAAACTGCCAGAACTATCGACAGCACTATCAGCTTCTTCTCCAAAGGCGTTCTATGAATGCAATAGCTGAAACTGAAACCAAAATTTAAATTAGGGTCGTTCTACTTAACCTTCACTGCTAGACAAAAAGCTTGCAGTCACGTTGAATATTTCTGTGCGTTTCACTTAAAATGGAAGGTTTCTAACCCCCTTACAATACACAAATCTGTATATCTTGTCTGCATATTCAGGACTGGATACTAGCTTGTGCATTTAAACAAATCTATGCGTAGTGGTGAATTTATGTTGCAATGTATAAAGGTTATAAACTCTGACAGAGATTCGGAATCATGGGCGCAACATTTCAAGGTACTGGCATTTATAAATTACTGCATCTTTCAATTTGGGAGGAAAGTAATCGTGGAATTTCCAATAAAGGAACTAAAACAGAACTTATGAATCTGGAGCTCCTAAACGTTTGCAATAAAATAGCGGAATGTTATACAAGCAGACTGTAGTGCTATCCTTCTTGAAAAACAGATCCCACCTAATCATGAAACTTCCATCCTTTTATGTAATCAGACTTTGGATTCATTATTGCTTTCATAACACTTCAACCGTGAATCGTATATCGACAGTTCTGAATTTAGTTCACAGCTTATTGATCCTGTTTGAGATACATTTATTTCCTTCTTTTTATAGTCTCCGCATTAGTTTCATGAAACAGTTGTTGCTTACATTTCTCAACTCCCTCATTCGTGCTACATATACATCTTATCCTCATTAATACATTCTCTATCCTGTACCTTATCCCTTGGCGTCTATTATTTTTCTAATCACCGTCTTATCGGTCACGCTAAATAAATATTCTTTGCCGAGGACATGATACCAAGTTTCACAATTACGCAAACACATAAATCCATAAGCTCTGTATGTTTTTGATCCTCGGGGTTTAGATAGTAGGCAGTTATCTTGTAGGTACGCTGTCGGTTAATAAGTGTGCAGTACTCTTATCATAAGGAAACAGGAACGTCATACAGTTTCACATTGGATTTAGGCTTGAATGCAGATATCGCATAATTTAAGCAAAGAAAAAATATAATCCATCAAGTTAAAAAGAAATACCCACCAGGACAGCTCAGCCGTAGGCTACGAGCTGGAGAACAGAGGAATCGTGTTTAGATTCCAGGGAAAGAGAAGAGATTTCTTTTCCCCAAACATCCAAGCCGCCTCCGAGGGACAATTGTACCCGCCTTCTAATTATATCCGATCCTCTTTCCCAAAGGCAGATTGGCCGGAGTCTGAAGCTGGTCATTTACGTTCAAAAAACCCCAAAGTTAAAGAATTAGTGGTCAACTCCACACCCCTAAGTCCACAAATTCTTAACGCTTTTATTATCTTGCATAGGAAAAAATTTCACGTTTACTGATCAGAGTGAAAAACGTATGTTAGTTTAAAAAGAGGATACTGTAGGGCCACTTCTATAGTGGACTGTGGGCCTCAGTGTCATTCTGAGCTATGAATGGTACAGCGTCTGTACCACCAGTATGGCACTGTTTCTTGGCAGGGTTTTAATGGCAAGTTCGAAGAACGCAATATCAAAAAACAAAGGATTTTACTAGAAAAATCATTGAAATGACAACTAAAAAATCTAGGCCTGGTTTGCATAAGGTATAAAACGGATCTTGAACAAATTCACTGCAACTATGTACTTCGCGGTAGTATATCGGAGCAACACGTTTTGAAAACATTTACTTTTTATAGAATTTGTTATTTCTATACTTTTTAGCTATGCTTTGAAACTAGACAGGATGGTTCAGGAGGAAAGATCACTGTTTCTGGAGACGAATAATAACGGTTATTTAGAGAATAAAAGGTTTTCATGAACATAAAATTCCGAATGGTTACCGAGATACAACTATTTGAATCTACAAATACAATAGCACTATGAATGGTTTTAAGAAATACAAATTACTTACTGTTACCTTAACATCGTATGCACCGTGCATGTTGGCAAATTCAACCCAAGTAACCAACTATTCATGCACTAAATTTCAATACAATCGACGCAATATTTCCTTCCTCCCAAAGCAGGATTCCTTGATAGCACTCAGGTAGTGCCGAAATGTGTAGGAGGGAAACAGCGTTTCGACTGTATTCAATTTTTAGTGCATGAATATTTGGTTAGTTACTGTTAAATTTCAATTTAATATTTATATTCTTGATTATGTAGCCCCCATAAAGAAACGTGAATTTCAAATCAGACGCAAAAATACACGATCTTCACACACGAGTTGACGGTGGGATTTTAGAACGCTTATTGTAAACTGTAACAATTTTTTTTATTCTGTGCAACGAATCTCTCTTTGCAACAATAAGTTTAAAATAAAATTATAATTAACAGTGACTAATTTCTCTTCCTTTTTTAACATTTGCATAAAATTTTCAATTGTATATTAAAACAGCTGTGTCTCTCTAAACACTCAGAATTAGACACATTTTCGTATGAACTTTCTCACAAAGATGGTTACTTTCACCTCCCAAAATATTGACCTTTTCTCAGTAATCACCCTGTATATAGAATTGATATGAGTGTGCTGTTTGTGCAGCAAGTGACTCATCTGAACAACATGTGTCGATTGGTTGTGCCGAGATAGCTCTATCATCGAGAGCTAAGAAGTTAGATAAGAATGCGACCAAACAAGTCACATAACGAACACAGACTACATCAGTAAAATTTGAATGTCATCCGTTACTTTACATCTGAGGTACCGAATTCAAAATTGGGGCACCCTAGTTAGATATTTGGTGCATTACGAACAGAATTACCAAATATTTTGTCTGTAATCGACTCTGTCTCTGTCGAACTAAGAGATGTTGACACAAATGATACAGTTAAACAAATTTATTTTTTATTTCAATTATAGAAATTTTGGGGTTATGTGAATGAAAACTAGCGGTCTGTATGCTACATGGATTTACTTAGAGAAATTACCATAACTCCTCTTTAAAAAGTTTGATGTTTTTCTGACCGTACATCTCAGTATAATCTTAGTATCTACCCAACTTATTATAAAACAAGAATTTGTGCATTAAGTTGGTTAATTACTAAGATCCTCTTTAGAACTTCCTTTATAAAGATTTTTCTCTGTAATGAGAACTAATTTTACTTACATTTTTGAAGCTACTGAAGGTGAAGCCGGTTAGGAGAAAAAGTACAGGATACAAAGGACATTATGACACTGCCTTGGAAGACAATATACACAACTGCTCGGAAGAAGATCCTAAGTTAATAATAAATGTCTTCTTGTACTGAGAGACCCTGAAGAGTACGGCACTACGCCTTCTTGAGGCGTCCCCAACTCCTTGCCAGTCGACGTGGCTTAATATTTTAGAAGAATTGAATCTGAATTAGAAAGCTGAAAGAACCTCGGCTAATGCAACACCACTATAAATTACAAACTGGATAGAGTGTGGAAAAAAGTTAATATTCAGCTCTGGCATTATAGGTTTCCAAATTAGAAACGACTTTCCACTGAAACGATGACACTTATCAGAGTTTACAGGGATATAACACAGACCGTCACAGCCATGGAGACCTCATATCTAATGTTGGGGAACTGCGTTGTAAAAAGGGGCGCTAACCAGAAATTCTTCACTTATGAGAAAGAATCTCCAGGACAAGATACAGAAGCGGACCTACGATATTATAACCAATAAACTTTTTGCTACTGCCTATGTCAGTTTTATCGCCTCTTAATATTTCGAAACAGTTGGTAGGTTTTCAGGAATAAAAGCGCAGAGGTCACCTGTCGGGTACATTCAAGGATACCAAGCGAATGGGGCGAGCATTTTGTGAAATATGATATTTGTATTTTGTTTGGAGGATAAGTTAGGAAAATATAAATTTTGTTGGTATAAGGTCTGTAACAACGCCATTACGTTTTGGCGACTGGAGATTTGGGATTTATATTACCCTGAAACCTATAAGAGTGTCTGATTACAGTTTACTTTAGGGAACTTAGGCATCATTATTGTAAAAGCCATCTCTACAGCAGACTACTTAATTTGCTCAGTGCATAAAAACCGTACTGTGCATTTCTGTGAAAGAAATGAAACGCCTTGTTTACATTCTGGTCATCTGATTAAATATGATCCTATAGATGGATCCGGCAAGTTGGAAACCACACACCAGACAGCAGGGTATGACAGTCCGCAAGGCCACGATCCGAAATATTCACAGCCATGAGAATCTAAACTCTTGTGCCAATCAAATAATAATCGTTCATAAATTTTGTTACGGTGAACATGCATACGCATCTACCTATCTTATTCACAGTGCCTCCTGCTCTCTCCTCGTGTCACACTCACAGTCACAGAGGATACTTACTGCCCTTCTTCAGAATCACCCAGCAGTGGGGTGTACTTGTGTCCGACATCATCCATGACGTCACTTTTGCTTTATCACTGCGAATAGAAAACAAGGTACGAATTTAGAAAGGGCCCTTAATTAAGAGAACAAACAATGTGCAGCTTTTTATGAACATATGGACAAGATTGTAGCTAAAGAACTATTACAACTTGACAACCGGTATGTTGGCTACGCTACTGGATAGACACCAAGGAATCATGATTCTGCTGCCGGCAGGTACCAGAGGATGTTCTCTGCTGTACAGCCCAAAACGTGCCTGGAGCTCACCAAGCCACCTGTATAATTGGTAATGGCATATTTCTCCTCTGACGTAAAGCGACCGGAGTGTTGACTTCAACACTGTCACCCAATCCACTGCCGAAGTGAAGAAAGAGGGGTTTATTCTCCACACCTTCATACGACTTCGTAGCTTGCACAAGGACAACTTTACTTTAATTCTCTGATATAAAATTATATTTTTAGTCAAATTACAAAGCAGCAACGCTTGTCGCACTGAAGGTGAAGGCAACAAGTAAGTCACCGAAACTTCAGAAGCAACTATTATCCTAAAAGGTGTAATAGCACAAATCTATTACTTCAGCAACATCCACTTTAAAAGCAAGGTAAACTGCGAAGTTTTCGCTGTTCACGCCATGAAGATACACAGAAGGAGTACAGTTATAGCTACATTCATTCTTAACTCCGGCACTAAACGGAAGTAAATGGTTGGCTTCACGTTCCAGCCGCTTTACTCCCAGGAAAAACGCTGTCGCACATAAAACAGGAGGCTGGATGTGATCAAAGAGCCTGCCTGGACGTTTGAAGTAGTGAAAAATATTTGAAAATATAAAGAAAAAAATGGATTTCACCGCTGCACTGACCATTTCTCTACTGATTGAAGATATTCCCTAAATAATCGTTGGTTACTACGACTTGACACTAAAATCTTCTCTGTCTTTCTATTTTCTTCTGTGCAAAGCACAAATTATTTAAGCTCAGCTCCCCTGGTTTAATTTTTATGGCTGTACTATGTGAACGGCACATCACGTGAAGCTGCAGTGATTTGTCTCCGTTCCCTGTTAATGTGTTTTATATTCATAGATTCTCCTGTGACACAGAATTAATGTAACATTGAAGAGCAGGTCAAGTATGCGTAATGATAAATGACACATGAGTTACAGTCGAGTAACACTCGATAACAATCGATAGTTGAGGAATTTGCGCCTCAGAAATGTTGAAAAGCTGTTATCATTTCATTTAATAAGCAACCGTGGATGTTTTCGCACAAAATGGTAATGTAAACGCAATTACCAATATCATTTACAATCATAACATTGTAACAACTATCAAAATAGGTGTGTATTTTCCCGCGGTTTTACTTATGTGTAAATACATTAGTAGTGTGGGAAATAAACAGTATTTACTTGACTTGAATTTGTATTTTATTTAATGAAGTGATAACACAGTATTCATTTCGGAATGGTGACGTAACCATATTAAAAGAAACCTGTAGAAAAATACTGTTGGTATATGTTAGTAATTCCTTTCGCTAGTGGTTGGTTATTATCAAAGACAGCAAGAAGATTCAGAGTTTAGATATCGATCTACGCGGTACCGCAGTTGGTTGAGGCACTGGGCTTCAAGTCGGAAGGCCGCAGGTTCGATACCCGACGGGGTCATTGTGATTTTTCATTGACTTAATCATTTCTGCTGCACCATGGCCCTGACGTCGACTCAGGCTGTAAAATGTATAAGTAGTCAGGTTATTCCCTGGGGAGTGAAAGCGGCCGGTTTGTAGGGCTGACAAATTTGCCATCTTTAATATGCTGTCTAGAAATTTTGGGGCCCTCAACCTCCTGGAACCCTAACGGCCTGTCCAGGACTGTATGGGGATATCTTTACCAAGATGATGGTCTACATGTTGTACAGATTCATACACTTTTTATTTTTTCTAACATTAAATGCATTGCAACTATTTTACCTCCCTTACAACTACGGACCGAATATTCTACCTTAGGGCTGTTTGTGGTTGATTTGCAATGAGTACCTTGCAATAACCACTGCAGCCCATGCTATCTGGAATCATTACACACAATTATGCAGAGTTAATTATAGACGAAAGATAAGGTAAGGAAAAGTTCACCGTACAGTTGAACATGAAAGTTTAGAGGGTTAGTAGAGGTATAGTTCTACTCTTTCTTTAATCTTGGAGCTAGATGATGATATATGTCAAAGACACGTTCTGGCTGTTTTACACCTGGGGAAGATTCCCGATAACCATTATACTGGAGGCGAAGTGGGTCCCAAGGACGGCCTGGACGGGTGCTAACAACCTCACCTCTACCTGGATTCGATCCCGGAACCGCCAAGTTCGTAGACTGACTACACTATCCTTCTCATCCAAGCAGAAAGTAAAATTTTTAATGTGTGAGCCATAGAGGCTTGCTGGGGGGTAGGGACATAGTTCTAGGCTTTCCATAATCTCGGCACTTGATGGAGGATTTGGCAGATTCACGACGGTACAGCTTTTACCACAGGAAATGTCTTCGGTACCCACCATACAGGAGGCTGTGTGGGCCCCAGAGACGGTTTTGATGCTTTGTAGAAGAGAGAAAACTATTGCCCCTTCGTGGATGGAATCGTAATTCCTCGAACCCTGACCCATAGCCTAGTTACTGTGCCGAAACCAAGAGATTGTAGATTATAGATTACAGAGTGCGTATAGAGGTGTCCGGCCTTCCAGCTAACAGCGCATCCGGAAAAATTTTGACAGACGATTGGCAGAAAAGTGAATTCTCTGTTCTCCAAAACAAATTTACGATATTCTACGCAAAATAAACGCGGGCTGATTCATGGTCACATAACTATACTTTTCTTTCTAAACTTTATACCAGCGAAACAAATTTTCGTTCGTGTTTTTCACGGGAATTTAAATATAGGTGTTAATTCCGCTAGCCCACTCCAGATTCCATTATAAACTCTAACACAGCGTGTATGTTCAAATACAGGGCGTTTTTAATTAGTTATACAAAAATCTGGTACCATAACTTCTGAACTTGAAGTAAGAGTTTGTTCAGGTACGTTTCAAAAGTTATGCCTAGTTCTCAAGATTTCATTCAAACCGCAAGATGGCATTCCAATCGTACAGAGCTGTTTAGAAATCCAGCCATTCATCACAGAGTCATATACCAGTGTGGAGTGTGCACACTGTTGTTTGGGGTGTCATGAATCAAAATCGCCTACTTCTGTTCAGAGAAAATTCTGGACCAAGTATCACAAAAACATCACCCTAAAGAATGACTGTTTTAGCGTGGTGCAATCGGTTCGTTGAAACTGCTTGTTTATCTCACATGGAGCCAGGCCAGGGTCGACGTTGTGTTGCAGAAGAGACGATAGAAAATGTGCGGCAGACCTTCATTGTTTGCAGTCCACGAAAATCATCAAAGTAACGCGTCAGTTTGGAGCGGAACTTTGCCATAACTACAGTGTGGAAGATTTTGAAGAAACGGTTGTTATGACACTTTAGTTTTGTGTAAGTTATTTAGGAACACCCTATATATATATATATATATATATATATATATATACACATGATTTCCAAATTATAATGCTACGAACGTGTTTGTAAAAGCAAGCAGGCCTATACTAGTTCAGTGTTACGGCCGTGCCTGTAAAACATCATGCAAAGAACACCTCGTATATCGGGATTTCCCAGTTTCCTTCGGTCCTTCGTCTCTAATCCTGTTACTAGGTGACAATTCAGTGCTTAACACAGCAACACGCGACCTATGCCCATTGGTGTGTCATTGCTTTTTTGTAGTGTTACACGGTAACAACAGAAGTCTCAGGGACAACGAAGAAGACGCTCGAAGGTTCACAGTCTGTGTTTACTCTTCTGTGCCTCTCTAGCTATACTAGGCTTGTAAACCAGCTCAGAGCTTTCGCCCATGTGGGTGTTGTAACGCGATTACTACTAGTAGTACTACTGAAATATAATTAATAAACGACTAACGCATACGTTGGAGATCAGTGGAGAAAACTGAGAAGTTTGGTTGTATGAGGAATAGCAGTTCTCTTGCCGTGACCTTGTCTGACCTTGTTACAGACAGTGTAAGATAGGCCATGATTCGTCATTCACCCGCCCCCCTTGCCATCAACCGTGACACTGATAACAGGCAGTAAATTATTTAGACTTGTTATCTTTACTGTTTGTTCTCAATTAGGCAACATGACGGTCATGTTGGCAATGTGATGTGAGGAGCAGGGCTGTAATTATGACGCTTACAATGCTTTCTGTGCAGCGCGGATTAGTTGTGCAGCTACAGAAACAGAGGCATAAATGTAGTAAATATTCATACTTACATACACTCATTCATACATACATACATAAATACATACATACATACATAAATACATACATACATACATACTCACTTTATTATACATGTGTCCCAAAACCTATGTCACAAGCTTCTCCTGGTTATTGCCCACCCCTAATTAAGCAAAAACGTTCCTATCAACATGGGTCCAAAAGTGAACAGGTTCCGAGATATCCACTGCTGTGTAGAAATCCGAGAAATGCTGTGATCAACAAGAAACACGTTACTATGAGTAATGCTTAGCGTACGGAAGAGTATGCAATAACTCGTAT
>Ga0131853_10009446_pt1 | contig 17841 bp, 10 predicted proteins | sample TergutLab28metaG_FD_92764 | JGI IMG/M metagenome (GOLD analysis project Ga0131853, IMG submission 92764) | Labiotermes labralis P1 segment gut microbial communities from Petit-Saut dam, French Guiana - Lab288 P1 (version 2) (version 2) | ecosystem: Host-associated > Arthropoda: Insects >... | reverse complement strand
GTGTGTGTGTGTGTGTGTGTGTGTGTGTGTGTGTGTGTGTGTGTGTGTGTGTGTGTGTGTGTGTGTGTGTGTGTGTGTGTGTGTGTGTGTGTGGAATCTGCTGTAAGCACATTAACCGACCGAGTAATGAGGTCGACTTGGTCCACTTTCTTTATTTTACTAGGAAAGATATGTTTATTTTACCACAACTTACGCTTGTTTGTGTGTCCGTCTGATCCACTAGAATAACCTTACGATGAATGAACTAATTGCCACAACAACTGCTGTAAGTTCGAACTACTAGAAGTAACCCGGTTTCACGAAATCAAATTTCCTACGCTTGCACGGAAGCTGTATAAACGTCATATGTACAAGCAACAGTAACACTGTTCAGTGTAGTGCTGTGACATGTTGTTTGATGGATATTTGAGAAGCACCGAATTTTATTAATTCCCTCTATGGCATAGAGGCTGTTTGGGGAACTGGTAGACACTCAGCTATTAATAGATTCCTGAACTAGAACTTTCACCACTGTGCTCACAAGGGACGCAAGTCGATATCGATACCCTCAACTCCCTCCACAAAATGACGGTGGTACAAAATCCATATCTGTCTGAAGGACGAACACGTGATTCTGATTGATTGTTTAACGTCAATTGAAGTTATAATGTCACGGTAAGCCGTACGTAATGTAAATCTGAACAGCAATCGGAAGAGAGCCTTGCAGGGATTACCCAATCACTTGAATGACAGAACTACATTGTCCCAGAATTTTGTGGGTAAAAGTTAGGTTTCGTTTGGGCCCAGGAGTTATGCCATGAAGATGTTTACTAGGCGTGGTGTTAAGACGCCACACATCATAAACATAGTAACGATCAGATCCATTTATCTCAGAGCAAGGAGTTTTTAACTAGGAGCTGCGTAGGTTCCAGAGTCATTCTGAATTTGGTGTTGTATAAAAAAGCCTGCCGCAAACAGAACACACGCCTTCGGGTAATTATCCAACCATTTTACCCCGCGTATCATGTCTTATTTTCATGCTTTACTGTTTACACCACGGAACATACATGAACTTCACTGACACTACCATAGCTTATGTAATTCACTTCACTTACTCACTTCATGAAGCAGAGGCTTTCTTGACAGTTAACCGGTTCTAAACTAGTCAAGAAAGTCCTCTCATTTTGTGGGACCCGAAAGTTCGTTACTGCAGTTACAAATCCCCACCACCCGTCCCTATCCTGAGCACTGCACTTCACTGTCAGTATTTACTGTACGCACTTTAACTTCACTGTCAATACTGAATTTCGTACTGTACAGCATGAAAGGCGCCGTCATGCCGTGTGAATGTGGAGCAATGAGAATCCACTCCAGGCGTTCGTACATGAAAGTCAGCACTAAATTCAAAGTCTGGTAGGGTGAGTTCATCGATCAAATTTTTGGACATGACGCCTTCACTGAAAAACTAAAGCAACGACTGCACAATTTGCCTTGATATGCTGCAAGAATTCACATTCCTACAAGTGGATGGACGATCGAAGACCATCTACTTCCCAACAATGTGAAGCTCTGCCCCACTACAGGGACCACGTTGTTCTGTAAGCGTCTCGTCAAGCGTGGTCTACTTCTGCAAACCCTTATATCACCGGAATTTACCCCCCTATAACTTCTGTTTATAGGGTCTGCCAAATCCCAAGGGTACGTGGAGAAACCCATGACTATCTCAGAACTAGAACAGGCAAGAGGGATGTGTTTGGAATAATTATTTGGGACATACAGAGAAAAATGAAACCAGAACTTTAATTATTTCAATTCATATAATAATACCAACAAATGCACGTATTTGTTGGTCTTATTATGTGAATCGAAATACCCCTTTAATGTACGGATATGGAACATGTTAAGAACTTAAATTACTTCTGTGTGTGCCCTCATGTGTGGCACTTATGTTCAGCTAATTTAAACATTCTGAGTTATTTTTTTATTGAGACTACTCCAAATTAATGTGACATTTGTTCACAAACAAGTTAGGAAACCCCAGGATCAATTCTTCAACGGAATTAAGACTGGCAAATGGCTCTTGATAATACCTCACACAGATCTCAGCAATGCGTCAGCAGCATAACAGCCGTTGTAACACCTAGCTTTATCCCTTGTTTGCAGCTTGAACTGGAGACACACATATATTTCATTCCCATATAACAGCCCGAAACACGAACCCTGTTCATTTAAACCATTAGTAGCGTGGCTTTTCACGTCACATTCCTAGTTTGAATGTACGTAGTTCACCCAAACTGAACATGCTTTAGTTCAGAAGGACAATTTTTTAAACATCATGAATATGTGACGTTTGAGAGTGAAATTAATAGTAATTAATGTTTTAATAGTGAGCGTTATTTCAATGTACACGTAGCTTGCAAAGAACTGGAAGTTGTTTTGTAGCACTGCAGCACTAGGTTGAAAACGTTCAGAGAACTGGATGACGCAGTTAGGATGTTAACAGAGTCGATGACAATACTGCAAATAATCGGATAATGTTGACACAAACACTAACAAATTTTCTCCACTGAGATAATAACGAAATAAAATAGATATACCCTTTGTTTTGTGATTAACGAAGAAGTTGGTGCAGAGAGAAGTCTATATCAGCATTAAGGATCATCTCGAAACAAAGAATAAAATTTACAAAACGAAGAAGGAAAAAATAAAGAACGAAACATACATATTATACAAACAACGAAATCAGTAAGAGTTATCTTACAATCGCATGATACCTCTGAACTTAAGGAACAAAGAAAAAAATAAGTACTGAGAGTGGTGAAGGGAAATAACTAGACGGTACGTAAGCTCGATAGGCTGTAAATAACTTTGATCAGACAAGAACCATTCACAGCACAATAAATAGCACAGATAAACTGTAGTTATCAGAAATAGTATAGTGGATGTGCACTGGAAAAAATCTGGTTTTGCCAGCCACATCCAAAAAAGTATTTGAAAATCAATAAATATTTATAATTCTGTATTAGTTATTATTTTTATTTCTAATAAAAAGAGTAAAGTGTTAAGTAAGAGGTAAAAATGAAAACAAGAAAATAAAGGAAGACGCAACGAAAACTACTGATTTTAAAAGAAAGAACAAAAGTAAAGACGACGTTAGGAAAGACAAAATTAAGCAAAGAATAGAAAAGATATCAGACATAAAAGTAAAACCAAATAAAATGGAAGGAATGACAGGCAAAAGTACCTTAAAATCAAAAGATTACTAGGCATGAAATCCAATGATAAAGAGAGTCGTGTAACTGGATAGATCGTCACTAAAGTACCAGATACCTTAGTAACTGCGGTTTGTCCTTTTCTTACGAAGTACAATGACATGCAGTCACAATAATGAAAAGGACAAACTGAGAACTCAAAAATCCATAAATAAATAGGAGATTTCTGCGATTCCAACCGTTACTCATTATGTTACTCTAACAGTGTTTAGCGGTACTCTATTAGTGTACAGCAGAACTCAGACACATGATACACGGTTGTAGAAAGAATCAGTACCGTGGAAATTAAGACGGTTATACAAATCTTAAGACTTAGGGAAGACTACGCTTTCCATCATTTAGCTCATATGATAAATCACATTTTAGGTTCAATTGGCAAATACCATGACAGCTCCTGCCTGCGACAGATATCACATGCAGCACTACCAATGTGAAAAATTAAATCTTCGAGGTGAATTTTATGTTTTGTTGAACTTGCATCCCTGTATAATCTTGTAAATAAAGCCAACTTGGTGCACAATTTTTCTTACTATGTTTATTTCTTTTCTCTACATGTTTCGGGCGACTACGTGTCCATCAACAGGAGAAACAACTGTATTTATGCGACACTTAGTACTTGTTATTCCGTAAGGATGAGAGTCTGGCATACCAGACAGTCATCTATAAAGAAACAGGAGATTTCTGAGATTCCAGCCATCCATACAGAATAACAAGTACCAAGTATCGCGTAAATACAGTTGTTTCTCCTGATGATGGACACATAGTCGCCCGAAAAATGTAGAGATAAGAAATAAACATACTAAGAAAAGTTGTGCACCAAGTTGGCTTCATTTACAAGAAAAACTTCGAGGTGAGCTATCAGAATTAGTGGCCTTACTGTAGGAACAGGCTTTAATACAACAACGTGCGATAAATTCAACGCGGACACTCTACTGAATCTGTTGGTATAAGGAAATTGTGTTTTGTGCAAGACTGGAAATCTATTTTCGTTGTTACACCGTGCATGTTGTTGAGTTACTCAATTATTATACCAACTACTGCACATAAATAAAATTTATAAAATTTACACCTAAAAACATTAAAAACGCTCCGACATGTTTCGGTCCTAGGACCATCATCAGGGAGCTATATCGTCCTTGCTAAAGTCACACTATAAAAAGCCACATTAATTTCGTTGTATCAGTTGGGTATTGTGGCAGCATGCCGTGTTGTGTAATGTTATGTTGCTACGGATGTGCATTCTGTGCGAAGCAACAGAATGCACATCCGTAGCAAGGCACTCTTCGCAACATAACATTACACAACACGGCATGCTGCCACAATACCCAACTGATACAACGAAATTAATGTGACTTTTTATAGTGTGACTTTAGCAAGGACGATATGGCTCCCTGATGATGGTCCTAGGACCGAAATATATCGGAGCGTTTTTAATGTTTTAATGTGTAAATTTTATAAATTTAATATATGTGCAGTGGTTAGTATAATAATTGAACAACTGTAAATCTAATCGATTCTTCATTGCACGTCATTACAATATCAAGAAATCTGCGACTGAAGTAATGAGATAAGTCTGTGTTTCCGCCCTTCCGTATGAGTAATATTTGACAAAAGGAAGTCCGAATAATTTCAGAGTAGAACTCCAGCACCAAAGTGAGCTACAGCCCGTCGAGTGGCTTCGGATGTAAAGCGTCAGAAGGCAGACATTACCACAAAGCTGTTTATTTTAAGCACGTTTTAAAAAACAAATGTAAAATAAAATAAAATTCGCCGAGGTAACAACCGGGTGACCAAATGCTTACACAACCACCCCCGCAGCTTTCAGCGAGAGCGTTTTGGGAATTGAGTCACACTGGAAAGAACCACTTTTCTGTGTTTCCTGCAGTTTGAAACAACAATCTAATCGGAGGGGAACAGCTAAATTGCCTTCAACTCCTGTTTGTTGCGGATTGAATTTTGAGCTAATTTTCAACTAGATCAGAGAGAAGCGCGAGGGTGGAGGTGTTTGGCGGCTCTTTTTAGCACAGAGCCACCAAGGAGTGGAAGATGAATCGCGAGGGGTTGAAGGGTTTGAAGTGCTTGTAGCAGTTTGAAGCAGGGAGGGGGAACCGTTTATTGAAGAACAATGAAGTTAGAGATTGGAAAAGACCCCCTGACATGCCAATACCCTACCCCTGTAGCGGAGGTTCCACTCTGCAAATTATTATGGCTGTGTAACAAGTTTGTCGCCTCAGCACTGTGTCAGTTTGCTCAGGTCCCACCAGTACGTTTACAAATTTTCGACTCCTCTTTTTAACTTTCCGGAATCACTCTCTTTAAAGCACATGTTACAGGATTCAGGTTTCAAAACACGAGTAAACTAATCTAGCAGACCCGCTCTCGTAGTTGTGTGTGTGTGTGTGTATATATATATATACACACACACATGTATATATATATACATACATACATATACATACATACACACACACATAGATACATATATACATACATACATACATGCATGCATACATACATGCATACATGCATGCGTACATACATGCATACATACATACACACATACATGCATACATACATGCGTACGTACATGCATACGTACATTCATACATACATACATACACACACATACATACATACATACACACACACATACATAAATACATATACACATACAACTACGAGAGCGGGTCTGGTAGATTAGTTTACTCGTGTTTTGAATCCTGAATACTATAACATGTGCTTTAGAGAGAGTTATTCCAGAAAGTTAAAAAGAGGATTCGAAAAGTTATAAACGTACTGGCAGGACCTGAGCAGTATATATATATATATATATATATTTAATTATTTTCTTACATTTATTTATATTTGTACAGTACACATTAATTTACGCATCTGCTTCTTAAAACCATTAACAATCGGCGCTCAGCCACACAGACAAATTACAAACTTTGTCACAAATTACATAGACAAATTGTTAATTTTATCTGTATATATCACATATTTTAAGCTGCATAATCACACGACATAAGTTGAAGCTGTGTTAATGTTATGCTAGTGGTTTGGTCATTATACTAATTAGTTCTTAATTGGTTTCTCATGTGGAATATATATATACAGCTTCGATAGGAAAAGATCAAACCCAAAAGTCCATCTGGGAGATTAGAAACAGGCTGGAGAAAAATACTGAAACGAATATCATAGATCAGGCCTGGTCAATATGCGGCCCTCGAGGAATATATTTGCGACGCCTTTTTAGGTGGGGGGGGCGCAACAGCCCCCAGTGAGCCATGGCGTACTCATTAACGAGGTTTCTAGATCACACACAACGACGCACCACAGTCGGTAGGACTTCTCTGGACGAGTGATCAGCCCGGCGCAGAGACCTCTACGTGACAACACACAACACTCACAAGAGACAGACGTCTATGCCACCGGTTGGATTCGAACCCACAATCTCAGCAGGCGAGCGGCCGCAGACCTACGCCTTAGACCGCGCGGCCACTGGGACCGGCATTTGCGACACTAGGTCACCTAAATAGTTCCAATACTGAAATTTAACAAAAATAGCAGGTCAACAGAATATAATATGACAAATTTATTAGGAGAGAAAACGTTTAGAAACTGTAACTCAGCATTTTTAAGACATCACACAATAAACCAATATTTATTTTTGTTTTACCGAGTTGAGTGCGACCTACTACTTCGTTAGCCAACTTACTGTTTGTAAATAATTGCGTTCTAGTTAAATCGATGCCCCCCCCCCTTTCCGACATACTTATTTACAATTGCGACCTTCAAGCATTTCCTTGACGTATTATGTGGCCTTCCTGTTGGTTGAAATTGGCCACACCTGTCATAGATAAAAGGTTATGGTAGCACGAAATGGATTCAATTGGATCAGAATTTTGCGTAGAGTAGATTCTCTTGGACATGGTTACAAAGCTACGGATTTTAAATTTATTGAACTCTTTAAGTGCAGTTCCTAAGCCATTGCACAGTGCAGCACATATACTCGTCCATCAGCTCTTTGGTTATATGACAGACTGTGCATGGGACGGCCACCTACAGGTGTGATGATACCAGAGGCTGTGTAATAGAATTTTGACCTCCTGATGATGAGCACATGGTGCTCGAAACACGTAGAGGCATGAAATAAACTTATTGTAAAACAAAAATGTTGTGCATCAAGTTGGTTAATTACTAAGATAAATATACTGAGATGCACGATCAGCAAAACATCAAAATACTTCTATATATTCAAAACAAAATAAGGAGACGAGCATCACGAGACTATTTTCCCTTAAAAACTGGTGAATGCAAGTTAAACAAGTAGAAACATTTATATACCATGGCACAAAAGTCAGTATTTGCAGTGACATAAGTGGGGAAATAAAAACTCGAATGATAGGCGTAGGGTTGCAAGGGGTAGGGAAGTGCATTCAGTAAACTCTCCTACCCATACCTCACCTGCCCATGGTGCAACCTGCCCTAACTAACGAGGCTCTGGGGACCGAGTGACAGCGGTATAACTGTCCCATCAACCGCAGAGGAAATGCTGCGGAACACGCCTGTCCAGAGGCTAGAAGGTGGCAACCCCACCACTGAACTACCTAGCGGTAGGCTAGTAACCCGCCCTAGGGAAATAAGTATTACGTTCAGGCCTCATTGTAAAGACAGCGGGACGGCAAACTTGACGACGAACTATGGCAAGAAAACGGTTAAAGCGAAAATGGAAAAAGCAGGCTATAATCAAATATACAATCTTCAATGTAGGGAGAATAACCCACAAAGAAGAGAAGCTGGGCTGTATATCCAATGAGAAATAAATTAAAATATCAGTAATTACAATATCGAAAAAAAAATTTGAAGGGTACAGTGGAAACAAATAATTACATAGCACCGAAAAGTGCTGTAAACTGAAGTACACAAGCACAAGCGGGTGAAATGATTTCGATTCATAAATCAATCAAAAACACAATTAGTAATTATGCGGAATGAAGCGAAAGAATAAAAAGGTAAATCAATCCCGTTACATGCCTGTAGTGACCCAGAGGGTTCCAGGAAGTTAAGGTTCCCAGATTTCATGACAACGGCACAGGATGGTGGTAAGGTCAGCCTTACGCACCGGCCGCCTTTACCCCCAGTAAATGCTCCTGGTACTCATTTCTGTTAGAGACTGAGTCGACCACAGGGTCATATTGCGATCGGAAGGATTTTATGTCGATGAAAAATTCCTATGACACCAGCTGGGATCGAACCAGCGACCTTCTGATTTGTAGCGCAGCACCTTAACCAAATGAAGTAAAACTGAATATGGGAGGACGGGAATGATCATTTTTGGACTCTACGCCCCAGAATAAGGAAGAGTCTAACAAAAATTATTGCATCTTACTCTCAGGAGAGCTGAACGATAGAACAGGAAATTCTGAAATCCGTAATATTGCTGGAAGTTTTGGAGAACCAGTAACAAATACAAATACATTGAAACTAAGAGATTTTGGCACATATGGCAACGTGAAAATAATGATCTTATTCTATAAACACAAAAATGTAAAAATATACACTTCGCCAGCTCGCAATTCCAAAGCAATTATAGACTCTTTCATTATTCACAGGAAGCTATCAGAACTATCCCTAGAGGTGAGAGATTACTTAAGAAGTGGTACTGGTTCAGAACAATTTTTGACTTTGGCTAAATTAAGATTTCCACCAAAATGGTTACATTTACCCAAGAACGCCGCAAGCAAAGAAAATATACTTAATTATGAAATTAGATTACACAATATCGAAAATATAAGATGGCTATGCAAAAAAAAGAATTCAACACAGCTACAAGAAATTCCAGAAAGCAGCAATATTGTTTTGTAATTGAGGAACACCAAAACCATAATCTCACAGGCAACAGAAGAAAGTCTGGGGAAATACGAAACATTTACACAAAATATTAAAAATATTGGATGATGAAATAAAATTAATTGTATACAAAAAATTTAGCATTCAAGAAATATCTTCAAAAAAAGATCACAGACTATGAGATTGAATATAAGCGTAGAAGTTATTTTGGCCTACATAAAAATCAGTAATAACAAAAGTCCAGTTACCTATATAAAAATGCAGTTCGATCAATTACTGTGTATGCACAAGAGTTCTGGATACACTTCCATTCGGATGAAAAAATTCTGGATGTGTTCGAGAAGAAAGTATTGCGAAGGATATGCGGCCCAATACAGATCGGTGGCGTTCTGAGAAGCAGATATATCTTCGCACTATATAAACTGCATAAGCGGGCCGGGATAGTGTAGTCTGTATAGCGACGCGCTACAGGTTTTAAGGTCCAGGGACCGAATCCCGGTGGGGGGCGAGATTTTGCGCATTCGCGCAGACCTGCTCTGGAGCCCACCCAGCCTCGTATAAAATAGGTGCCTTTCCCGGGGATAAATCGGCCGGGACATGGCGTTGACCACCCACCCCCCACCTAGCACCGAGGCTGAAGAAAGCGTAATGAATGAATGGTATGTGGTTTCGAGCCCTCCCGGGCCCAACGCACCTAGGCCTTAAAACAGGCCCTTTTTGCCCCATGATCTATTACTAGGTTTAAAGGAGTCCTGTTCCTTTACCAAAGTTCCAGATGGCCCCTGTAATTAGTTTCCTGATATCCTCAGGATCCAAAAAGAAGGAACCCAGACGTGTATGTCTGAGTAAACCCAATGCCTCACATTCACACAACATGTGGACTGAGGTTTCCTCCTCAGTACCACATTTCCTACAAGTTGGTTTATTACTCTGACCCATTACATATAAATGTCTTCTCAAGATGTTATGTCCAGTAAGGGACCAATAATAACTCTGGATTGTGTCCTATTAAAGGACAATAATCGGGCCTTTGTAGCCAGGTTAGGGCCAGAAATCAGTTCTCGAGCCTAAGAAAGAGTAGAGCTATAATTCTACTCCCCCTCGGTGTCTTCATGGCAGGTTTTAGGGCGAACTTTACGTTTGCATTACATCGTGCAAGAACAAAACTTTACAGCAGCGACTGCAATAGCAACAACAAGATTACGCTTGATCTGTCGTGTGCAAGGTATGGAAAAGTAGATGCGCAAGGAAATTGTACCTGCAAAAATCAATGGAAAAACAAAATTGGGAAAAAGAGGTTCAAGATGCCTGGATGAAGTTAATAGATCTGCAAGGAAAGTGCAGCTAAAAATGTGGCGTCGAAATGTTTTACACGGCAAATGACAGTGGAGAAACTCTTACTGGAATTGGAGACTCTTCCGATATTTAGACCCGATGATGACCTTCACCTGAGTGTCCGAAATTATTCTCGGGCACTCAAAGCTTCTTGCATCTCATAATGAAAGATTTTACACAACCATAATGTGTAGAAGAAGCACCCTTACGTACACATGTAAGTTCTGTTTCTTTCCTACAACTGTTGTCGACAACCTGAAAATGCCTAGTTTCTACACAATCAAAACAGCACGACCGTTCCTGGTGGCAAATTACAAATAGAATTGGAGGAAACGAGTATTGCACTAACTGTTCCTGCAGTCATTTGAAAGACTGGGGGACGTTGCGAAAAGCCGAAATAATACGCTTCAGGACCGAATGTGGAGCCTAGACAACCCGGCAATACTGACCACTTTCCCACGACAGGTGAATGTGGTACTGTACAACAAAGACTAACAAGCGCTGTGAATCTCTAATACAAACAGTACGTACCCAGCAATAAGAATTTAACATTGTACTGTCTGTCGGTGTTTTTCCGACACTGACGCAAGATAGCGAGAAGATGTTCAGAATCCGTGTGAAGTGAAAATTAAATTGTCTCTGCAGGTTTATTGCAAATTAAAAGAAATGACTTTAGAGACAAGTGCCAGACGAAGAACAACAAAGTTACGTGAAGAAAGAGAATTAAGCAAATTCGGCACATCGAAGACCTTAACAACTTTATGCTAAAGAGATACAAGGAAAAAGAATAAAATGGTTCCTAGCAGGAAAGTAAAAATCAACAACAATGTGAAATTCACTCTATCTCCTTAAAAGACTTTGAATTAGGTAACTGCATCTAAAAAATACAGAAGTTTAATAAAGGGAGAATTCCTTTTGAATATCATTGAAATTGTTAAGATTGGAAGGGGAAGAAAGCAATATGACTGTTGAGGGACGAAAGAGCTGAGGCAATCCCGACCTGCAGAAAGGTGGCAGCAACAGCAATGATTCACCCTTCAATTATGCAAATGTATTCTCAGAAAATACGTCAAATAATTTCTTAACATTGGCAAGTTTTGCGGGCAGGTGTCTCCATAAATTCGTTTAGTAATGCACCATTTCACTCACTCCACTCGAAACGCTGGCTGTTAAAGCGCCGACTGGGAAATGACATAATCAAGAACGATTATTCGGGAAGGCTATGGAAAGTGGTCATCCTGCCTACAAATAGACAATATTGTGGCATTTTTCCGTTACAAATACAGGAAAAGCAGAATACCAGGATACGAGGTTTCAGACAGAAAATCCAGGCTAAAAACTACCAAATATTTCTCAGTGTTAACATTCGGTATAATAACATGGTCGTGAAGAAAATTAAATAAGTAGCTTTTTATTTTAGCTCTTTGCATAGTCAAGTTAGAGCGATGATAGCGATGGGTAGAAAATAAATGACGCATTGAAACAGGAGAAGTAAAAGTCTAAGTGACAGCATCCCATTTTTTCTCCGAAAATATACTCTGCTGATTTCGAATAAATAAGACATTTCGAACTAATAACTGATGTGGGAAAGTTTAATTTTTGGTCTAACGTAACGCCATAGAAGTAATAAAGCTGAAATTTAAGTTCGTAATCCAAAATTAACTAACTCAGATAACTACCCTTATTGTCGAACCGTGCATATCGTCGAATTATTTAATTTTAATAGTGACTTTAGCTAGGAAAGCTTAGCTCCCTGATGATGATCTTAGGATCGAAACGTGTCGGAGCAATTTTAATGGTTTAATATGGAATTTTTATATATGTGCATCTGTTGGTATACTAATTAAATAATGCCTCAGATAAGATACAGAAAACATTTAAATATGCTGTAATTATTTAATTCAGTTGTCGATGTTAGGAACATGTAACAGTACACAAATAATCTGGTCCCGTGTAAATGTGTAATTTATGCAGTGTTTGTAAATTCGTGACTTTAAGAAACACCAGCAATAACCGGATATCAGGCCCACAGATATACGAAAATTTGCAAAGAAAGGAAAATTTGTGTAATCTTAATTACAGCACAAACTTCCACCCTTGTATGATTCTCGAACGAGCTCAATCAAACGACAAGTTCAATAGTTATGTTTCGTTATAATTCAGTAATAGGAAAGTTCCTCCTGAGCTGACGTAACTCCCTACCTAACAAATGACGTCCCAATTTCAAGGGAAAGCGACTTAAAACAATCATGTTCCAATCCATAGACCCGTTTGTGAGAAGCGACGGCAACACGCTGTGTATCCGAGAACTAGCCAGAGAATTAAATATAAGGGAGATAGAGAAAGTGGGGGATAAATAACTGAAGAGGAGTGAAGAAAGGAAAGAAAATAAAAGACGGAACCGGAGGAGGAAATAGATTTGCGAATGAAATGAAATTCACGAAGTAAGAGAGAAATAGCAGCAACCCGAAGCATGCGAAATCAAAGATCTTAAAGGACAGAAGACATATGATGAAAACTTTCAACCCGTCGGACTTCCAAATTTAAGCCTCTGTGCTCATCTCATTCCGAATTGGCAGTACAACCTAAAAAAATCACCTTTGACAGAAGCAAAAGTAACGTCCGATTTTATGAAGGAAAATACGTAACATGCTTGAATAAACAAATGAATAACAAATGCACTAGATATTCACAAAATGCATGACTTTTAAGTAACTCTAATTAAATGAAGAAACGTAACTTCAGACAGGCAAATTCGATCTTGGTTTGCTGGCTTTCTTTTACTAGGGAGGAAAATTGAATGTTTTCAACTTGACCGTGTAGCCCTTCGTTTACTTCTGGGCAAGTGAGACGGAATTTCATAAATCTGGACACGAATAAGATATCAATACAGCACACCCCATCTCCGTGTTGCAAAATTTTCTCATTTGTATTACCAACATGGAAGCCGTACGAGCGCGCCTGTATGGCTATTTAACGCGATGCTTTGATATCTTATGTCTGAAAGATCCTAAATGTAAGAGATTTTTTAAAATTTGTCACTACACATACAAAGGTCACTGTACATGTAACTTACACGCAGGTCTGAGCCATCTGGGCTAAGAATTTATCTGTGGCTGAACTACCAAATTTATTTGTAGCCGACAAAAAATAAAACAAAAGGAGTACAGAGAATATTATATAAACCGGAAAAAAGTTCCATATTTGTACATGTCACAATCTGTATTTCTACTGTCGTTTCTCAAATCATGCAGGACGAGAAGGATAAGAAGAATACCACGCATGAAGTACGTTATCAAAAAAACTGGTAATGGAACTTACACAACCCTGGCATAAGTTCTGTCCCTAGTGTATTGTGACTTAGAAGGAAAATGAAACAGAACATCCACTTTTGGAACCAAATAATTTGTTAGTAATAGTTTTAATTTTTTATTTATAATAATGCCACTCAAAATGGCCGCACTCTGCCTCGACGCAAGCCTTGAGATCTTCCGACCACTCTGCTATCGCGGCACGCACCTTCTCCACAGGGATCTCTGCCGCTGCTTTCACCAGGGATCTCTTCAGACTGTCAGGTTGTTGTGACGCTTTTGGCAAGCCATATCCTCCAAAACAGCCCACAATTTGTAGTCCCGGGAGTTGAGGTCTGGACTCCCGGAAGGCTAATCCTCGGCGCTGATATAGGCCGGAACGTTCCTCCGCAGCCACTCCTGAGTCGTCTTGGCTTTTGGGCAGGAAATGAGCCGTGCTGGAAAATCCACTCCTAACCATTGAAGACGGTCATGTTAGGCTCTTTCACAACTCTTGTAGCACATCCTCTTGATACACTCGGGCACCATTTACACCCCTTTCTTGCAAAAATGAAGATTTGTCACTCCCTGATGGGACATCTCCCATCAAACCATGACGTAGGAAGGGTGATGGCATCCCTGCGCCCTCAGAATGCGCCTCAAGGGACGTTTGAGCAGATATCTTGTTGTTCTGGTCGTTATACTGCTCCTCGATGGTAAAAAAATTCTCCTCCGTAAAAAGGATATTTTAGTGCCCGTTCTCAGCGTACCACTGGAAGAGACGCTTTGCTCTTGTCCGTCGGATCTCCTTCAAAGCAGGCGTAACGAGGTGTCTCTTTGAACGGCGGTGCGCTATCATGTGTTGATTGTCCCTGATGAGGTACGACTTGATTGGGTCGATATGTTCAGCTCTCGGGACATGATCTTGTTTCCAGAGCGGATTTCAGCGAATTCGCTCCCGTACTGTTTTGATAGCGGCTTCATCCCTCACACTTTTCAGACGTATTGACCGAGCCCTGTCTTCAACACCCCAAAGTTCCTTATAACGTTTAATTTTCCGATAGACGAAATTTCGCGAAATGTTCAATGGTTTCAAGAGATTGAAAGTTTGAGAATCTGATTTTCCGCATTGGTGAAGGGCAATCACAGCCACGCGGTTTTCCTTGAAAGCCCACTCCATGTTAACACTGCGAAAGACGTGAGCAAACTGCCTTGGCACAAGTACCTGAAGGGTTAATAGTCCAAAAATAACCAACCTTTGAACCCTTCATTTTCCTTCTAAGTCACAATATACTTGGGACAGAACTTACGGCAGGACTATGTACTTTGAGAAATCTAACTGAAACTTAATTATAGTCCTATATGAGAGAAAAATAATACAACGCATGCCAATAATACGAAAATTTTGAATGCATTCTGCTGGAAAGAGACAGAAACCAAGGTCGGAAACTGGTAAACACTAGCAACTACTGACTTCCGATGAAAGGCCAAATATGACAGAATTAGTCGATAAATTATCTGTGTTCCTAATTCGTCGTTCAAACTTTGCTTCATTTATAAATCTAAAGAGTCAACATGAATTCAAAGTCATAAAAAAAACTGTTAGGTGTTTATTCTGTAAGGGCATTTCTGTGTCTTCAGGTAGTATCAAAATAAGCCACTTCAATAACACTGAGAGGTTCACGTAACATTATGTAACTCAGGGGGACTGCAATAGAGCGACAGAAGTAAGCCGAAGGGTTAATAAAGGAAAGATGTACAAATATACAAACAAGATTTCTGCTTCACATTCCCTCAGGGTCTAACATGCGTTACAGAAATTTAACTAAAAATATTGTCTACACAACCATGAATATTGAACAAATACACCTGAAGCGCCAACGGAAGTGAAGGTAAATACAACTTCCGTCTAGCATTGACGAGTAACGAAATTGCGTACATATTCAATATAAACATACTACATACAGAGAGAAAAGGTATGTAATCAGATGTTATATGGGGAGCCACACAGTGTAAAAAGGGGATTCATGTGGAAAACTCAACGTAATATATACAGTAACATAATAAAATCTTCTACTGATTTCGTAATTAATTAAAGCACAACTCATTTAATACAGCAAATTAAATGTCGACAATTGTTCACAGTCAAGATATCAGCATGTTGTACTGAACACGATTCTTAAAAGACTCCATTTCTTTAAAGAAGCTGCAGTCTCTCTTTAGTAGTAAAATGAAGAGAAGTAGTAAAACTAAGGATGCAGAATTAGACATTTTTAGAAATGTCAAGTTTAACATTAAAGTAGACGAAGTAAAATAAAATACACCTCGGGCGGTTAATTTATATTCAAGAAGCAAAACTAAATGCCTCCAGAGGAATTGTTTAACTTACCGCAGCCCAAAGACAAATGGACGGCCGAAACTGCTCTTGAAGACCAATCAGATTGACAGAGACATAAAATACGGTTAAAATATGGTTGCGGTGCCGAAACAGGCTTCAGTCTTACCTGTGAAAGAGACATGATTCATAATTATGTAATGCATATGTGTGAGCAAATCACTTATATTTTATAACTACGGTCTGGCAGTAAAACCACCATACTCGCCACCGCTGACACCTCAGTCCGCTAAAACGCACAAACCTGGGTCACTTCCAGTTCTAATACACCTCCTTACCACAAAAATTAATATTATTCTCCCAACATGTATTTTACTAAGAAATTTCTCCACTCCACTCAGTAGGCACCCATTGTCTTTGAATCTCTATCATATTGTCTACAACATTGTAGCGTGAAATTCACAAAAGTGACAATCCACGCTTGCTTGTATAAATCAGAATGTTGCGTAATTTGTAATATCCTGAAAAGTTGAAAAGATACATCGAAGATTCTAACAGGCATTAAATGGCCTAATTTGTGAAGGCATAAAACAGTGATTTGTCCCTGTTAGCTTAGGTACCTAAGTGTGTCAGGTACATTTGCAGGTCCGTCAGTCAGTCAGCCAAGCAGACATTCAGTGGATGTAATCTTTAGGTCCTGACGGCTGTGACTATCAAGGTTACGGTCTTCTGGAAATGTCCCATCGTGTTAAACGAGTACAAAGTCCATCAATTCTTGGACAGCTTGACCCATGACGATGGGACTTATACGTTGCCTCGAAACGCCGTTAAGTGTCAATCAACGCTGTGTTAACATCCCACAAGAGCGAAGATCCAAGTAAGGTCTTGTTTGAATAGGTGGTTCATTTGTTGAAGTGTGGCGAATCACATGCAATAAAAAAGGCTCCATGGTATTTCAAATCGATTTTGTAACAAACCCATGTACTCGTATTTCAGAACAGAGAATAATGCTTTGCAGTAGCGTTTTCAACATTATTATTTTACGACAGATATTGCAATGGGGACATAATCTAAACTGCAGTGTAACGGGCGAATGGTAATAAATGACAATGGTGTGAATCTGCTTAGTGTCAGCGGAATGTCAAACACAACAGCTCCTTGTCACTCGACTGTTATTCTAGTAGAGTATTCCAAACCGTAGTTCGCGGAACTATCTGGAATACGTAGAAATATCAACGAATTTTGACACGAAAATGAGCAATGGCAAAATTTCTGCCAGCAATGTCGTATGAAGGAAATTTACGTACGGATATAAATGCTATATATTACATTGAAACTAATGTTCATAATGAGATTTTGCTAGCACAAACATTTGATAAATCATGCATGGATGGAATATATTATTAAATTTTAAACTTGGGAAGAAGGTTGTGATAATACAATTGAAATAGTTTAGGTATGATAAAAAGACATGCTTTCTTGACACTCTGTAGGTGGTCGTCCGGTGCACTGGACGGCCACCTACAGAGTGTGACGATACCAGATGTTGTATAATACAATTTAGACCTCCTGATGATGAGCACAGCAGTGCTCGAAACATGTAGAGGAATATAATAAACTTATTATAAAACAAGAATTTGTGTATTAAGTTGGCCAATTGCTGAGATGCACGGTCAGCAAAACTAAAAAAAAAAAAAAAAAGAAAACCAAAGAAAGGAAAACACACGGAACAAAAAAAAGGAGGGGAGGGGAAAGAAAAAAACAAAAAAAAAAGAAG
>Ga0131853_10009445_pt1 | contig 17841 bp, 10 predicted proteins | sample TergutLab28metaG_FD_92764 | JGI IMG/M metagenome (GOLD analysis project Ga0131853, IMG submission 92764) | Labiotermes labralis P1 segment gut microbial communities from Petit-Saut dam, French Guiana - Lab288 P1 (version 2) (version 2) | ecosystem: Host-associated > Arthropoda: Insects >... | reverse complement strand
TCATCTCTTCTAGTTCTCGATTCGTCCGACTTTTCCATTCCCCGTTTTCATATTTAGGACCATATATTCTTCTAAATATTTTCCTTTCAAAAATTAGTAGAGCTTGTTCTTCTTTCTTCGTCAACGTCCATGCTTCCGCTCCATACGACACTACCGGTCTTATTAGTGTCTTATATAATATAATTTCAGTAGCTCTTTATCCCCAAAACTAAATACATAAATGTAGTTGTGGACAAGTCCCGAGATATAGAACACTCAAGCACGTGGTACACACAGACACTATTGACTACAGAGTTAATGCGGAAATTGACTGGAACGTATAAAGTTGTCCCTGTCAACGCCATAAAGGCATGCGAGAAGAGCAGAGGCACACCTCCACCTATCCTTAAACTCCGCGCTAGATGGAGGCGAGTGGTCAATATCACGTCCCGGCCGCTTAACCCCCCCCCCCCCAACAAGAAACTTGGTGCCCACTGAATGAAGGCTGGGTGGGCCTCAAGCCGGGGTGGACAATTTGGAGAAGACAAGTCTCTTGCCCCTTTCGTGATTCGAACCCCGGACCGTCCAGCATGTAGCCTAGCCTCTACACCCACTACACTATCTTGGCTAGCGAATGAACACACCGAGAAAATTAAGCGCAAATTCGATATGTTTACAGATAAACTCAAGGTAACCTCTCAGTCTGCACATGGTGTTCCTTCGGAAGTTGTGTGCATTCAAATTTTTCTTCAGGCCCGTTCTGAATAAGGACGACCTGCAGCCCCCAGGAAAGTAAACGGTTTTGGACGCTGTACATAAGACAAGATTATTGCCTAAATGTCGAAGATCCCACCCAAGTTTCTTCACACGTCTAAATATGACATCTGACTTCTTATTTGAGGAAGAACTAGATAATATTGTGTAATAATTCGAAATCAATCGAACTCGTGCTCTGCGACACGTTTTAATTCTTACCGTTCCCATTTCTTCGCTTCCTGCTGGTTTCATAGACTGCCACGGATGAAGAAAGACGGGTGCACAAGGTAGGGATTATAAAAATGCTCACGTTTTATCACAGGGACCGTGTGCAACTAAGAGAAATTAATTACAATAAACCGGTAGCTTTGGAGAACGAATCTTCGACTTCACCCTACGGAAACTTCCACATTTCTTCCTGAAGCTGCAACCGTATCCGAGCCATTGCCACTGCTATTGCAGTCTTAAAAATCCCAATTTTTAACATCTACATGGCTATCTGCCCTAAGCTGAAGGTCTCTTTGATTTTGCAATCATGCCAATGTACTGACATTTGTTCGTGTACGAACACACACTTTACACCAATTTATTAATCAAATATGTTGTCGGTAACACTGAGACGTTGGTGACAATCGAGTGCCCTCCTTGGCGACTACCTGAAATAAACACCTTGGTTATTTCAGACGCTCGAGCCTACCTTGGCGTTGCCCAGAAATGGCACCATTTTGCCTCAGCAGTGAGAACTAATATTCCAAAGCGACGGCGTAAGACGTGTGGAACACTGGATTCAGATCATCAGGGCATCTACCATCATATGATAACAGAGATAAAAACAGTGCACTCATGGTTCGTAGGGTATTCAAACCTTCCACCCCGCAGTCTCGGATGACCCACGGCCGCACGGCCACCCAGACAAGAAAAAGAAAAGTCGAGACTGATTTATCGGACAACTCATGCATGAGTGTCATACAGCGGCAGCGGATGAATGGGAACCCCAACTCTGACGTCAGGTGCTATTTTGTTGCTCTTGGCGACCTTTCTATTGATCTTCTAGGTCATTAGCCGCCTTCATATCGTGTGCGCGCTACCTCAGTCAGCTACGAAGTGTTACGCTCATTCACTCTCAAGTTATAGTAGGTTAGGAGGTTCCAAGGTGTCTTACACGTACGGGTACTAAATCTGACCTTGAAGTACTTGGAACATGCGTGATTCGAGGTTCTCATAGGGGCGATGATGAAGTTACCGGCGTTACCGACGGCGTAACATGGGAGAAGAAATGAATCTACTTGTAACATGATGAACAGGATGCTTTTTGCAATCAATGTATTGTCTAACATATGCAACCCGCGATACATCATTTATGACATACATCAACTCCTACCTGTTTCTGCACCGAGGTGCCAACCGCAGGACGGTTTTTGTCACTGAAATCTCCAGAAACTGTTTCTGTAGGAACCACTTTTACTCTACATCCTCCCCTCTGTGTCGGGAGCCGGAATATCATAGCGGACAGAGTGACTAAACTAAGGACTGGACAGTCCGGGGCTCCAACCCAGAAACGAACAGACTTCTCTCTTCTCTAAAACGTCCAGACCGGCTTTGAGGTCGATGCAAACTCATATTCAATGGGCAGCGGGAGTTTCTTCCTCGGGCAAGGCGGCCGGAGTGTGGATTTGACCACTCACCTCCATCAAGCGAAAGAAGTTAACAATGAATGTAGCTATGCCCCCATTGTTCCTTTACTTAACAATAAGAATACGATCCAAAAGTTCAACCCAATTTAAAGCCTCAAGACTCTCATGTCCCATGCAGGCACTTGCAAGTGGCCGCTTTCCATGTTTCACCACCATCATTCGTAAGCCGTTTCCAAACGCGAGCAAACTATCTACCAATAAGAGTACCTCGAGAAGTATAAATCACCGAAAGTCATTGGGAGGTTCCCCATTTAATATTCATGGTTACACTGAATATTTAATGACACACACGAAACGACGTATCATTATTTTAATTGCAGGATACGGAAACAACGCACCAAAAAAAAAGCGATACACAAATGCGCAAGAAGTGTCTTTTTTTCGGATACGAAAAAGGGAATGAAGCAAAACGTGACGAAGTAGGTGAAGGAAAAACACGGAACGAGAAAATGGCTGAAAACGGAAAGTGAAAAACAATGACAAAAGCATAGGCAAAACTGAAAAATGAGATTGGCAAAACCGACGTTCGGGTCAGTAAAATTCCGCCTCCTTTGTAGAACCTTCCCCCTCAAGTATCTCGACAGAAAGGAAATGCTCATCTCTGACGCCACAAAAACACACGCAGTAAAGCAGATACAATAAGCGGTTAGCTGGCGAGAGACAGATTTAGCAAAACCCCCAACCAACTCCCAGCGACACCAGGAGTAATCACGAGCCATCATCACCAAGGAAACAGATCGGGGATTGGACGGCCGGTAGAATATTATCATCTACAACGGCTGTGGTTACAGCTGGCCACTTTCACTAGTTTATTAGTAATACCCAGTTCTGGAAAGTGCATGCTTTTACTCAACGACAGCCCTAACCCTGTTACCGCTACAGACGGTAAGAAATTTACCAAGCTGTGCCGTAAAAATTACATAAACATTACAAAAGATATCTCTGGATCCAAGACAGGAATCAAAAGCGTTGAAATCCTAATATGTTTATCTCTTAACACACATACGCGCGTGCACACACAAGGTAAAGTTGTGCACACCATTAGGGCATAAAGGGGAGCGGCGGTATAACACCACTCATTCTTAACCTCAACACTAGATGGGGATGAGAGGTCAGCTGCACGCGCCAACCATTTTGCCTCGGGAGAAGAGGCTCAAGTAGCCACTTAACAGGTGGAAGGATGGGACAGACAGTCGATCTGCACGCTTGACAGAAGTAATAAACATCTTACCTCTACTGGGTATCGAGCCACAATTCCAGGAATTTCAGCCCATAGCCTAGTCACTATACAGACTACACTACTGTTCGTACACGTATAACAAAAAAACTAACATTGAAATACCGATAACAGAGGTGGCTGAGGTTCGACACCACTCAAGGGACTGGTGTGGTACAGGTGTTGCGGCCAACCTGTACCAAAGCACACCTACCACTTGTCATAATACAGATTTCGAAATACTCTACACGACAAAGAAAGGACCTAATCAGACTGCTGTGAGAATACTGAAACTGCTTCAATGGTGACGTCAGTTCCCTCATTCAAGAAATCCTACCGCTGGTCTATAACGGCATTCACAAATAATCTGCAACATAGGCACAAATCGCGTCTAACTATAGACCTCTGGAAAGAGAAAAAGCACTAGTAAAAGAAAGTGGTGATCGTGGTGGTGAAGACGGAGAAGAGAAAGCAGACGACTTCACTTAACCAACAGTAATCATACAACGAAGCCAACTGTAAGGAAACGAAGCACAAATTATTTCCGTAAGATATGAGGTTCTCGCGGCGGTGAATATAAAGACGTTTGCTATGATGCGAAGACACTTAGTCTGTTCGAGGTACACCAACGGTTCCGAGGCACCTGCCACTATGCCTCCCCCCCTCCCCCGATCTTATTTTCACGGTCGAGGAACACCCTGCACGCATCGACATTCACGCTAGTAGCAATGCGGCCCGCTACACAGTCGGCCCGCCTATCTCACTGCTTGGTACCTAGCCCGCTTTCGACTCTTGACCACATGGTGACATACAGCACGACACTTCCGTTCTTCTTCCCGCTATAAAACCCCTCTCTGCGACGGACTGCGATTCGACTTGCAGTGAAGTGCGACGGTGTACTACACGTACAAAAACGACAGGCCCTGACCTGCTCATGATGGGCCACACCGCACTCACATTACGATGCTGTCGTAATATTCCGTTCCTGCCATGATATGCTGCACTGCGATAATTAGCTTAACAATGTTCCCTTCAGTGAGGCGCTTGTCAGAAGCTAACTCCAACACTTGGCCATGTGGTGACTGGATGACATCCATGGTGGTACCACACTTGCGACCTGCAGCGAAGGCTGTCCCAGGCGTTACCACTTTGGAGACGAGGTCCCGAGTAGAGGGTAGCAGACGGACAGTTGTGTGCTGTAGGTTGCGTTACCGTTCCTCTAGTTCACATCCGTGACCCCTTCAGCTACTGCGCCACGCAACTGCAGCACTTGTGAAAATCGGTACTCTCGGCGGCAATGGTCACCCCAGCGCCATTGGTATCTTGGGGGCCGCTTGCTGTGGGCCCAAGGCAACAAAGACGCAGACAGTTGAAAAGTTCGCCGCACGCAAAAACGATAGTGCAAATATGGTGTACGAGGACAAGAACGAGTGCTGCGAGCAGGTCAACAGGGCACGGTGGGTTCCGCTCCCCCACAATTCCGCGGTCAGTCAAAAAGATAAGCTGCCGCTTCGATACTGGTGTGGAATATTTTACAATACGCAAGTTCCTTTCATTACGGATATGAACTTCTAGTATTGCAATTTTCATACGAATTATATTAAAGAGAGGTTAAGGCCACCTCATGACATGCCTATGCCGACACGGAGGGAAGTATAGTTCCACGCCTTCGTAACGCGACATTAGGAGGCGGCGGATGGTCATCACCATGCCACCGACCTGTACGCGCCGAAAAGACCCCGACACACATTGTACAGAAGACTGGGTGGGCCTCGGAGCCGGTCTGGGCGGCATGGAAAATCTCAACCCCGCTGGGATTCGATCCCCGGACCGTTCAGCCGGTAAAAATTCGCTATACCGACTAAGACATCCCAGCCGCTAATACTTACACAGAACACTGGTTAAATGCGTGGTACAATGTGCTAGTGACAAGCAGACAATTAGTGTCAGAAGAACAGAATCAAGAGAGGGTAAAGATCTTGGTGGGATCTGCGAGGACGTTATGCCGTTACGACCCTTCGTAACTGGCATCTACTTTCCAGTTGACATGGCGTAACATCCCAGACGATCCGAACCTTCCTTATTTAAGGTTCTTACGGCAGTAAGTATGAGGTCGGTACCAAAGTTTCCGAAGAAACTGCTGCCTCCATCTTCTTATTATCTCATCATCTTCCTTCCCCTCTCATTTCGAAACTGAAGACGGACGCAGAAAGTTCGTCCGAAACGTGGATAACATAACCCACCGTCACACAGTCTTCTAGCCGAGTGTTCCACACTTCGTGAAGAAAATATGTGCCTTTTTAGGATAACATAGCAGTATAACAGTAAGTAGCTACCAAGCTCAAGCCCGTTATATTGTAATTTAGAGGCGATCTTCCGGTTCAGAAATTCATTTCACGACGTCTAAATACAAATATATCTAAAATCAAAGCAACAGCCATAAGGACTGTGGTGTGAATACGGTAGTATGATAGACGCTACACATAAAACAACCAGCGTGTAACAAGTTAAGGTAACTCGATATCCAGTTGCGAAAATGAGTTGAAGTATTCAAACTGCAACCCGCGTCTCTAATGGATTCATTTTGCTTCAATTTCAAGTAGCTGCTAGAACAACTTATCTGTCCAAATAACTTCACTACGCTGGAGTTCTTTCTACAGCTGACAAATAAACAACAACAACAAATGCCTTATACCGTTTAAATTCGACGATTCTTGGTCACACGAAAGTCTGCCACTGAAATATATTCTAAGCCACTTCAATCCAGTCTTTACATTGCAATACTACCACCTTTACAGCTATGCTTAAGTGTTTCTAAGAGTTTTCTATCAAAATGTTATAGCCATGTCCTATTTATACATGCATAGTACACACCATTCCCATTCAACTCTCTTATCGTCCTTATAACACCCTGTAAAAAACAGAAATTATGAATATCATCACGCGATATCCCTTATTTCCTGTTCCCTTCTCTTGGGTCCAAATTTTGTGTGTGCAAGTTGTTCTCAAACATTCCCATAATGACTGTAGACGATTCTGATGATGGTACATTCCATTTCCAATCACTGACTTCATCAATTGTCTATTATCTTGTGTTAATAAATAACAACACGGAATTAATGCAACACTGCGTTTCGGGGACAGGGTACCTAAAGGTTGAAACTGTGTATAATGCCCAAATAAGTTGGTTTTCATTCCATTTTTATCCTCAGAACGGAGACTGATCCTGTCCCCGAAACGAGGTGCTTTATTCATTTTGTAGCTATTACTTTTCAACACGAGGCGGTGGACAAAGATCACAAAGTAAATTATTCAAAATCCTCAAAACAAATTATTCCCTCAAAGTAAATAAAATTTCACATCTGTATAACGGTAAGTTTTTATTTTAGTTCTCTTAATCTTTACACAGAACAATGAGACATAAAAGCTTCTGGACTGGATAGTTGCGAACGATTTTCTGAACTTAAATTGTCCTTAATCTCATCACGAACATTATCTGTCACATTTTGCAAAATATTTCTTTACAAAAATGCAGATATCTATACAAAAATTAACTTTATAAGTTGTGTTTTGCACCTGATTTTGTATGAGAAATAGACCATGGTGGATAAATGGATCAGACATACAGAATGCTAGGAAAAATAGATTTTCATATGACTATATCGCGGGAAAAATATCGCTTGGGAGGCTTTCCAATATGCTGGAAACAGTATTATAATGCACTTATGCAATTCATCATGAAGATGTGAAATGGACTCAACTGTCTTAGGACACGTTCTAACGGCAGGTGCATGTGAAAGTAACCAGCCTTCAATGTAATGACAAAGTTTTCTGTACCAGACTATACCATCAGCTATTGAGGATGGCTTCGCACACTGCACTTTTATTTTTGGATTATGGATTTTTGTGTTATTTATTCTGCAATACTGTCAATAACAGCCACTCTTTTATCTTGGACATTCCACTATATCTGTAAATATTATAAGGTAATTATCATAAAACATCAACACAACTATGAATTACGTCTTTGAGATGAGTTACATGACTACATGTAGTTTAATGGCCTGAGATTACCACTTAGTGGTCAAAACACGTAGCCATGCAACTCATCTCAAAGACATAATAAATAGTTGTGCTGATGGTGAATGTTAATTACATACAATATATCAGGCTATTCAATGTCAATGGTGGAATGACTGGAGAATGGTGAAAAGGGAAGGATTTGGAAAGAAGTGGTCATGGCCTACTTGAAACAGTGTCCCAACATTTGCCTGTACGGAAGGAAGAAAACCTTGGAAAACCTCAGTCAGGATAGTCAATGTCCCAACCAATACTTGAACCAGCATCTCAGCATCTTTTGAATGCAAGTACAGAACTTTACACTGCACCACCCTGCTAAGTGATATAGCAGTAGAAAAGCACTTGTCTCTTTGAAGACTCAAGTCAACTATACACAAAAATTCAGTTCCAACCTCACAGACAAGACAGTCTGTATCTATGAAAAACCAACCAGGCAATGCTATTTATACAAAAATTGCCATTTACTCTTACGAGTAACAGAGAGCGCATAAATACGCATGGTAGGCAAAGTGCAGGAGCATCTGCATTATTATTGATTCTTCACAATTCTTCGACACAGGGGATGAAATTAGTGAGGAACAAGGTACATTATGTAACAATTTGCTTTGTGTTTATATAGGTCACTTCCTTTCTTAGGACAGTCAGCTCAAGAAGGTTAAGATGTGCTTAAAATCTAACTAAAAAAGGATGTAAAATACAAAATTCCAGTGAGAAACCTGCCATAAAGTGACAAACTGGAACTTAAGATGGGCAATACTAAAACTAAACCTTTGGAGAATGGGCAAAGTGAGGAAAAGTCAGCAACAATTAACTTCACATGTGACAGTTATAAATGGATTTCTATCCTACAGCCAAATCCAGTCTGGCTGTGCTGTAAGCTAAAAACCACACAACCTCCTAACCAGTGACCATTCACCTGGCGGCCATCATGGCTACCTATGCTCTGAGTAATTCTACCTTAGTTATGACAGTTTTTGAACTCAAATAACTACAGAGAAGATGCAATTAAGGAACAGATACACAGATAAACTAACTCAAAAACAAGTAACTGTCCATAGCCATCAGAATCTGAAATTGCCTTTTTCTAGGTGATCATCATTGCCACCTCTACACTGACACGCAAGAGTAGCCACTACACACTGCAGCAAGTCATTAGGGATGGCTTCAATACACTGACAAATTCATTACTCAAGTCAGAGATGCTCACAAGCAGGGCACGTCTCATACACCTCAGTCTTCTGGTAGTCCCACAGGAAAATTCCACTGCTGAAAGACTGCATGATTGGAGAGGGCACTTTATGTCTCCATAATATTAGATTAGTTGCTGTCGAAACACAACTGTGCCCACTCAACAATGTCAGCATTCCTGTAAAGTGCTCAAAGGATGAACTCCAGTGAGCACTTTACAGGAATACTGACATTGCAGGAGTATTAGTTTGTTTCAGATTTAATTGTGGCACTGAAACTGTTTATTAGAACTGGCTATGAAGCCGTTTACTGAAACAAACTCAAATACAGCAGCACACAGTGAAATCTGCAACAGGAAAAATTCCTCACGCTAGGCACAAAGCCTCAGACAAAGTTTAGAACCTTCCAACATCTTCCTAACAGAAATACTTAATACCAATGGATTATACCAGAGACCTAGAAACACATGCACGTACCATCTAGTTTCTTGGTGGCATTTGTTGCTGTGGTAAACAATCAGCTGTTGGTTCACAAGGACTAAATTATAAAAGTAACATACATACCACATTAATGAACAGCATCACCTATACAATTTCATTACAAGGTCCAGATATGAACAAAAATCTTCCCTACAATGACCTTCTTTGACAGATCTGGGTTGTACATTGTGTTTTGTTACTGCTTTAACCTGTCCTTGGGTAAATAATGTAGACTGGGTCAGATGTGGCTTCTTTAATAAACAGGGGTCTCAATTTATTCACCTTTCTACCATGTGATGTGGCTACTAGCCCAAAATAGTTTTATATTTGCCGCAACAGGTTTAGATTATATATAATCTCAAAAATGCAGGGTGAGTTTCCCACAGTGGTGTTTCTGAAGATTCAAATCATCTGGAATGTCACATGTCATTAGTAACTATAGTCAAACCAACCTAACAGAATCCTGCATTTGACTATAACTGTTTTACTTTAATTTCAGTAACTTAAAATATTGTGTGTGCAAAATTTACACACATTTAGCCTTCACTTCAATGTGTGTTTGTGTGCGCATGTATGCACGCGCATGTGAAGAGCCATTAATTACTGGAGATGTGTTTAGCATGGCTACTAAATCAAAAACTGGCACAAAACCTAAGATGTTTTAAATTCAAGAAAAGGTGGACATGGTGAACAGTGTATGCTGCTTAAACGTTTCCTCACAAATAAAATCACTTAGCAGTTTGGCATTTCTGTGCCAAATGAAAATATGAGACACAGCATTTGTCTGTACCTGAAGAGCCAAGCTAAGAAGAAGGGAAAGCAGCAAAATACAGTAGGGTACAATCAGTATTAATGGACTAATTCTTGCAAAAGTAAGGTACCAGCTGCACTTTTAAAAAAAAAAGCTTGTGTTCAAAAATGTGTCAAAATCACTAAAGAAGGTACAATATGAAATGTGGTTTAATGGTGATAAGACATTAATTAATGTGGAATTTATATAGAATAGCATAATAGTAAAGGGAAAGTCAATATCAATTCTCATAAAGAATAGCCAAATAATGTTTTCAGGCTTACCCTTTTGTCCTACATTCCATTCATGAAACATGAACATATGTTTAGTTTCCTCAGCATTTACTACCACCCAAATCTCATTACCACTGACAACCTGCAGTCTTCTTCATAATGTTTTTGCACAATAAATTAGCATCAACAGGACTGACCAAAAGCTGATGTGTACAATTCAGATCAATATGTCCGATTTTCTTAGATGTTCCTAACAGCACCAGTTGAAAAACAATGGAGACACAGCATTTCTTTGTTTCAAACAATTCTGCATAGGAAACATCATGTTTACCTACCCAGAGTACTGTTAACTGTCACTTACATACATTTTAATTAACCTAACTAGTTTCAAGGTATATCAAAGTCAACCTCAGTCCTAATCAAATCATATGCTTTCATAAAGCCTATATAAACAGCTGATACAATGCCCTGTGTACCCTGATTCTACTTAAAGTAACTGATGAATCAGTGATATGCTCTACCAAACTAAACAGGGATCACACCCAGTAATTTTGCATGAATATGAAGTTACCTCCAGACAAACATGTTCACTAAAACGTTGTGTGCAGTTGATAAAAGTTATGTCTCAATAACCACTACAATTAATTTTATAACTCTTCTTATGACAGATCTTCAAAAACTCTCCACACTTTTTTGTGGCAGTCACTGGTACTTGAGTTGGCAAAACTACAAATGATATGGTTTCCATACATGCAACTGGAATAGAGGAGTACAAATGAAGGTATAACGAACGGATACATTATGACTGCATTAGCACATTCACTCACACACATGTTTTTTCACACATGTTAAGTCTCTCAATGGGTTGTTAAATAAAAAATTGCAAACAGTTTGATAATCCCAGGGAAATAATGTTTATCTCTATCATACATTAGTTTTGACACTTCCTCTCGGAGTGAAGTTGCCAGTGCATAATGCTGACAATTCAATTCCATTCAGTGCAGAGGTTATATATGCTATACCTCCATTCCCTATATACCTTGGTGGTATTCTGCTTAATGAAGCACAGAAACAACTACATCTTCACCTTTCAACCTAACTGGTCATTACACATTAACAGTCCGTTACAACACTTTTATTTATTCCGTCTACAATTATACAGCCACTACAAATGTCCTAACCTATAAGAAATGTATACATAAATGTTCATTCATATCACATAACATCTGAATGAAAAACTAATACTCATATTTAACAGTTACACACACCAACACATTACAACCTTCCAGCTTCCTTCAAAAAATCTTAAGTCTAACAAAAAGTAATATAACTTGCCTACAGCTACAAAAAATTCCATTCATACTGATACGGAATGGGAGCCATTTTCTTAGGAGAGCAACACTTACCAATTCTCAATCGTAGATCACGTCTGAAGAGGAATAATCCTCCACATGTATTATCCGCCACTTTATAATCACACACATGTCTTTCTTAGATACATTTCGCTTAATTTCACTTACAAGTCATTTAATTTTGTTTCCGTAACGGTACACTGAATCCATTTCAACAATTGACACGCTGCGCTTCCCAGTTGCGCACTTGTCAATGAAAATGCTTATTGGAGTCATCGAAATATGACCACATTTGGTTCATTTAAGAGCGGAAATGAAGGCGAATACGTTAGGATTGGGTTATGGTCACTTAAACAAACTACGCCGAATGACATACAACCACCGTTCCTTCCCTCACGAAAGTAAATAAGTACACACACATATGCCACACTCCTCTAATAAATCACAGCCACCATCACCATCTATCGACATAAAATGTAACCTTCAAAATATTCAGAGAAGTTGCAATGTGCGGTGGAAAAAACAGACTGCCAAAATTATACTCATCAATTCCGTATTTGAAGGTTCCCAAAATAATCTTCGGAAAACTGTCGAAGAATAGTGCCGTCACGAAAAGAAAGTTAATATGAACATCAGGATTACAATAGTCTGCGAAACATCCACGAGACATACACTTCCTACCGACTGAGCTTTCGATACTGGGTCGACTCGCGAGCTAGACGACATAGGGCACGAACAATGATAGCAATGCTACATAGTAGAATTCCCTCCTGTGTTCATATTACCGACAATAACGGTTCATCCGAAATTACGGTTTCTGGGCCGATACGCAGCTTAGAACTGTAATTTGATTGCTACATTATAACTGGCACTCTTCTGGAATTATTTCACGCATGAGGATGGGAACAGCAGGAGGTCCTATGGCTTCAAAGAAGGCATCAAACTACTTACTGTTCTACGCAGCGTAACTGTCAGGATGAACGGCGATTTCATTCATATCGTGGCGGACGCCTCAATCATGCACAATTCGTTTGTTAATCGAACGATTATAGAAAAAATTAAGCTTTCCAACGTAACTAAGTACACAGCCAAAAGATGATACTGCTAAAAATTGTCATATCCATTTTCAGTCGATTGCAGAACGTCTTAGTTATGCCAATGTCAGTTTAAAATTTTAAATGCACTAAACGTTACCTTTAATCTTCCCTATCAAAGTGCCACAACCGCTATAAGCTTGCACACGTAATTTGATATATTATGATTAAATCAAGATAACAGACTCGTTAACATTATTCATAAACACAACGTTAAAATTTGTAAGGCAATGATGGAAAATACACAGAATATGGGCCAACACGACTTAGTTTAGCTTTACTGCTGCAGACACAAGTCTATTGCCTCCGCTGATCTCGCTATATGAAAGAACCAATATAAGAACCATCGATTATATCCGATACTGAAAAAAGATAGGGGTTGCATTTTCAATTAATATGCAGTTACATTCGTCTAACGACCGATTATAGTGCGTGAAGTATTTTACCATATAAAGATTTGTGATTGTAAAAAAAATCGGGGTGTTATACTGGTCTGTAAAATAGTTTCTTAAAATATGTCAGAGTTCTGAATTGCGTATACCCAAATATCATGATCATACGCATTTTAAAACAGTCGCTTTCTTTAGTATCAATATTTATGATTTGAAGAGTCCTTCTAGGGTACGCACACATTTAAATGTATTTGTAAAACAACATTCAAAGTTTTCATACCCTACAGGCAGACCGAGACGTCCACCCCGGATCTTTGAGAAGCAGGTTGACACCGATAGCAACATATAATTTAACAAATTGCACAGAACAAGCCTTTAGCCTGGTGGAAGAAAAATTTTTATGTTATTCGTTCATTCCTCTCAGACTTTTGACACGTTATGAGTAACAAACCTTTGGATAAAATTATATGAAGTCAACCAGAAGGAAATCCCAGAACCACGCAAATAAAAACCTAACAACGTATGTATTCTATCCAGGTAGACAAACTCGCCATTTCGAAAGCTATTAGATGTATGCCTAACAACGACATATTCTAGGGCTACTCACTTTGGCAGTCTTATTTTACAGTGCTATCACTGACACTGCATATCTAGTACAAGACGGTATATGCAAACCGTTACTTTCAAAAAATGTTTTCGAGAAAGGGCCTAATAAATGATGATAAATACGTAATGTCACAGGAATGTTATTTTACAGAAATGATAATTAGCAGGGAATGTATAAAACCAAACAACGAGCACATAATTGCTATCGGTGCTGCTCAGGGTTTCCACGATAAAGTTTGTAAAAATATCAATTACACCTCTCCAAAGTAAACTGTGTGAACCCCACGTGACCTACGACATTCTTGATTATGGAAGAAGGCTCCATTCATTAAACTACAATACCGGTAAAATTATCTGTGCACACAGTGCGCTCTTTTTATAATTAAACGTGTGTGATCGCAGACAAATAATAAACTGGCCACATGTGATGAACAATTATTTATGATCTAGGGGTCATAAATTGAATATCGCGCTCATTCCCTGTTGGTCCCGTACTGATATCTACTAACTTCTGTAATCAACTGCCTACATACACAACGTACCCTCCTGGAAGATCACGGCTACTAGCATGGATCGACGCTCACGAGCAACATGAATATTGTGCGCATATGAACTAACTCGCGAACGTGCCACTGGATGGATGCTACCTTCACGGATAAGTACCCAAGATGAGTACCCGTGACTGTTTTTCGCGCGTCGTGGATATACACAGTATGAACAAACATGCGATATCAGTTTCCAAACCATTGCTATCGGGAAATTTTAGTTGATACGGATGTCGTTCCGGATGTGAAATAGAAATGGATGGTAGTGCTGTGTGAAGTAATGTTCTGGATCTTTGTAAACACAGTAAACATAAACATACAAGGATGGCTGAAAGACCGGTCGAAGGAACTGAAGACGACAAACGCACTCAGGAAGTAGAGCACATAGGTAGTGACTGATTTAACGGAGCTAAAGATCCTTTGAAAATACACGTTCAATTTTTTATATGCAGAAGTTACACCTGGCGCGTTTAAACAGATAGTATTTTTGTTAAATATGCGTTGAATTCGTGCAACTAAACAGTTCATATCGAATTTTGTTGTTTCCAGTAATTAGTATTGTGGATATGGTTTCAGGGTCGTCAGTTCCTGAATGTGCTGTGTGTTTGCAGACCTGTGTTCATCCTGCACAATTGCCATGTGGCCACATTTTCTGCTTTTTGTGTGTGAAAGGTGTGGCAAATCAGAGCAAGAAATGTGCAATGTGTCGTCAGGAAATTCCAACAGATTATTTTGAAAAGCCTGTTCTAGTAGCACAAAATAATACAGACAAAGACAGTACAGCATTTGATGATGGATATCAGTGGTTTTATGAAGGCAGAAATGGTAAGTATGGAACTGTCAATGTGAATTGGACTTTGAATATCAAACATTTCTCAGATTTTCATGTTTGTATTACTTTTTCTTGTTTTATCCATATAAAAGCTTAAGTGTTTACTGAGTTTGTTATGGTTCCTGAATTATAATCTGTAAGACAAGATTGGCATCGTTGTTGAAATTATGTGTATCTGTGGGCTTGAATGTATGTGTTGAACCAGACACAATATGTAGGGCATAAATGTAGTAAAATGTGCACAAGCTACAGGGGTTGAAAATGGTGCAGGAAGGTTAGACAGTGAATAGTACCCATTTTCACTGAAAGCAGCAAGGAGTCTGAATGGTTGCTGTAGTGTAGTACCCTCAATGAGGCAACAGTTCACAGCTTGTATAACTGGAGTGATTGTAGTGTGAAGTTCTTCTGATGTTATTTGTTCATGATTTATTTAACAAGACTGTAAACAGAGAGTATTTGTGTTAAAGATGTATAGAATCTGTGCACAGACCGTGTAGTGTCAAGCGTAAGGATTGTTAATGAATGTTGAGTTTTAGAGGATGCAATAGAATGTGGTTGTGGCTTAATATGAGGTACAGAGACATTGTTTTATCAGGCAACTTGTATCACTGTTCACTTAGACCACCTTGCACGATAGCAGGTGTCATTACTATTGCTAGTATTCCAGTTTACCCCACATCAGGATCCATACATGTTTGGTAATGTATTGGTGTTAATACAGTGAACCCCATATGGAATGGAACCAGGACAGAGAAGAACTCGCTAGTGCACAACTTTTACAGTTCCAAGGTTCTGGTGTAAGAAATAGTGCAAAACCTCTGCTAATGGATGGTAACTGTCTTATGTGGAAATGGAATGCAAGGACCAGAGTTTAACAATGTTCTCTTCATTTAATTGTGTTCCATATCATTAAAGGAATTTTAAATTCCATTTTCATACTACTCCTTGCCTTCAGGAGAATAGAAGGGTTAAATTATGTAAATAAATATGAAAATCTTATGCATTTAACTGTTTCACATATTACTGCAGAACATGTTATATATGTTTCCAACGCCTATGTAATGACAGATTTTTGCTGTGTTTAGTTTAGGCTGTAATATGGGCCGAGTAATCAATAGTGTCATATTATTAAAACATTCCAGTGAGTCATTGTCTTGGTAATGTTACTGATTAGGAAGTAGACACATTGGTTAAAGGTCTGAGATATTAATGTGTTCCTAGTGTCAACACAAAGGCAGAAATGCCATAAAAAGAAATTTTAAGAAGACGATTAACAAGGTTTAAGAGAGCAAAGCAAATTACTGTACTTTAACCTAATGTTACATAATGCAATAGGTAATATGAGTCCCAGGTAGTATGGATGAAGGAGACAGGATTGTGTGGTCAATATGTGGGACACATAGCTCAAACATTAATAAACATTATTCTTCTCCGCTTGGCATAATTAAACAGATACCTACCCTGTCCATCCGTAGTAGATTATGCAGCTGTCTTAGCGGGATTTAAGATAGTATATTCTTAGTTGGTAAGGTGCCTGAAGCAGTTGGCTGTACCATTTCTTTTAGTAATTTTATAAAGTGTATATTTTTTTATTGTTTATTTGTTTTTTAAATTTACTGCATGACTTATGAATTCCTGTCCCCTAGGTTGGTGGCTGTATGATGAACGCACAAATATGGATCTCGAGGAAATGTTTAAACTTGGAGTGTCGAGTTGTGAGATGCTTATATGTGGGACTCTGTATGTGATTGACTTTAAAGAATATCAGCAATACAGAAAAAGTGACCCTACAAAAAAGCGAAGAATCAAACGTGATCTTAAGACAGCTGAAAGAAAAGGAATTGCTGGGCTGCGATGAAAAAGAGTAGAAATGCCAACATTTGTGCTTGAGCATAGATTTAGTAAGAACTGCTGGGAAGGGCCAAAAAATTTTAAAACACCAAATACCAATATCTTCATCCTACAATGTATCCAGATCTTAACACTCTTTAAATATCGTGCGTAAAATGTTATATCTCATCTCCATTCCCAAACAATGGTTTAAACTATCTGGTTCTGTAATGAGAACCTTTATTTTGAGGATTCAGGTCTTCTGGCTTGTTATGCTGAGTGGCACGGTTATTGATTGTTGATGTTTTGGAGGAACATAGCATCTTGGTGTACAAGGATTGAGTCCTAGGATTTCTCAGCCTCTGAATATGAGATGGCATGTTCTTTTGGAACATCAGGAATCAGTAACCCTGCTATTTACCGTAACCACCCAGAAGACCCAAATCCTTAGCATAAAAGCCATGGAAATCTTGAATGCCATGTTGTTGAGCCCTTTGCACTTGTAGGATATTACATGGCATAGTTTGGTAGTTGGTTACCAGTGTTTCAGGACCATCTGTTGGTCCCACTTTCAAGGGTCAAGCACTCAAGCAAGAGCAATGCAGACAGGTGGATGTGTTCTTGTATAGCAGATGGTGTGGGCTGTGATTAGTTGTCAGGGTAAGTGGGGGGGGGGGGGGGGGGGGGAGGTTGGGGGTTTATGGTGGCCCCCAGGGGGGGGGGGGGAATAAAGAGGGGGGGGGGGGGGGGGGGGAACCACAAAAGTTCTCGGGGG
>Ga0131853_10009442_pt1 | contig 17843 bp, 11 predicted proteins | sample TergutLab28metaG_FD_92764 | JGI IMG/M metagenome (GOLD analysis project Ga0131853, IMG submission 92764) | Labiotermes labralis P1 segment gut microbial communities from Petit-Saut dam, French Guiana - Lab288 P1 (version 2) (version 2) | ecosystem: Host-associated > Arthropoda: Insects >... | reverse complement strand
TTGAACCTCCCCCCCCCCGAACAAAATTCCTGGATACGCCACTGCTTCACGCCATTTACCTGGAGGGCCTGAGTGTAACTACGAGAGCTAATTAGAAGAGCAGGCAGAAAATATTTCAGTACTTTACTAGTTGTGCACGCTGTTTGCTCAAGCATATAAATAATGGTGGGTTTTAAATTTAAAACTATGCTAATTTTTTTTCTACAAACGCATTTACGCGACTGGAACTTTACTGGGCTTAGAGTCAACTGAAAGCCCGTAACACGTGCGTCGTGTGCTAATCAACATTCCTTCCCAAAGATATGAACTGTACCTCAATCTTTGGCTCACCATTGAAATGATAACACAAGACTCTACTCCATTCAGCATGTGGCAGAAACAATGATGGCGACAGCGGCACAGACAGCCCACTCACTGACAATCACCTTTACAAAAAAGGCGATCACAGGGGCGGGAAAACTGTCAAGCGACCAGGAACGAATCTTACCTCACGCGGAATAACACAGCAATTCAGTTGTCAGTATCCACGACACATTGCAGACACTCGCCAGTCACCACACTTGTACTGTACCTAATTACTGCAGGACTGACTGATAAACGTTTCACGTTTCTTGTATTTTTACTTGACACCAGAAGCACTTCTCAGTGTCAGGATTTTTGTTATTAACGTTAACATCACAAATTTATGTGACTTATAGCAGCGGCGGCGGCGGCGGCAGTGGCGGTGGGAGCTGTGGTGGTGGTACCGCCATTTGGCAAAAATGGTTGCATATTTGTGAACGTCGGTCGCACCTCGACCCTTAGGTGCACAGTAAAAAATATGATCTAATTGGCATGCACTTCAAAATGAAATGAAGCCCTGTAACAGCCTATATCGATATATACGCACTGCTCTTTTCGGAAGGAATAGCAAGAACGTCCCCCATTTTGCACTGTACGACATACTACGTTGACAGTCCACCTAACATCGCGCGACAAATGATTCTTTGTAGTTGCAGTGCAGTTTGACGTCTGGCATTGCTTCTACTGGCCTCCCTGTTTTACAGTTGAGAGACATAATAATTGGTGCGAGTATGACTTTACTTCGTTTCCAGGTTCATGTGCACCAAAGTTCATCTACGCCATCACGGAATACCGGAAATCGCCGCTCACGCACGACTCACCTCTCAGCAGCCTACTCGGCATTTTTAAAATTCTCTCACGCAACCTTCTGACTCATTACGTCGTCCCACCTTGCCCTTGTGATGACGTAACTTCATGACGTTTCGTTGCATTACGACGATCAGTATGACCCCCCCCCCCCATGCCGGGCCACATTACGGTGCCCTACCAACTTCTGCCTGTCAGAGTTCATTCCGTTCTAACTTTTACCCAACGGTGTCCTATTTAAAAACCAGAAGCTTAAATAACAGGAAACTGTAGCTTCTCTGGTTTGTATGGGCCTGAATGTTGGTACCTCACTTGAAGGAAAATCATCAATGGAAGTGAATGAGTACCGATATGCGGACGAGAATATAATCAGCACCTAACAAACAAGGTAGTAACATGACAATAAAACAAATTTCCTACAGGCAATGAGTAACTCCGTGATTTGTTCTTCACGTACTGTGAACAGGCGAGTGATGTAAACCAAGGGGAACGAGATGAGTGGGACAAATAGCATGCAGGGGGAAGGAGATATGTATTCAAAATGAACACGGAATCCCACGGTTGGGGACTACTTGGAATGCATACATGTAATGTCACGATAATACTAAACTGCATCACCTGGCTCCGTGCAGGGTCATAGAGTGAGCTTCCGTGTATAGGAATTGGACCTTCGGGTTGCATAATGGCACAGAACATCTATAAACGTTTTAAAATCGCGAACCGCAGTATTGGTCGGGGACAGTTCGGTAAATGGCAGCCACCGCAATCCTGCTGCAATACACAAATCGGTGTGTGAAGATGTGAATGCGACGCACTTCTGATTGTAATCATTCCACACAACTACTACAAGTCTTACCCCACGGCTCCATATTTCATTGCTTATGTTCCACTGCCGGTAGAATTTCTTTCGCACGAACTGCGTTAACTCGTACCCTTACGACACAGTGGAAGAGATGCACAATGGCAAAGAAATCGTGGAGACTGAAGTGATTTCTGGGGTTCAGGAAGTAGGAAGACCGTAGAGCTTTAGCAAAACTAAACACACTAAGTTATTTTAGTAAAATACATTTGCGCAAGACTGCCATGGTGACCTGCAGATGGAAGCACATTCGCTGCTGTTACACAGGACATTCCAGATTCGACGAGCTACTGCGGTACATCTTTTGTAGCATGCTGGTAAAGAGAGCAGCGGGTTCTTCTATCCGCATGGCTCCCAGTTCGTGACACTTTCTTCTGGCACACCTTCTCCCTAGCGAACACTAACTACACTCTGTTTACATGCATCTCTATTTCCGCATGACTCATCGAAGAAACTAACCAAGTAACTACCATGGAATCTGGTTTCACAGTTCTACATTTACAGTTGCAGGGCAATCTAATTTCGATCTACGGTCCACAGTAACCTCTACTTTACACGAAACTCAACCTTCATTAATTTTCTCAAGAAGGCAATCCATCGTTCAATTAATCTGTATAAGAGAGGGAAGGCCATTCGTCCCGTTTTTCTTGATACAGTCCCGGTTGTGTGGATTTTAAAGAACTCTGCCTCAGTATCCCGCTAAATTCGGTTCAGGCCGCCAAATGTCCCGAATTTTTTTAAGTCATAAAAATACGTCATTTCTGACAGTGCAAGTGAATATTTTGACTTTCCCACGGCGGAAGAAAATAACTACAGAAGTTAAGATAGCCACTAACGGGAAGGAATTCCAAAGGAAGATAAAGATATGTAGATTATTTATTACACAGCCTGCACAGAGACTGCGAAGGATGGGGAACGCGTGTCTAGAGAAACGTCAGTAAGTAAACTGAGTGTCTGAGTTTATCATATCATCATATCACGTCATAATTTTTATCCCAGTTATCTAGCAGTAATATTAATAAATTACACTGCTTTTGTGTGTATGTGACGAGTAAAATGATATGTCTTAAATGTCCTCGGGCCCCCTAAACGTTTAACTGTCCCGGTTTTTGGTTTTAAAAAATGGTATAATACACGAGGTAAGCTATAAACACCGGTACCGTTATTGTCTAGAAGTTCTAAGACATATTTCAACATGTGTCCTGCCATTCACCTGTCAACAGCAACTGATTTCTATCTATAATAAAGTCACAATGAAAGGCCCAAAGAGAGATGCCAGTCCGCCAAGTACTCATTTTGATTAGATGCACTGGGAGGATACAAAACAAACTGCAGACTCGCATTACAAGTCAACGGTGAAACCCAGCCTCAGGTCACGCCTCCTTGCTCCAGTTACTGGAACACTCAAGTCATATGCCTGTAGGAGCAACACCCAACATTCCAGCTAAGAACAACTCACCGTGTACTCGGGTAATTACGAAAATTATGGAAAATTACTAGTTAACAACGTACTTAACTGCACCCTGAATACTAATGCTCAACAATGGATTAAGCTGCACACAAACACTGCTGGTCAATAACGGTCTAGCAACTGGCTTCAAGGCACACTAAATACTCTCAGTCGATAATGCTCCAACAGCTTAACTGCATCCTTAACAGTCATGGTCGAGAACAGTCCAATATCCTCAACACTTAAGGTTTATAATATTATGCCTGAAAATTTCACAGAACGTTGCCTTTTTTGTATGTGACGCCGTATAGCAAAGGTACGAAGGAGCCTGTTGCCTTCATCTTTCCCGCTGAAGGAGGAAATGGCGCGTTCCTCCGAAACACTGCTAAATTTCTATCAGACTACAAGGTGTTACATCGAAGTACACAGTAGGCCCGTTCTTCGTTATCGCTACTGCCACAACCTTAATCTAACAAAGAAAATTATATCAAGCTGCCTGCCGGTGACGTCACCGGCAGGCAGCTTCTTCGGTACATTATACCACAAGCTGTAAACACAGTCCAGTGCTTCTGAGGATGGGCGAAATCATCGCCCGAAACATGTTGAGCTGATTCAAATTACTAATAAATTGCTATTATTGCATCTAGTTGGTTGTTTATACTACTAAACTGGAAGGAATTGGACGTGACCTGCCTTTTAATCTCATGCCGGTATTTTTGAGGATGGGCTCAGTAGAGCTTCAGTCAGGATAGTCGGTCTCGTGTCGGAGATTCAACCGGAGTACCTTTCGAATACCGCGCATAACTGTTAAATAGAAACACCTCTACATAACTCACGTGCTGGTAGAAGTGTCCAACAGCAGACCCTACCACAAGCATTTGACTTGCTCCACGTGGAAACTAGTGCTTCCATTTGTTTTCTCCATTCGGTTAACACTCTCCAGGAACCCTACCGCGGCACGAACTGTCGTTCTGGCATGATTTTCATTGCCCTTGCATACTGATTTGTCTCAGAAGTCGGTTTTCATAACTTTTGTGACTTATTTAACTACGCTGTGGGGTAGGGCTGCACAAATTTCGGGTGACTAAATTTGTACGGCGACGCGTAATATTTGTGGCTCCGTGTCACCCTTCTCGCGTCTAGAATTTTGAGGTTGCTCATATATTTTCGTAAAATTTGTGGACCCTTTGCTGCATGCAGCGCAGGTCAAACAGCGACGAATAACAGGGTGATTACGAAGGCACTCTGGGAGCCATGAGTCTCAGCCGGAATAGCCGGCCTCCGGGTATCTTCTGGGTTTAGATACATTAATACTGGAGTGCCGGAACGTATTACAAACATTTTATATCAGACAAACAATATTTCATTTCGCGCCTTCGAGTTTCGCTCTCGTCGTGTATTCGGGACGCGTGCGGTCCCAAACCCGGCTTTTCGTGGCTTACCTACCCCCTCCATCCAATGCCGTCACAGTACCTCACTTAGGTAAAGACCGCATCCTACCAAAAACTTTAAAATTCAAAGCTCGCGTCTCAGGAACCTAGTCCCGCCGAAAACGGGGGTCCACGTGTATTGCTTGTAACTGATATATGTAAGATGGGATCTGATAGGAGTTTTTGGTTACCGAATATATGAGTGCGGGGCGTAGTGCAAGTGTTTTAGTCGCTTTGCTTGGGTAAACAGTACGGTAATTCATTTCCTGAGCCTGTTTTCCAGGAACAAAACACCAACCCTCACTACAGTAATATCAAGCACTCCATCAGGTCAAGACATTGTACTCCTGCCCAACAAAATGCAGTCTCATTAGCCAGAATTAAGCGCCTCTAGCGGAAGAGAACTGGGTCAGCCGGCTGGAGCGATTAGCATGCCGAGTAGATCAGCATTCCTTCCATGAACTAAATAGAAACATAATTTCGGCAGTACGGTCTACCACGTTGATCATTGTGAACTGAAACTAGTCTATCACTTCGATTGTTAATGACACAGAACGACAACCATCCGTTACGGGAGTTAACACGCTTACTGAAAAGAAAATCAAGGTAGCTTTCAGATGAAACATATGGGTACAGAGATTTTCCCTGCCGTTAATTGTCAGGTGAAGACTACATTACACAAAAAGACACAGATTGAAAATGTTTATCACGAAGCAGCTAAGGATAATATTCAGACTTGAGGGAGATGAAGTGTCGGGGAAATGGGGAAAATCACGCAGCGAGGGGGGCCAAAATTTGCAGTGTTAATTTAGCACCGAACGACGTGATCGGGAAGGTTTCCTCAGTGGTGGTGGTTTATTTGAAGGCTCGTTAGCCAGTGGTAGACGTAAACCATGAAACCATCAGGACAACAGCACCAGCCAAATTAGAACGGACTACATACAGGATACGCGCCGGAAGCGCTAAGGTTCTGCAATTTTCTCGGTGTCAGTTTCAGGCTGCGACCGCTTCACTCCCATTTCCTTTGCAAGAGATTCCACGTGGGCAAGCAGCTGAACTAGGCCCAACAGCGTGTTCATAAATTAAGAAGAAATCGCTAGATGTCGATGATCTTCCGCGTTAAACTGTTTCCCGGTATTCTGCACCCAGCGACCGCAACATTTCGTTCTTGTTCTTGCATCTCAAAACGGTACCTTGACACGCCAGAGTCTGTCCGGAAAATAAGTCACTTTGACTCACTCGTTACGTTAAAACACGTCTACACGTAAGCTGTCAATGAGATTTTGCGCGATTTCTTCGTCCCCTCAATGAACTTTCTAGGCGCCTCTCAGTGCCCGTTAGGTCGCGGCCTTAGTTGTGGATGCATTCGGCCGTGGGGTTCAGATCAGCGTAACAATCTCACCTGAGGATTCCGACAGCTGATCAAAATAATCTACGTTACGGGTACTGATGGGTTCAAGGGTCGGAATCCGTACGTGGAGGTTGAAACACAGTGGGCCAGTGAATACAAATGAGAAGCTGGAGGTGTAAAAATTGCACGGTGGTAATTTTTAATAGTCTGTAGTAGTTCAACAAACGCTGCACTTTAATTTAGTGTAGTCACGTCATCTACGCTAGTCCAACGTACGAACTGGAGACGTAAATAAGCCAGGTAATATCGGAACGGCCGATCCCGGTGGCCTAGCACGAGCGTGGGTCTGCGGCTGCTCGATTGCTGGGATTACGGGTTCGAATTCCGCCTGAGGCATGAATGTCTCTTGTGAGTGATGTGTGTTGTCAGGCAGCGGTCCCTGCGACTGGCTGATTCCTCGTGTAAAAGACTCCTACCGGGTGCAGCGTGTCACTGAGTTGTTATCAGATGCAACAATAACCCTCCACACTTACAATATGTACAAAGAGGTCAAGACTAAGAAACAAATAAACAAACAAACAAAGAATACTGTAACGTAAAATAATATACTTCCGATTTATCTGGCGCGAACAAATTGCAGTTGTAATGTAAACAGATCACAATCGGCTGTTAAACAACGTCCGAAAGTTTACAATGTCTTTTGCACAGACTTCGTAAAATTTAATCCAGACTTGGTAGTCAACAGCATGAAATGCGCCCACCAAATGTCCTTACGCACTTCCCGCCTATCAAGCACCGCAATAACGAAAACTTTCCATTTGCGAATATCAACTACCACTATAAATCACGTCACAGATTTCCCAAGTATTCCCTTCGCGAAATTTGAAAACTTGTCAACTGATGTCCCCCGGTAAAAACAAAGTCGCTAACGGACTGTGACATCCTAGGTATATCAGGGGCCACCAATACGATTATGTCTCAGTAATGTTGGCAACATGCACAGAAGTCATTAATTGGAAACCGACTGCGGGTATTCCCAGTACAAGAGGTTTCTTTTCCCCTGAAAACTGGCGGTCCAAAAACAACACCCGATCAATACTTAAAGTCCCTTACCCAAATTGCGGACAGATTTTCTTGCCTTTAGAGCTAATAATCATTACATACAGGCAACTACGTCTACTACCTAAAGTATAACAGAAGTGTTTAGAAAGCAAGGATATTAAAACGCGCACAGCACATTCCCTGTGTTTACATGTACAGTCACCAGTACTAATATTATGCATTGTTTCCAACCCATTGCATAAACCCTAAAAGCAATCAAGAGGTGGCTATGTTTGTGCCCAAAGGAAGCGAGTTACAACTCCACTTTATTCTGATGAAACAAAAGTCGACGTTTCGTCGCGAATCATTGGATTTAATCATGCTAAGTAGGCCTGCTCTTCATATAACTCGTCAAATAGCTGTTTTATGTAATTCACGTTTCACATATCCTCAGTAATGCTGCACAAATTGCAATACGTATAGGGAAACAGTTTCCTTCCAAACTTGGTGTATTCCGACGACCGTCATTCAAAGTTACGTAATTTCTGCATCTAATATGTCAGGCCGCTTATTGTTCTCCCTCCTGACGCAAGAGATATTTTCGACACCCATTTCACGGGGCGTTCTTGATAAGCACTTGTATCTTTATTACGGTTCACGTCGTAAACTTCGTGACGTCACTTAGGCCTTGCATCAGGAAATGTAAAAAACACATATAAAAAGCGATTCGGACATTGAAACATGACAGTCTTCGCTAAGCACCTACTGGCGGCTCGTACTCTACACACACCAGTATTACCGGTATCCAGAAACAATTCATGTGAAGCGGACAGACTGCTGTCTTGTGGATTCCGCCACCGTGAAGTGCGGTGGATCGTTACCAACATTTCAGAGGACCCCACTTTCTGCATTTTCTGCATCAAAATTTCTGACGAACCTTTACGCTCCATTTTCTGCTCTAAGAATGGAGACAGCAATTTGATGGTGACCGCTCACCGGTATACACAGCATCGCACAACATTGTACACTCATCAAATTCTGATCCTTAAGACAACTTAAATCGCACGTGAACCGTCAATTATATCTTTGATTTAAATTACACTCTAATGATTGGAGAAACTAAATTTAGCCAAAATCTGAACTTTCGCACGTCATTACGTACGTACATACGGTCGTCGCACGGACAATTTGTCTAACCTGTTAGGACGAATAAGGAATTACCGAAAATTTTTCTTGAGTGCACAACTACTCTCTAATACTGATTACAGTAAATGTTCATCACGGTCTCCATGAACTTGCAGCCACATACTCTGTTCATTAAAACATGTTGCAGTTCAAAGACACTGATGATGGATTTCCCTAAGTACTCTAGAAGCGTGGGGATTTGCTCGCTACATTTCTTTGCATCCTCCCACCAAATAATATTCAAGAGGTGCAACATTAAGAGACCCTGACGAACAAATTATGAAGCTCCTAATTAGGTCTATGTAACTTTCTCCAGGTCCCTGTTACTTTCTTTCTTTTTAGACGAAGGTAATTTCAAAGGCCAGACGACCGGGCTGTGTTTTCATATGCCGCTATCCAACGCGTTTAGTATACTCAACCAGCTGATTTGACCGCTCCGCGTCACAAAACTCCGGTGACAACGCAGTCTAAGCTGCAGCATTCGGGCCCTAATCCAATTTCTGAATGCCATTCAATACATACATGTCTGTTCCCCTTTATTTTCGTTGTCATCTATACACACGGCCTTTCTACGGCTCCGAATTCCCAACTAAAGGTAACGGTCTCACCGTCATATGCCACGCAAGCTCAGAGGGCGGAGTAGAGATACAGCCCTACTCATTCTTAACGTCGGCGCTGGAGGTGAGTGGTCAAAGCCATGCCCCAGCCGCTTTACTCCCGGGAGAGATCGCCGGCACCCACAGTACAGCAGGCTGGGTTGGACCCAGGGTCGGTATGGACGAGTGTGAAAAAGAGATTTGTTTTTTTCACCGGAATTAGAACCCCAAACCGTCCAGCACGTAGCAAGTCGCTACATCCACTACGCTAGGGACCCTGAACCCTAAGCGAAAGAGTGCGATAAAAGCCGCGGTATCTGGCAACGGATGATCCGAAAAGCTCCGCTAATCGAAAATTGACTACCCGCGTTTTACAGTTCACTCTCCCATCACGCGGCAGTACCCATCACCGATTCCTAGAGTTCGGCCATCAATTGTCTGTGTCTTCTTCATTTGTTAAGACGATATTCGCACGCACACACGCTTCGTATGAGGTGCAGAGAATGGAACAGAATGTGTGGCAGGCGAGACAGTACAGGATTATCAAGTGACAAATTAAATGGTTAGGTCTGTCAACGACGCTGTTAGGTACAAGAGGTGGTGCTGACAAGTCCTTAGCTCGACCAGGAAGGAAACAAGCTACAGCGAACAAACTCGGGATTTATTCAACATACTCCCCACGCAGCTCAATACACTTCTTAGTCCGTTGCTCTAACTTTTGCAAGCCACTCAAAAAAAAAATTCAGAAGGTTGTCCGTCCAACCAGGTATCCGCGGCAGCAATGACCTTCGCGTCGGACGAAAAATGGCGAGCTTTCAAATTTTTTTTTATTCCAGGGAACAGGTGGTAGTCCGACGGGGCCAGATCCGGAGAACAGGGTGGGTGATCAAGACAACGGAAGCCCAAGTAGGCCAGTTTCTTCTGGGAAGCAAGCGCCCGGTGAGCCGGGGCACTGTCATGCAAGAACAAGACCACTTTGGTGACCTTCCCGCGGCGTTTTTCCTTCAAAATGTCCTTCAGCTGCACCAGCAGAGATGAGTAATACTCCGCGTTGATGGTTTGGCCCTTTGGAAGATAATCAACGAGGAGAATGCCGTCTTGATCCCCCAAAATCGAGGCGAGAACTTTTCCAGCGGATTTTTGCACTCGGAATTTTTTGGGGCGGGGTGAGCCGCTATGCCGCCACTCCATTGATTGTTGCTTTGTCCCCGGGTCGTAGTTATATAACCAGGTTTCGTCCATGTTCACCAATCGCAACAGGAAATCATTTGAATAGCGCCGAAAAAATTCCCAAATTTGCTCAGACGACTGGCACCGTTGACGTTCTTCATCCGCGTTCAGGCATTTCGGAACCGACTTCACGGAGACTTTCCGCATGTCCAAATCTTCATGAATGATGGACCCAACCCACTCACGTGAGATGCCGAGTTGCTCAGCTATTGATTTAGCCGAAATGCGGCGATCTTCAAAGATTAGCTCGTGAATTTGATCAATAATCTCCGGGGTGGTCATTGTTTAGGGGTCGTCCAGGACGAGGCGCATCACAGGAGGGAAAACACATTTAAACTGGTCCACCCAGTTTTTGACGGTGGCATATGATGGTGCAACCTCCCCTGATATTTCTGTCACAATGGCGTGAATTCCTTCCGTGCCTTGCCTTGCAGAAAAAAAACTGAAGACAGCTTGCGTCTCCATGTTGTTCAAATCGCGCGCGCGTCGCCTGACATGCTTCCTTTCAGCATCTGGAACAACAACAGACTTGTAATTCGGCACATGAACAGACTTCTCTTTCCAATGACACTATCGATTCCGTCCTACATCGGGAAGTAGGTCGGGCTAAGGACTTATCAGCACCCCCTCGTATAAAGTTCTGACATCGAGAAAATTATATCTGGCACGTCTGGGACCAAAGGGTTGCCGGATATCGTAACTCTTACTGCACTTTTTGTCTCGTGGAAAAGGAAGTTGAAAATTTTCATACAGAGAAAGCCAAAGCCTGAATCAGATACAATGAACGTTTCAAGAGTCTTACTCGACTTTCTCCTGTCAGATATTAATGTTTAACTTTCAGTTTTCTGGAGGACGACGATCCGTGTGAAGACGCTTGACTCAAATCTGATCTTCTGGAAAAACGCTGTGCATTGTTGTCCGTCCAGCAACACTGTATGAAATACGTGAATTTCCCCTCGCGGACGACACCGGAACCACCCCAAAGTATCCCCCCCTCATCAAGCTCAAAATGTGTACTCCTTTGGGCCAAGTTTGATACTTCATAGTTACTAACATATCGTGGCAGCATACTGTATCAGCGTCATGAACATTTATTTCTAAGATCATGAAAACAAGCGTATAAACACGTAAAAGTATAGCCACGACTTAAGGTTCAAATGAGTGGTGAATTCAAGCTACGACAACTTTACCGCTGGGGAAGGGGTTCTCGATAACAAGTGTGACGAAACAACGAGCCAATCTTAGTATACTGGTTGCCTTGGGTTCGAACCTGCGATTTACATCCCGACCATTTGTTCCTTAGTCAGTCATCCTATGGACCATACGAAATTATGCGACACTCAGTAAACGTGCAGCACAATCCAAATTTTGAACGAAAAGATGTGGCAGACACCCCTGCTACCATATACGCTATCGGAATGTGGCTGGATGTCACCGTGACGCGCACGCACAAAACCCCTGACATAGCGGCCTCTCAGCGCGCCTCCGACCGAAAACTTGCTGATGAACTTCCAGGAATCGCATTCTGTTATATAGCTCAACACTTCAGTACCCGAACTTTGCATCACAATTTCAGCGTATCTTCCTGATCTTCTTTTATCAACTTCACTACTACCTCCTCATTCTTCCTCGTTACTATTTCGCCACCTCTATACGTTGCTGCACCACCACTTTCCTTTGGCATCAGAGCCTCGAATCCACAGAGACGTCCTCACTGGCAATGGCGTGAAACCCAGCCTCCCAGCGCGGGCAGGGACTTTACATTATACCTGTTTTACATGTACTGTATTACAAATATTCAGACAAGCGGTAGTAGTACTAGAAGAGAAGACGTGACCATCGCGAAGCTTCTACCGTCAGTGCAACTGACCATCCTTGCGTCATGGCCATTTCCAAGCTGTTCACACTCTATTGGTGCAGTTTTCCGCGTCTTTTTTAATATAAACTGCATGCATCCTCTGGTGTTGGACTAGTCTATCAGAATGTCATTAATTATGTACGCAGACACGGGCATAGATTCAATCGCCGAGCGGGATTCGAACCTAAGATTGATCATCCTCGACCTCCGGAACCGGTCTTGTTCCAGTCGGCCCACTCCAAACACTGGCCAATGCCGAGTGACTTCATGCGCCGTGCACTGTTGCATGACGTCAGACCTCACTTGTTCCCACGAATGGCTCACGGTTACACCGAGCACACATACTTGCGCAAGCATTATTTGCACTCCATGGAACGCATGAAGTGGCGCAAGTGTCTTAGGGCTGTTACGACGTCAGTCCGGTAGGCGCTTCAAAGGAACAAAATGCCTCTATTTTCGGGGTGGCTCAATTTCACTTCAACGCTGAGGACATGGCCAGTGCTCCTCTGAAACACTGGTGTTACCTACCAGACTACACGGCACCATAAAACCACACAGGCTAACGAATCTTCACTACCAAACCTCAGATCCAACATGGGGCCAATACATAACTGATAAGTTTATTCCCCTAAATCAGCTAACGAATTTTGATACATGTCACTACAGAACTTGGTTATTCTTGTATCATACTTTATCGGAGAATCATCGGTATCTTTATTGTAAGATATTCAGGAAGACGATGTGAAGAAACGCTGTTCAGAACAAATGTGGCCCAATGTATCGAACACGGCGGTAGACCGTGCTACACGCCCAGTCTCGCGTGCTCACGTGGCTTGGCTCACGGTTACAGAATTGATCACCTTGGGCAACTCACGACCTGATCGCGAAGGTCTAATTGCTGTGAACTTGTCGGCCAGATCGGTACTTCTGTCCCCCACAATGGCACGGTTTGCCCATTTTTCTTCCTCCTCCTCCTCGTTCTTCGCCCTCTTCCCCATATTATTTTCGTACATAGTTTCTCCCCCCGGTGTCATCCTTGCTTTCTTTCATCCTCTTTCTTCCCTTTTTCATTTTACTTTGCTTACCTATTACAATTACACACCCAAAATATCATGCCCTCATGTCCAGAAATCCTAGATCCTGAGGTTGGCCCCGTAACCTAGAGTATCAGTTTCAGTGGGTTTGTGATGGTGGATTTGTATGGCAAAGACTGGCCGCTAGCCTTCCAGATGTATAAATCAAAGATGGATAATGTTAAGATTACGTCCCTGCTTTAAGAACGCTGCAGTTCATATATGCAATGTTCAACTCAACTCTTGAAGTTGCAGCATTTCACCTGTCCCTGTCACACGACCCGGCCATCTCTTTTTCCGTTAGATGACTGACGAGGAATACGACTCCTTAAGCTACTCATCTTGCAATTGTGTCCGTCAACCTGGTTTGCTCTCTGTGGCAAAAATGTTCTCCTCAGCCCCCCTCCGGAGTTGACCCAGACATACACTTGCACCTCACTACCTACTGGCTACTGCGAGCTCACTGGATAGGCAGCGCCCCGTCGAGGAGAAGGCGTGCAACACGCAAAGGTGAAGGAACGCGCATGGGTGGCTGTGCCTATACCAGATGAGGGCCTCATCTGACTCCAGATCAGGATTGTCCAACCTGCTGGCCATCAGGTTTTGTTATGCGGCAGTCAGTTCACGGGACGATTTATGTTTATGTTAAATGTGGTTAGAATGCCGGCAGGAGCAAGACACTTCTCCAGACCGACTCTGGGGATTCCTTCCGCGGGTGTGCAGCGATCGGGGCGTGAGGCTTCCCACTCACCTCCATCGAGTGCAGAGGTTAAGAATGAGTGGAGCTATACCTCTGCTCCCCCTGTATGCCTTCATGGTGTGTATGGGGCATCAGTTTTTTACATTCCTGAAGTAACTTGGGAGAGAAACAAGTCTAGAGAAAGAAGAGAAATAGCAAAACGCCCTGCTTTAATACATGTTAAGCAACGAAACGAAGCACACCAAGATATTATTAGAGATAAGGGAAGATGTTGCAAGCGACTGTAAGCTGGGGAATCACAGAAACTTAAGACTGAAGTCTTTTATCGCGGAGTGAGCTTACTTTATTTACCCTTAAGATTACAGGGTACTTAACGGCGTTGGAGATAAACTGTATTCTGTTGCAAGTCTATACTTTTGACGCCTGAATCTTCTAACATCCAGATAGTGGATCGCGCATGCCACGAGCACTAGCAATGAATATCATACATCTAAATACGCAACAAGAATTTGACACGTAATAGCCACATGGGAGATAGGTCACGAGACTTCTGGTCCGAGTACGGCGACACATTCTACGCTGTAAATGCTGGAAGATGAAATTCAAAGTATGTTAAGATAACACTCACTGATGAACCCACATGATAAGCTAAAAGTACGCGTGTGTAGGTAGGTATGTGCGTGTCAGTCCGAACACAATTCTATGGCAGCGGACGGGTTGCTATAAACTCTGTATGAAAAATTTTGCACTGTAAGCTTCCCAACCTTTCAAAATTTTAGGCCGCTACCGCTATCAATAAGGGGGGACCGCGGTAGCACAGTGGTTAAGGTTCTGTGCTACAAATCGGAAGGTCGCTGTTTCGATCCCAGCTGGTGTCAGTGGATTTTTCATTGACATAAAAATCCTTCCGATCGCACTATGGCCCTGGGGTCGACTCAGCCTCTAACAGAAATGGGTACCAGGAGCATTTCCTGGGGGTAAATGCGGCCGGTGCGTAAGGCTGACATCCTACCACCATCCTGCGCCATTGTCACGAAATCTGGGAACCTTGACTTCATGTAAACCTTTGGGCCTGTTCAGGCCTGTAATGGGACTGCTTTACCTTTTACCGCTATCAATAATACTGACATGACGACCGTGCGAACTTCTGAGTAGACAGCGACACTAGCGACGCCTTCTGTAGCATTCTGGTAAATTTTTTTTGTCAAATCTTAATTTAGAGAATTATGTAACTTTTGTTACGTCTGATTTTTGGTTGGAAAAACATAAAATAAGCATGGTGGCCTTCTGAGTTCTATTAAAGCCCATGTGTGTTCAAGTGTGAAACTAATAAATAAGTTATCACATTATACAGACCGAAGACAAAAACACGGCTACGAATTCTGTATGAAACGGCATTGCATTCGTTAAAAATAAAAGTTTACCCAAATGTTCCGAGGGAACAAGTCGGCTCCATCAGCAGGGGGAAGGGCTAGAGTCAAGTTGACGCTTATTCCTCCCACAAGCCACACGATGTCAAAACCCGGAAGTCTAGCCAAGAACTTGTACTATGCGTCTCCATTGTTTTGTACTCAGATGCAGAAGTAGCTTCAAGTGCAACACGGCGAGCACTACAGCTAACAAATTATACGGTGTTAGAAATACGGCACGGAATATGTCAAGGTCACAGCAGTTTCTAACTTTCCAGCCGATCTGCAAAATCGAACCGCTGTTAACCTGACTGTTGTATACACCAATGCTTGAAAGAGCAACGCTCAACTAAACAATCCTTGATAATCTTAGTAATTAACCAACTTAATGCACAAATTCTTGTTTTATAATAAACTTATTATAAAACAAGAATTTGTGCATTAAGTTGGTTAATTACTAAGATTATACTAAGATGCACGGTCAGCAAAACATCAAAAAAATCCTTGATATTTTTGAAAACTGTGATCCTTCTTCCCTATACATTCTTTACAGAAAATACGGGTTAACATGTACACAGACTTACGATCAATTTCTTTTGATGCTTAATTAGCCAGACTGATTCTATATGGCAGGATCCTTAAGTGCAACTAACCATCTTCAAATTACTCGACCTCTGATACACAAATTCCAGCGTTTCTGCCGTGACTGGAAATCACTACCCGAAATTCTTCTCTGTACCTTTACCACACTGCTAGTTAACGTCTTTAAAACTGGCTCATCAGACACCCTCAAAGGCATTTTTAATTTCTATAACATGAAAAGGGCACAAGGGATCAAATCTGTGAACAAGAAATCCAACAATGATTTTTTTTCCTTTTGAAAAAAAAAGGGGGGCTTTACTGAGGAATGGCTACAGTAATTGTCTACCTAGGCACTAGATTGAAGCGGCCAGCCTCACGACCCGTCTGCTTTACCCCACGGAAACAGATATCGGTACCCATTGAATAGGAGGCCTAGTCACTACTATATTGACTACACTGTCCTGGCTCATTAAGTATTAAAATTAAAAATGACAGCTCTTGAAACAAATATAAGAAACTATAAACATAACGATTTAGCAAACATTCAACAAACAAACAGCAAAAAGGCCGATTACACAACAATAAAATACTGAAAAGAGGTATGTTAAGTCAGATATGTCGCGGCACACAAGTTGAAAAACCATGAATTGGTCAGTTATCGTCCGATACTAAATTGTAAACGCACAACGGTCAATCACATAGCCCGTCATGCGCATGTAAATTACCAGTGTCGCCGTGTTCTCTCGCCAAGAGCCGTGTCCAGTAAGTTCGCAAGCTGCTGGATGACCAACTTCACGACGCTGGCGATGTGTACACAGACCCGTCACTGCAGTGTCATGGAACACAGAATATGTAATTTCGTTGAAAATGTCAGTTTACCACAACAAACATGTGTGGGCAACAGACGTCACGGCCCCAATATGCATATCGGTACCTTGAACTGAAATTATTTTGAAATGAAAATAATAGTGCATTAGGATTTCGGTTTTCGGTAATGTGACGATACGTCGGTGGGTGACTGGCTACCGACGTTTTGAAGGAACTGCCGCTTTCACCTTCAAGGTTTCCAGATCTTTTTTTAAAGTGTGTTTCTATGAAATGCAACCCCAAAATTACATTTTCTTACTTGGAAAAGGGCCGCGTACATCGAGGTCTACACTGGGTGGAGTTTCACCTCCACGCTCCCACGGTGCACCGCATTCCTTTGCACATTCCGAGACGAATAGCCGTTAGGCATAGCTACGGCTGCAGCCATGAGACACCCTCGACGCGGTGCTGCCCGCCCGCACAGCAGTGCAGGCAGCAGGCAGGTTCCTGTGGGGCCTTCTGAAGTACTACGCAGTAAACGGACAGCAGAGCAGACATGGCCATACAGACCGATGGCACGGGGTTTGAATTATGACCAAGCAACTTCCATCCAACTCCCATGTTTATATTCCATTTCCCTACGACCCATCAAAATACTGACCTTTCGTCTCCTCGGCCTTCCAAGTTGTCACTTTTCAGGAAGTTTCCCCGTCAAAATTCCGCATTTATTTCCTAACCTTTCAGTCGAGTTACACTGCCAGCTGACCATTCCCTTAACAACGCTGATTTATCTGTACACGTCACAAAGTCCCTCCTTTTGTAATACCCTAAATGCTCAACTTACTTCGCGCCTGAGAGGAATTTCAAGTGATTGAAAACAAGCACTAAAGCAAGTATGTGGACTTGAAAGTGACGTTGCCCCTCTTCACGTTGCGAAGGCATACGGGGGAGTAGAGGTACAGCTCCACTCATTCTTAGCGCCGAGGTTAAGAATGACTGGAGCTTTACCTGTACCCCCCCCCCCCCCCCCCCCCCACAACCCGGGCGGACGCCACACCCGTTTTTTTACCAACACTCTTGGTTGTTTTTTTTTTACACCACACCCTGTTTTTTTCCTTATTGA
>Ga0131853_10009441_pt1 | contig 17843 bp, 99 predicted proteins | sample TergutLab28metaG_FD_92764 | JGI IMG/M metagenome (GOLD analysis project Ga0131853, IMG submission 92764) | Labiotermes labralis P1 segment gut microbial communities from Petit-Saut dam, French Guiana - Lab288 P1 (version 2) (version 2) | ecosystem: Host-associated > Arthropoda: Insects >... | reverse complement strand
TTGTGGTTGTTTGGGGGGGTGTGGGGGGGGGGGGGGGGTGGTGGGGTGGTGGTAGTATTATTAGTAGCAGTAGTAGTAGTAATTGTAGTAGTAGTAGGAGTAGTAGTAGTAGTAGTAGTAGTAGTAGTAGTAGTGGTGGTGGTGGTAATAGTAGTAGAAGTAGTGGTGGTGGGGTGGTGGTAGTATTAGTAGTAGAAGTAGTAGTAGTAGTAGTGCTGGTGGTGGTGGTGGTGGTGGTGGTGGTAATAGTAGTAGTAGTATTGGTGGTGGAGGGGGTGGTGGGGGTGGTGGTAGTATTAGTAGTAGTAGTAGTAGTGGTGGTGGTGGTGGTGATGGTAATAGTAGTAGTAGTAGTGGAGGTGGGGAAGGTGGGGTGGTGGTAATATTAGTATTAGCAGTAGTAGTAGTAGTAATGGTGGTGGTGATAGTCGTGGTGGTGGTGGTAATAGTAATAGTAGTGGTAGTAGAGTTGGTGGTGGGGGTTGTGGTGTAATTTTAGTATTAGTATTAGCACTAGTAGTAAAAGTAGTTATAGTAGTAGTAGTAGTAGTGGTGGTGGTAATAGTAGTAGTAGTGGTGGTGGGGTTTGTGGGGAGGTGGTAGTATTAGTAGTAGCAGTAGTAGTAGTAGTAGTAGTAGTAGTAGTATTGGTTGTGGTGGTGGTGGTAATATTAGTAGTAGGAGTGGTGGTGGTGGGTTTGTGGTAGTATTATTAGTAGCAGGATTAGTAGAAGTGGTGGCGATGATGGTGGTTGTAATAGTAGTAGTAGTATTGGTAGTGGGTTTGGTGGGGTGGTAGTATTATTAGTAGTACCAGTAGTAGTAATAGTAGTAGTGGTGGTGGTGGTAATAGTAGTAGTAGTAGTTGTGGTGGTGGGGGTGGTGGTGTGGTGGTAGTAATAGTGGTAGCAGTGGTAGTAGTAAGAGTAGTAGGAGTAGTAGTAGTAGTAGTAGTATTAGCAGTAGTAGTAGTGTTAGTGGTGGTGGTGGGGATGGTGGGTTAGTGGGAGTAGAAGTAGTAGCATTAGTAATAGTAGTATTAGTATTAGTGGTGGTGGTGGTGGTGGTAATAGTTGTAGTAGTAGTATTAGTGGTAGTGGTGTTTGTGGGGATGGTGGGGTGGTGGTAATATTAGTAGTAGCAGTAGTAGTAGTAGTAGTAGTGGTGGTGGAGGTAATATTGGATGTATTAGTTGTGGTGGTGAGGGTGGTGGCGTGGTGGTAGTATTATTAGTGGCAGTAGTAGTAGTAGTAGTGGTGGTGTTGGTCTTGGTGGTAGAAATAGTTGTAGTAGTAGTAGTAGTGGTGGTGGTGAGGTAGGTGGGTTGGTGGTAGTATTAGAAGTAGCAGTAGTTGTAGTACTAGTAGTGGTGGTGGTGGTAGAAGTAGTAGTAGTAGTGGTGGTGGTGGGGGTGGTGGCGTGGTAGTAGGATTAATATTAGCAGTAGTAGTAGTACTAATAATATTAGTGGTGGTGGTCGTAGTGGTGGTGGTGGTAAAAGTAGTAGTAGTAGTATTGATGGTGGGGGTGGTGGGGTTGGTGAGGGTGGTATGGTGGTGTTAGTATTAGTAGTAGCAGTAGTAGTAGTAGTAGTATTAGTGGTGGTGGTGGTGGTGGTGTTGGTAATAGTAGTAGTAGTAGTAGTAGTAGTGGAGGTGGGGGTGTTGGTAGTATTGGTAGTAGCTGTAGTAGTAGTAGTATTAGTAGTAGTGATGGTGGTGGTGGTGGTAATGGTAGTAGTAGTGGTGGTGGTGGGGGTGGTGGGGGTGGTGGGGTGGTGGTAGTATTAGTGGTAGCATTATTAGTAGCAGTAGGAATATTAGTAGTGGTGGTGGTGGTGGTGGTGGTAATAGTAGCAGTGGTAGTAGTGGTGGTTTTGGGGGTGTTGCGGTGATAGTAGTATTAGTAGTAGCGTTAATAGTAATAGTAGTAGTAGTAGTAGTAGTAGTGGTAGCGGTGGTGGTGGGGGTGTTGGGGTGGTGACAGTATTAATAGTAGTAGTAGTAATGGTCTTGGTGGTGGTGGTGGTGGTGGTAATTGTAGTAGTAGTTGTAGTAGAGGTGGTGTTGGTAGTTGTTGGGTGGTGGTAGTATTAGTAGTAGCACTAGTAATAAATGTAGTAGTAGTAGTAGTAGTAGTAGTAGTGTTAGTAGTAGTGGTGGTGGTAGTAATAGTAGTAGTAGTGGTGGTGGGGAATTTGGGGTGGTTGTAGTATTAATATTAGTAGTAGTAGTAGTAGTGGTGGTGGTGGTGGTGATGTAGGTAATACTATTAGTAGTAGTGGTGCTGGTAGTAATAGTAGTAGTAGTGGTGATGGGGAAGTTGGGGTGGTGGTAGTATTATTAATAGTAGTAGTAGTAGTAGTAGTAGTAGTAGTAGTAGTGGTGGTGGTGGTGGTGGTGATGTAGGTAATACTATTAGTAGTAGTGCTGGTGGTTGGGATGGTGGAGTGTTGGTAGTATTAGTAGTAGCAGTAGTAGTAGTGGTTGTGGTAGTGTTAATATTAGTAGTAGTAGTTGTGGCGGGGTTGGTGGGGTGGTGGTAGTATTACTAGTAGCAGTAGCAGTTGTAGTAGTAGTAGTGGTGGTGGGGGTGGTGCGGTGGTGGAAGGATTAGTAGTAGCACTTGTAGTAGTAGTAATAGTAGTGGTGGTGGTGGTGTTGGTAATTGTATCAGGAGTAGTAGTATTAGTGGTGGTGGGGGTGGTGAGGTGGTTGTAGTATTATAGTAGCAGGAGTTGTATTAGAAGTTGTAGAGGTGGCGGAGGTGATAATAGTAGTAGTAGTAGTAGTGGTGGTGGGGTTGTGGTAGTATTAGTAGTAGCAATAGTAGTTGTAGTATTAGTGGTCCTGGTGCTGGTGTTGGTGGTTGTGGTAATAGTAGTAGTAGTAGTAGTGGTGGTGGTGGGGGTGGTGGTGTGTTGGTGGTATTAGTATTAGCAGTGGTAAAAGTAGTAGTAGTAGCAATAGTAGTAGTAGTAGTAGTTGTGGTGGTCGGTGTGGTGGGATGGTGGTAGTATTAGTAGTAGTAGCAGTTGTAGGTGTGGTTGTAGTGGTGGTGGTGTTGGTAATAGTAGTAGTAGTATTGGTGTTGGGGGTGGTGGGGTGGTGGTAGTATTAGTAGTAGCAGTAGTAGTAGTAGTACTAGTGGTGGTGGTGGTAGTGGTAATTGTAGTAGTAGTAGTAGTGGTTTTGGTGGGGTTGGTGGCGTATTGGTAGTACTATTTGTAGCAGTAGTAGTAGTAGAAGTGTTAGTAGTGGTGGTGGTGGTAATAGTAGTAGAATTAGTGGTGGTGGTGTTGGGGTGGTGGTGGTAATAATGTTAGTAGTGTTGGTGGTGGTGGTGTGGTGTTAGTAGTACTAGTAGTAGTAGTAGTAGTAGCTTTGGTATTAGTAGTAGTGTTTGTGATGATGGTGTTAATAGTAGTAGTAGTAGTAGTGTTGGTGGTGGGGTTGGTGGGGTGGTGGTTGTATTGGTAGTAGTAGTTGTAGCAGTAGTAGTAGTAGTCGTGGTGGTGGTGGTAATTGTATTAGTAGTAGTGCTGGTGGTGGTGGTGGGGTTTTGTTAGTAGTAGTAGTAGTAGTAGAGGTGATGGTGGTGTTCGGGTGGTTGTAGTATTAGTATTAGTAATAGTAGTAGTAGTAGTGGTCATTGATGTTGTTGTGGTTTTGGTAATAGAAATAATAGTAGTAGTCCTGGTGTGGGGGGTGGTGGTGTAGTGTTATTATTTGTAGTAGTAGTAGCAGTGGTGGTGGTGATGGTGGTGATATTAGTTGTAGTAATGATGGTTGGGTTGGTGGGGTGGTAGTAACAATAGTATTATTAGTAGTAGTAGCAATAGCAGTATTAGAGGTTGTGGTGGTTGTAATAATAGTAGTAATAATAGTGGTGGTGTTGGGGTTTGTGAGGTTTTGGTAGTATTAGTGGGAATAGTATTAGTAGTAGTAGAAGTAGTAGTAGTGGTGGTGGTGGTGGTGGTAATAGTAGTAGTAGTAGTTGAATTGTTAGGGTGGTGGTGTGGTTGTAGAATTAGTAGTAGAAGTAGTAGTAGTGGTGGTGGTGGTGCTGGTGGTGGTAATAGTAGTAGTAGTAGTAGTAGAAGTGTTGATGGTGGAGGTGATGGGGTTTTGGTAGTATTAGTAGTAAGAAAAGATATATTATTATTATTAGTAGTAAGAGTGGTGTATGTGGTGGTGGTAATAGTAGTAGTACTAGTACTAGTGGTGATGGTGGTGTTGTTTAGGTGGTGTTAGTATTAGTTGTAGCAATAGTAGTAGTAGAATTATTAGTGGTGGTGGTGGTGGTGGCGGTGGTAATAATAGTAGTATTATTGATGGTGGTGTTTGTGGGGTGGTGGTATTATTAGTAGTAGCAGTAGTAGTAGTATTAGTAGTATTGGAGGGGGTGGTGGTGTTGGGAATAGTATTGGTGATGTTGGGTGTGGTGGGGTGGTGGTTGTATTAGTAAGAGTAGTAATAGTAGATAGTAAAAATATTAATAATATTAGTATTATTGGTGGTGGTGGTGGAAATAATATTTGTAGTAGTGGTGTTGGGGGTGGTGGTAGAATTAGTAGTAGCAATAGTATTAGTAGTAGGGTGGTGGTGGTGGTGGTAATATTAGTAGTAATAGTAGTGGTGGTATTGGGGATGGTGGGGTTGGTAGTATTAGTAGTAGTAGTAGTAGTAGTAGTAGTAGTGTTAATAGTTGTAGTAGTGGTGGTAGGGGTGGTGTGTTGGTGGTACTATTAGTAGTAGCAGTATTTGTATTAGTAGTAGTAGTAGTAGTAGAGTAGTGTTGGTGGTGGTGGTAATAGTAGAAGTAGTAATAGTGATGGTGGGTGTGGTAAAAATAGTACTAGTAGTGGTGGTGGGGGTGGTGAGGTGGTGGTAGTATTAGTAATAGCAGTACTTGTAGTAGTAGTAGTAGTAGTAGTGTTGGTGGTGGTGGTGGTAATAGTAGTAGTAGTAGTGGTGGTGGTGGTGGTAGTATTCGTAGTTGTAGTAGCAGTAGTAGTGGTAGTAGTGGTGGTGGTGGTGGTGGTTATAGTAGTAGTAGTAGTAGTAGTAATGTTGGTGGTGGTGGGGTTGGTGGGATGGTGGTAGTGTTAATAGTAGTAGTAGTAGTAGCAGTAGTAGTAGTAGTAGTAGTGGTGGTGGTGGTAATAGTAGTAGTAGTAGTGGTGGTGGTGGTGGTGGGATTGTGAGATTAGTAGTAGTAGTAGTGGTGGTGGTGGTGTTGGGGTCGTTGTAGTATTATTAGTAATAGTAGTATTAGCAGTAGTCGTAGTAGTGGTGGTGTTGTGTATGGTGGTTTGGTGTTAGTATTACTAGTATTAGTAGTAGTGGTGGTGGTGGTGGTTGTGATAAATGTAGGAGTAGTTGTGGTGGTGGTAGTATTAGTAGTAGTAGTTGTAGCAGTAGTAGTAGTAGTAGTAGTGGTGGTGGTGGTGGTGTTAATTTTTGTAGTAGTAGTAGTGGTGGTGGTTGAATTGGTGTGGTAGTAAGAGAGGTGGTATTGGGGGGGGGTGAGGTGGTGGTAGTATTAGTAGTAGCAGTAGTAGTATTAGTAGTATTAGTAGTAGTAGTGGTAATAGTAGTTGTAGTGTTGGTGGTGGTGGCGTGGTGGTGGTAGTATTAGTAGTATCTATAGTAGTAGTAGTATTAATATTAGGGTAGGTGGTGGTGGTGGTAATAGTAGTAGTAGTAGTAATGTTGATGGTGATGGTGGTGGGTTGTTGGTAGTAATAGTAGGAGTAGTAGTAGTAGTAATCGTAATTGTAGTGGGGGTGGTGGTGGGGGTGGTGGGGTTGTGGTTGCATTAGTAGTAGCAGTAGTAGTAGTTGTAGTAGTAGTAGTAGTAGTAGTAGTGGTGGTTGGTGAGCTGGGGTGGAGGGAGTATTAGTACTAGCAGTAGTAATAGTAGTAGTATTAGCAGTAGTAGTATTGGAAGTTGAGTTGATGAGGGTGGTGAAGTGGTGGTAGTATTTGTAGTAGCAGTAGTAGTAGTTGTGGTGGTGGTGGTAGTAGTAGTAGTAGTAGTGGTGGTGGGTGTGGTGGGTTGGTGGTAGTAATAGTAATAGCAGTAGTAGAAGTAGTAGTGGTAGTAGTGGTGATGGTGGTGGTAGTGGTGGTAATATTAGTAGTAGTAATGGTGGTGTTGGTGGTGGTGGGGTGGTGGTAGTATTAGTAGTAGCAGTAGTAGTAGTAGTAGTTTTGGTGGTGGTGGTGGTAATAGTAGTAATAGTAGTGGTGGCTGAGGTGGTGGGTTGGTGGTAGTATTAGTAGTAGCAGTAGAAATAGTAGTAGTAGTAGTCTTTATGGTGGTGGTGGTGTTAATATTAGTGGTAGTGGTGTTGTTGGGGTTTGTGATAATGGTGGGTGTGGTGGGGTTGTGGTTGTATTAGTAATAGTATTAATAGTAGTAGTGGTGGTGGTGGTGGTGGTGGTAATATTAGTATTAGTAGTGGTAGTGGGGGTTGCGGGTTGGTGGTAGTATTATTATTAGCAGTAGTAGTAGTAGTAGTTTTGGAGGTGGTAGTGGTAATGTTAGTAGTAATAATAGTAGTGGTTGTTGTGGTAATATTAGTAGTAGTAGTGGTTTGGGGGTTTTGGGTTTGTGGTAGTATTAGTAGTAGCAGTCGTAGTAGTAGTAGTAGTAGTAGTGGTGGTGATGTTGGTGGTGGTGGTATTAATATTATTATTAGTAGTAGTGCTCGTATGTTAGTGGTGTTGTGGTAATGTTAGTACTAGCAGCAGTAGTAGTAGTAGTAATAGTAGAAGTGGTGATTGTGGTTGTAAGAGTAGTAGTAGTAATGGTGGTGGGGTTTTGAGTTGGTAGTAGTATTAGTAGTAGCAGTAGTAATAGTAGTAGTAGTAGTAGTAGTAGTAGTGGTGCTGGTGGTGGTGGTGGTAATAGTAGTAGTAGTAATTGTAGTGATGGTGGGAGTGGTAGGATGGTGGTAATACTAGTAGTAGCATTAGTAGTAGTAGTAGTATTAGTAATGGTGGTGTTGGTGGTAATATTAGTAGTAATAGATGTGGTGTGGGTGGCGGTGTGGTGGTAGTATTAGTTGCAGCAGTAGTAGTATTAGTATTAGTAGTAGTAGTAGTAGTAGTAGTAGTTTTAGTAGTAGTAGTTGTCGTAGTAGTAGTGGTGGTTGTGGTGGTGGTGGAAATAGTAATAATAGTAATGTTGGTGGGGTGGTGGTAATAGTACTAGTAGTAGTAGCAGCGGTGTTGGGGTGGTGGTGTGGTGGTAGTATTAGTAGTATTAGTAGTAGTAGTAGCAGTAGTAGTAGTCGTAGTTGTGGTGGTGGTGGTGTTAAGAGTAGTAATAGTAATAACGTTGGTGGTGGGGGTTGTGGGATTGTTGTGGTATTTGTAGCATTAGTAGTGGTAGTAGTCGTAGTAGTAGTAGTGTTAGTTGTGGTGGTGGTAAAAGTAGTAGTAGTAGTAATTTTGGTAGTAGTAGTAGTAATTGTAGTAGTAGTGGTGGTTGTGAGGGTGGTGGGGTGGTGGTAGTATTAGTAGTAGCTGTAGTAGTAGTAGTAGTAGGAGTATTAGTAGTTGTAGTAGAAGTGGTGTTGGTGGTAATAATTGTAGTAGTAGTGTTGATGGTGATTTTGGAGTGGTGGTAGGAATATTTGTAGCAGTAGTAGTGGTACTAGCAATGGTGGTGTTGGTAGTAGTAGTAGATTATTAGTAGTAGTATTAGTAGTAGTAGTGGTGGTGTGGGTGTTGGGGTGGTGGTAGGATTAGTATTAGCAGTAGTAGTAGTACTAGTAGTATTAGTGGTGTTGGTGGAGGAGGTGGTAATAGTAGTAGTTGTAGTGATGGTGGTGGTGGGGGGGGTTTTAGGGATGGTGGGGGTGGTGGGGTTGGTTGGGGGTGGTGGTAGTAGTAGTAGTAGCAGTAGTAATAATAGTAGTAGTAGTGGTGGTGGTGGTGGTGGTGGTAAATTAATATGAGTAGTGATGTTGGGAATGTTAAGGTGGTTGTAATTTTAGCAGTAGCATTAGTAGTAGTAGTAGTAGTAGTGGTTGTGTTGGTGGTGTTGGTGGTGGTGGTGGTAATAGTAGTAGTATTAGTAGTGGTGGTGGGAGTGTTTGGGTGGTGGTAGTATTAGTAGTAGCAGTAGTAGTAGTATTAGTAGTAGTAGTAGTAGTAGTAGTAGTATTAGTTGTGGTTGTTGTGGTGGTGGTGGTGTTAATAGAAGTAGTATTAGTGGTGGTGGGATGGTGGTAGTATTAGTTGTAGCAGTAGTAGTAGTAGTAGTAGTAGTAGTGGTAGTGTTGATAATAGTAGTATTAGTAGTGTTGGTTATTGTTGTGGTGTGGTGGTAGTATTAGTAGTAGCAGCAGTAGTATTAGTAGTAGTAGTGGCGATGGTAATAGTAGTAATAGTAGAGGTGGTGGTGGTTTCTGATATTATTAATACTACCACCACCCCACAACCAACACCAACTCCACTACTACTACTATTACCACCAACACCACCAACCCACCATCACAAAAAAACACCACTAGTACTACAACTACTTTTACCACCACCACCAACAACACCACCACCAACAATTCTACTACTACTCTTACCACCAACACCACCACTACAACTATTACTACTACTACTACTACTGCTGCTGCTAATAGTACGAAAACCCAACCACCCCCACCACCACCATTACTACTACTACTACTATTACCACCACCACAAGCACTATAATTTTTACTACTGTTACTACTATTTCTACCAAAACCCCAAAAACCTCACCACAACTACTACTACTGTTTGCAGCACCACTACCACTACTACTACTACTAATACTAATTCTACTACTACTGCTATTACTAATACTACCACCACCAACTCACCACCGCCACCACCACCACTACTATTTCTACTATTATTACCACCACCACCACCACCATCAATACTACTACTACTACTACTACTACTTCTAGTGCAACTACTAATAAAACCAACATCCATCCACCCACCCAAAAACTATTACTAATATTATTAACACCACCATCACTACCACTAATACAACTACTACTATTGCTACTACCACCAACCCACCACCCCCACCACCACAATCACCACTATTATTACTACTATTTCTACTGCTATTACTAATACTACCACCAACCCAGCATCCCCACCACCACCACCAACATTAATACTACTACTACTACTACCACTAATAATACCTCCACCCTAACACCCCCAAATCCACCACCACTAATACTACTACTATTACCAACACAACTACCACCACCACCCCCACCTCCACTAATACTACTATTATTACCACCACCACCAGCACTACTAATACTATTGCTACTGCTACTACTAATACTACCTCCACCCCAACACCACCACCACCACTACTACTACTACTACTACTACTAGTACTACTACAACTACTGCTACTACTAATACTACCACCACCCCACCACCCCCACCACCACGACCACTGATACTACTACTAATACCACCACCAACTTCCCCAAAAACACCACTACTACAACTACTACTATTAAAACACCACCACCAATACTACTACTACTAATGCTACTACTAATAATACCACCAACCCACCACCCCCACTGACACTACTACTGCTATTTCTACTACTGCAACTCCTAATACTACCACCACCCCACCACACTCAACACTACTACTACTACTACTATTACCAACATCACCACCAACACTACTACTATTATTGTTAATACTATTGCTACTTCTAATACTTCCAACACCACACCACACCTACCAACACCTCTACTGCTACTACTAATATTACCACCACCACCATTAATAATACTAATAATACTAATGCTATTAATCATATTACCACCACACAAACAACCCCACCACCACTACTACTACCACTATTAACACCACCACCACCACTACTACTACTACAACTACTACTACTGCTAATACTACTACTACAACTACTACCAATTCTACCACCACTCCACCACACCCACCACCACTACAACTAATACTATAATCACCACCACCAACAAAACTACTACAACTAATACTACTAATACTAGTACTACTACTAATAGTACCACCGCCTCACCACACCCACCACCACTACTACTATTACCAGCACCACTACCACTAATACTACTACTACTACTACTATTACTGCTACTGTTAATACTAAAAAAAACCCCCACAACCACTACTACTACTACTATTACTACTATTGCTACTACTAATACTACCACCACCACACCACCCTCACCATCACCACTACTACTACCACTACTATTACCACCACCACACCACCACTAACACCAATACTACTACTACTACTACTACTAGTACTGCTACTACTAATACTACCACCAGACCACAAGCCTCTCCTCCACTACTACTACTACTATTACCACAACTACCACCACTACTAGTACTACTACTACTACAGCAAATACTATTATTACCACAACCCCACCACACCCTCCAATACCACTACTACTGCAACTAATATTACCACCATCACCACCACCACAAACACCTCTACTTCTACTACTATTACCACCACTACTATTACTACTACTACTACTTCTACTACTACAACTACTACTGCTGCTACACAAAACCAACATCTCCACATACACTACTACATCTACTACTAATATTACCACCACCACCATCACTACTACTACTACTACTTCTACTACTAATACATCCATCAAAACACCACGCGCACCACCACCACTACTACTAGTAGTATTATTACCACCAACAACAAAACCCCACAATCAAAACCACCAACACTAGTACTACTCAAACTACTATTACCACCACTACCAACACCATCACCACTACTACTACTACTACTAATGCCACTACTAGTACTTCCACCAACCAACGAACCTAACTCCACCACCACTAATACTATTACTATTATCTCCACAATCACCACACCCAACACCACCACTACTACTACTCCTACTAATATTACCACCAACACAACTACCATCAATACTACTACTACTACTTCTAATAATGCTACAAATAATACTACCACTACACCACCACCCCCACCACCACCACTACTACTACTACTATTATTACCACCACCACCACCAATACTACTATTACTACTGCTAATAATGCTACTACAAATACTACCACCAAACCACCAAATCAAACAACTACTATTACTACTAATATTACCACCACCACCACCAATATTACTACTATTACTACTAGTGCTACTACTAATACTACCACCACCTCACCACACCTACACCACCACAACTACTACTACTACTAATGCTACAATAATACTACCACCACCACACCACCCCCACCACCACCACTACTACTACTAATATTATTATCACCAACACACCACCCCTACCACCACCACTAGTACTACTGCTACTATTAACACCACCACCACCACTACCACCACCACCACTACTACTACTACCAATACTACTACTGCTTCTACTAATACTACCAACCAACCAACAACCACACCACCACTACTACTACTATTACCACCACCACCACCTACACTATTACTACTATTACTACTGATAATAATATTACTACCACCACACCACCATCCTCACCTTCATAATTATTACTACTAATACCACCACCACCACGACCACTACTACTACTATTACTACTATTGCTACTACTAACACTACCACCACCCAACCACGCCCATCACCACCACTACCACAACTAGTACAACAACAAATACTAATACTACTACTACTAGTACTAATAATACTACTACCATTCCAACAACCCCATCCCTAATACTTCTACTACTACTATTACCTCCACAACCAACATCAAAACTACTAATATTAATACTACTGCTACTACTAATACTACCACCACCCCACAACACCCACCACCGTCACTACTACTACTAATAATATTACCAACACCACCAAAACCACCACCACCACTGTTAATTCTACTAATACTACTACTGCTACTAATAATACAACCACCTCCCCACCTCACCCAACTCCACTATTACTATTTCTATTTCCACCACCACCACTACCACCTCTACAACTACTACTACTACCACTACTACTGCTACTGCTACTACTTATCCTACCACCACCCCATCACAGCCACCACCACTACTACTACTATTATTAAAACCACCACCACCACTACTACTACTACTATTAGTACTAATTCTACTATTGCTACTACTATTAATACCACCACCTCACAACCCCCACCTCCTCCACTACTAATATTACTATTAAAACCACCACCACACTACTACTACTAAGGATAATACTAATACAACCACCTACCCACCACCCCCAGCAACACAACTACTACTATTACCACCACCACCACCACTACTACTATTTCTACTACTACTACTAATGCAACTACTAATACAACAATTACAACTAATACCACCACTACTACTACTACTACTACTACTACTACAGCTACTACTAATACTACCACCACCCAACAACCCCACCACCACTACTACTACTAATACAATTACCACCACCATCAACACCACTAATACTAAAACTACTACTGCTAATACTAATACTACCACCATATCACCAACCCCACAACCACTACGTCTACTATTACCACCACCACAACCACTACTACTACTACTACTACTACTACTACTATTGCTACTAATAATAATATCACCAACCCACCACCCCCACCAGCACCACCACTACTACTTTTACTAATATTACCAACACCTCCACCACCACCACCAATACTATTAGTACTACTACTACTAGTACTACTAATGCTACTACTAATATTACCACAACCGCACCAACTTCACCATTACTACTACTATTACTATTAACATCACCACCACCACCACTACTATTACAATTACTTCTACTGCCACAACTAATACTAAATCTAACCCACCACCCCCACCAGCACCACCAATATTACTAATACTACTACTCTTACTAATAATCCTACCACCACCCCACCACCACTACTTCTATTATTAATACCACCACCATTACTACTACTACTCCTCCTTCTACCAATACTACCAACCCTATGACTACTACTAATATTACCACCACCACCACAACCAATAACACCACCACCACTACTGCTACTACTAATACTACTAATGCTACTACTAATACTACCACCAAACCACCACCCCCACCACCACTACTGCTACTAATATTACCGCCACCACAGCACTATTACTACTAATACTACTTCTATTAATACTGCCACTACTAAGACTACCACCAACACACAACCCACAACAACACAACTACTACTACTACTATTACCACCACCACCACCACCACCACTACCACCACCACCACCACTACTACTACTACTATTTCTACTACTACTAATACTAATAATACCAAAACCCCACAACCTCTACCAACACCACTAGTTCTACGACTAATACTATTACCACCACCATCACCACCACCACCACTACTAATACTACTACTACTACTACTGCTAGTACTAATTCTACCACCACCCCACCACACCCACCACCACTACTACTAATTGTATTACCACAACCAACACCACCACTAATACTACTATTAATACTAATATTACCTCTACTATTAACACCACCCACACCACCACCACTACTACTACTAATATTATTACCACCATCAACACCACCACTACTACTACCACCCCCACAATCACCACTACTACTAAAACTACTACTATAACCACCACCACCACCACCACCACTACTATTACTACTACTAAAACTACTGTTACTACTAATACTACCAACACCCCACCACACCCAACACCACAACTACTACTACTAATAATATTACCACCACTACCAACACCACCACTGTTACTACTACTACTACTACTACTACTACTACTACTACTACTAATGCTACTACTAATACTACCACCAACCCAACACCCTCACCGCCACTACTACTACTACTATTACGACCACCACCACCACCACTACTACTAATAATACTACTAATACTGCTACTAATAATATTGCCAATACACCACCAACACCACCAACTACACTATTACTCATACTACTACTTTACCACTAACACCACCAACACCACCACCTCTACTACTAGTACTACTACTACTACAACTACTGCTACTAGTTATTCTACCTCCACCCCACCACAGCCACTACTACTACTACTATTAACACCATCACCACCACAACTACTACTATTACTACTACTACTACTACTATTGCTACTACTAATACTACCACCACCCCACTACCCCCACCACCACCACTACTTTTAATACTAAAAAAACAACCACAAAAACTACCACTACTTCTACTACTAATGCTAAGACAAATACTACCACCAATTCACCAACCCCACCACCACTACTACTATTATTACCACCTCCAAACCCACTACTCGTACTTCTACTACTAATACTACTGCCACTACTAATACTACAACCACCTTAACACACCCACCACCACCAATACTACTACAACTACTTTTACCACCACAACCAACACCACCACCACCACAACTACTACTACTACTACTACTGCTGCTAATACTAATACTACCACCACACAACCACTCCCACCATCCCATCTACTACTATTATTAACACCACTAATACTACTACTACTACAACTACTACTACTACTATTAATACTATTGCTATTACTATTTATACCACAACCCCATCACCCCCACCACCACCACCCACACCACAACCACCACTACTACTTCTACTGATATTACCACCACCACCACCAATACTATTACTACTAGTACTACTACTACTACTACTACTAATATTATTACTAATATTACCACAACCGCATCAACCCCACCATCACTACTATTACTACTATTAACATCACCACCACCACCACTACCAATTCAATTACAACTACTGCTATTACTAATACTACAACCACCCCACCACCTCCAACAGGACAACCACTATTACTACTACAATTACCATCACCACCACCACCACCAAAACTAATTCTACTACTAATAATACTGCTAATATTAATACTACTACCACCCCACAAACCCAACCACCACCACAAATAATACTATTACTATTACCACTACCAGCACCACTACAACACCCACCACCACCATTTCTACTACTCTTATTACCACCAACACCAGCACCACCAATATTACTACTACTACTACTACTACTACTACTGCTACTACTAATACTACCACCACAACCTCACCCCCAACACCACTACTGCTACTACTATTACCACCACTACAACCACTACTACTACTACTAATACTAATACTACTACTACTATTACTACTACTACTACTAATATTATTATTAGTACTACTGCAACTACTAATACTATCAATATCCCACCACCCGCAGCAACACCACTACTACTACTATTATTATTACCAACATCACCACAACCACCACCAACAATATTACTACTACTACTACTACTTATACTGCTACTACTAATCCTACGACCACCCAACCAATTCCACAAATAACCACTAATACCACATTTACCACAACGAATACCACCACCACTACTACTACTACTACTACTACAGCTAATAATAATCCTACGAAAACCCCAACATCCCCACCCCCACCAATACTACTACTACTACTATTACCACCACCACCACCACCACTACTACTACTACTACTACTACTACTACTACTACTACTGCTGCTACTAATAGTACCACTACCCCAACAACCCCACCACCACCACTACTACTACTGCTACTATTACCACCACCATCACCACCACTACTACTACTACAACTACTACTACTACTACTGCTACTAATTATACTACCACCACCCCACCACCAAAACTTGTATTATTACCACCACCACTTCTACTACTACTAATACTCCTGCTAATACTAATAATAACACCACTCCACCACCCCCATTAACAACACAACTACTACTACTACTACTATTATACCACTACCACCATCATCACCACCACAACTACTACTACTAATACTACTAATGCTACTACTAATACTACCACCAAACCGCCAAACCCACCACCACTACTACTACTACTACTATTCTCGCCACCAACACCACCACCACTACTACTACTACTACTACTACTACTACTACTACTAATACGAATACTACGAATACTACCATCACCCAACCACCCTACAACCACCATATCAACTACTACTATTATTACCACAACCACCACCACCACCACTACTACTACTACTACTACTACTACTACGACTGCTATTACTAATACTACCACAAACCCACCATCCTCACCACCACTACTACTATTATTACAGGCACAACCACCACCACTACTACTACTACTAATACTAGTACTGCTATTACTAATACTACCACAACCCCACCATCCTCACCACCACTACTATTACTATTATTATCGGCACCACCACAACAACTACTACTACTACTACTGCCACTACTAAGACTACCACCAACACACCACACCCAAAAACACCAGTACTACTACTAATATTACCAAAACCTCCACCACCACCAATATCACCAACACCACTACTACTACTACTACTACTACTCCTAATACTAATACTACCATAACTCCACCACACCCACCACCACCACCACCACCATCACTATTACTACTACTATTACCACCAACACCAGCACCAACACCAACAACACCACCACTACTATTACTACTACTACTACTGCCAGTTCTAATACTACCACCACCTCACCAACCCCACCACCACCACCACAAATTCTACTATTATTACCACCACCACCAACAACAACAACACGAACACTACTACTACTCCTACTATTACTAACACAACCACCACCACCAATATTACTACTACTACTACTGCTACTAATAATGTTACCACCAACCCACCTCTACCACCACCACTACTACTACTAATAATTCAACCACCAACAACTCCACTACTACTACTACTACTATTACTACAGCTACTACTAATAATACCACCACCACCACAACTAATACTACTACTATTACCAACACTACCACCATCAACACCCCCACCACCACCACCACTACTACTACTAGTAGTATTACTACTACTGCTGCTATTACTAATACTACTACCACTCCACCAACTCCATCACCAATATTACTACTTCTATTACCACCAACATCACCAATACTACTACCATTACTGCCACTGCTACTACTAATACTACCACAACCCCACCATCCACAACACCACAATTACTACTACTACTACTACTACTACTATTATCACCACCACCACCACTACCACTACTATTACTACCACGCTACTACTACTGCTACTACTAAAACTACCACCACCCCAACACCACTACTACTACAACTACTACTACTACTACTAATACTACCACCACCCCACCAACCCCACCAACACTACTACAACTACTATAACTATTACCACCACCAACACCACCACCACCACTACTATTAATACTAATACTACTACAGCTACTACTAATACTACCACCACGCCAACCAACACCACTACTACTACTAGTATTAACACCACCACCACCACCACCACCACAGCTACTATTACTACTACTGCTACTGCTAATACTAATAATAACACCACTACAACAACCCAAACACAACTACTACAAATAACATTACCGCCACCACCACCACTACTACTACTACTACTACTGCTACTACTAATACTAACAACACCCCACCAACCCCACCACCATTACTACTACTAATATAACCAACATCACCACCACCACCACCAATACTACTACTATTACTACTACTACGACTACTACCTCTACTATTTCTACTACTAATAATACCTACACCCC
>Ga0131853_10009440_pt1 | contig 17843 bp, 15 predicted proteins | sample TergutLab28metaG_FD_92764 | JGI IMG/M metagenome (GOLD analysis project Ga0131853, IMG submission 92764) | Labiotermes labralis P1 segment gut microbial communities from Petit-Saut dam, French Guiana - Lab288 P1 (version 2) (version 2) | ecosystem: Host-associated > Arthropoda: Insects >... | reverse complement strand
GATGCTCGCAGGACTTTATCTCCGCAAAAAAGTACAAGATGTGGCTATCAAATCGGTAATGAGTTTGCTCGCAGTTCTCGGTGGTGGCGCGGTTGTAATGGGAATGATAAGCGGAACATTTTTCGGCATTGAACTATTGGAAGTCAATGCAACTTGGTTTCAAAGTTTCAAAGTAATGATGCTTACTCCCGAAAATTTATTTAATAATGCGTTGATACTCGGCGGTGTACAAATGTTGTTCGCTATGATTTTGAGATGGATACACAGCGTACAAAGACACGGATTTTTAGCATCATTTTCGCATTTGGGTTGGTTGCTTCTGCTCATTGGTTGCGGTGGAACATTCGGTTTGTCGTTCTTGGGAAAAATAGATAATCCCGAAATTACAAAATGGCTTTATATCACTTTCGGAAGTTTGAGCGGAATTTGCATTTTCATACTGAACGACATAAAACGCAATGTATTTATCAATATCGGCTCAGGACTTTGGGAAGCGTACAATATGATTATCAGTTTATTCGGCGATTTACTTTCGTATATCCGTTTGTTTGCCGTTGGATTTTCGGGCAGTGTGTTGGGATTGGTGTTCAACAGTCTTGCCTTTGATATGGGCGGAAGCCTTGGTATTCCGGTTGCAAGTCAGTTGGTAACTCTATTGATTTTGCTTTTCGGTCATTCTATCAATATTGCTATCTCACTGATTGGCTCGTTTGTTCATCCGTTGCGATTGACCTTTGTCGAGTTTTACAAAAATGCCGGTTTTGAAGGCGGCGGCAAAAAATACAAGCCTTTTGAAAAATATAAAGAGGAAACACAAATACTTTAATAATTAATAATTTTGGAAATTTTATGGAACCTATTACGTTAGCCTACATTGGCATTGGTTTAATGGTCGGACTTTGCGGAGCCGGCAGTGCTTTGGGCATTACAACCGCAGCAAACGCTACAATCGGCGCATTAAAGAAAAATCCCGACGCATTTGGTAATTATCTCATCTTGACTTCCTTTCCCGGAACACACGGTGTTTATGGATTTGTCGGATATTTCTTGCTTCGCGATTTATTGTCGCCCGAAATGACGTGGATTGCTGCTGCAACTGTATTTGGCGGTTCGCTGGCGTTGGCTTTGGCAGGATTTTTCGCCGCTTTGGTACAAGGAAAAATCGGTGCAAACGGTATTGCAGCTATCAGTTCGGGACACAATGTTTTCGGAAAATCGATGCTTCTCACAGCATTTACTGAACTTTATGCAATTATCGCGCTTGCGTTCATATTTATGATTAACGCGGCACTTTAATTGTTTAGATTTTACGGTTTATTTGTGCCGAATTTCCTTTGCACTTGTTTTTTCTTTGGAAATTTCGGGCAATTACATTCTGTGCATTGGAAATTGTATCGCGAAAATAGTGACGCTGTAAAGTTTTAAAAACAAAAACTTTTATAGCCGAAATTACACACACGACAAAACCCTTATTCTCTTATTTTTAGAAAATTAACAAGAGAATAAGGGTTTTGTCGTGTGTGTAATTTTGGCTACTAAGGGAGGCTTTGGAAAAAACTACTCTCTATTTTTTCAACTTTTTTGTTTTCTTTCGATACGCAAAGTAAAAAATCTGCGGTAACACCGTAAAGCACAAAAACATATCAATCACTGTTCCGCCGACAATCATAATGGCAAACGGTCGCTGTATTTCCGCACCCATTCCGCCCGAAAGAGCAGCAGGCAACAATCCCATCGCGCCCATAAGCGCAATCATCAATACAGGACGAATACGACGGCGAACAGCTTCGTCAATTGAGCCTTGCAAATCTTTGGTTTTTTGGAATAATCTTTTCATCAGTGCAATCATCAAAATCGCATCTATGGCTGTAATTCCAAATAAAATAATAAAACCGATACCTGCCGAAATACCGAAAATTGTGCCTGTTGTCCACAACATAATAAATCCGCCGACAAATCCGAAAGTCAATGCAGCAGCGGCAACCAAGGTATCTTTTACCGTTCCGAAATTCATATAAAGCAGGAACAAAATAAGCAGAATAGCAGCGGGCACAATAAGTTGAAGTTGTTTTGTGGCGCGTTGCTGGCTTTCAAATTCGCCTGCCCAGACCATTTTATTTTCGGGATTTAAACTCACTTGTTCGGCAACCAATCGTTGCGCTTCGGCAATAGTTGAACCCATATCGCGACCGCGAATGCTGAAACCGACAGCCACATAACGACTGCCTCCTTCGCGGTAAATAAATGCAGGTCCTGTAACAAACTTAATATCGGCAATTTCCTTCAACGGAACGTGATTTTCGTCCATCGTGGGAATGAGGATATTAGCGATTCTATCTTTGCTGTCTCTGAACTCTTTTTGATAGCGAATGATGATATCGAAAGTGCGTTCGTTCTCAAAAAATGTACCGGCAACTGCTCCGCCGATAGCCATTTCGATAACCGCCTGAGCATCAGCCATAGATACGCCGTAACGCGCCATTCGCGCTTCGTCTAAGTGAATTTGCATTTCGGGTAAGCCAATGCTTCGGAATACGTTCACATCTTCGACACCTCTCACATTTCGGATAACCGATGCCGTTTGATTGGCAAAATCCTCCAATTGGTGCAAATCGCGACCGAAAATCTTAATTACCAACGAACTTTTTATACCCGATACAAATTCCTCTACATTATCTTGAATCGGTTGGCTGAAACCAAACACAATTCCGGGATAAGCGTTGAGCATTTCCTCTATTTCGCCAATCAAATCGTCTTGTCTGACTCGCCGATTCCATTCTCGTCGAGGTTTTAATTCCAAATGAAATTCGATATTGAAAAAACCCGTTGCATCAGTGCCGTCGTTAGGACGACCTGTTTGTGTGAGAATGAAATCTATCTCCTCGATTGTTCGTATTTTTTGCTTCATTTCTTGCGTAAGCCTTACCGCTTCGTCAAGATGAATACTGTTGGGCAAAGTGGCGCGAACGTAAATTGCGCCTTCGTTCATTTTAGGAATAAACTCTGTTCCCCAATAGTTGAAACGCACAACGCAAATCGTAAGCAAGCAAATAAATGCAATAATAGTTGCTTTTTTATGACGATTTGTGAACTGATAAGCACCGTAAATGATGTTGAAAAACGTTTGTTTTATCGGATTTACTCTTTCATAAACAGGTTTTCTGCCGAGCAATAGTTTGCACATCACAGGAATGTAAGTGAGCGAAAGAATAAGCGCACCCAAAAGCGTGAAACCAACGGTATAAGCGTAAGGCGTAAACATTTTTCCTTCCACTTTTTGGAATGTGAAAATCGGCAACAGTGCAACCAGCAAAATCAACTGTGCGAAAAATATGTTTCCTGCAACACCCGAAGCAGCTTTTTTTATCAAGCCGTTTTTGGAAATTTTACTGTATCTCGTTCCGCCCAATTCTTGTGTTTTCGCAACCATTTTTACGAAAATAATTTCGACAACAACCATTGTTCCGCTAAGCATCAACCCAAAATCAAGCGCACCCAACGAAATCAAATTGATTGACATATCATTAATCCGCAGCATCATCATAGAAAACAGAAACGACAGCGGAATAACCGAAGCCACAATCAGCGTAGTTCGCCAGTTGAACAGGAAAATGAACACGATGAACGACACAAGAAAAATACCTGTAAGCAAGTTTTGCATCACCGTTCGGATTGTTCTTTCAACTAAAACTGTTCTATCCATAAACGGCTCGACTCGCACACCGGGCGGGAGAATGCGCTCGTTGAGTTCGTCGATTTTTACGCGCAATCGCTTGATGACTTCGCTCGGATTTTCGCCGCGAAGCATCAGAACAATACCTTGAACAATATCCTCCTCATCGTTGAAACTCACATGTCCTAATCGCGGTCTGGACGATACGCTCACTTCTGCCACTTGCTTGACACGAATCGGTGTTCCGCCTCGTACTTCAATCAAGATATTTTCGATATCCTCAACGCTTTCCAAAAGTCCGATTCCGCGCACTACGTAGGCTTGGTTTCCTCTTTTTATCATATCGCCGCCCACGTTGATATTGCTGTTTTCTACCGCTTCAAACACTTCCAACGGAGAAATTCCGTAGTTAATCAGTTTTACGGGACTTACTTTGATTTCAAAGATTTTTTCCTCGCCTCCGAAACTTGTAATGCTTGCCACGCCGGGAACGGAAAGTAATTCGCGTTCCACTACCCATTGGTTGATTGCCGCTTCCTCTCTGATATGCAAATCGCTGACGATGCGATAGCGAAAAATTTCGCCTGTTGCGCCTGATGGCGGTTCGATTTCAACTTCTACGCCATCGGGCAAATCTACGCTCGTCAAACGTGCGTGAGCGTTTTGCTGTGCAAAGAAATCATCTACATTATCCTCGAAAATTACTTCGACAGAGGATAAGCCAAACAGCGAAACCGAACGTACAACTGTTTTTCTCGGAATCGTATTCATTGCTTGCATAATGGGCAAAGTAACGAATTTTTCTATTTCCTCTGCGCTTCGTCCGTGCCATTGAGCAATTACTTGGACGCGCGTATTGGTAACATCGGGATAAGCCTCTATTTTTGCATTAAAGAAAGATATGCTTCCCACAACTGCAAGAATTGCGACAAGAAATAATACTAATACGTGATTGCGCAACGAAAGCGCAATAATTTTTTCAACAAATTTGTGCATATTTTAATTTTTTATTGATACAAAACTTAATTTTTAAATCACGCTCAATTCGGAATGAAAAAGCGTGTAAACCTTTGATTAATTGGTTTACACGCTTTGTTTGGATATTTCTTTTGAAAAAAATTACATCAATCCATTTATCTTTTTCAAATGTTCGATTTCATTTTTTGAAATGCTTTCTTGTTCGCCTTTGTCGTAGATTGTGAGAAGGTAAATTTCCATACTCTTTACATCAATCAACACATTGCAAGTAATCACTCTTGCGCCACCGCTTTTTCCTCTATTTTTGGAAGCGATTGACATACGAACTTTTCGAGTGTTGTTGCCTAAATCATCGCCCAGCATTGGATTTTCGAGTAAATTCTTAATCAGAATTTCGTAATCTTTATCCAGCGAACGGTATTTTTTTGAAAGCCTTTTAAGATTGACTTCAAAGTTTTTTGTCGCTATTATCAAGTAATTCATGCCTCGTTACGTAGTTCTTGTCGCAATTCATCTAACAATTCTTGTGCTGTTTTTTTTCGCATTTTACCGTCAAGCATCAAGCGCACTTCGGCAAATGCACGGTCGAGGTCGTGATACAATTTGCTTTTGCGTGCTTCTTTTTTTGTTTTTTCAACAGTAGCAACTTTCGGAACAGATTGCAGCAAAGTTGCTGCGCCTTTTCCAAGCGGCATTGTGTCGTTAATTTGAGGCTGATAAGTTACCATAATCAATTTTGTTTTTCCTTTCGACAAAAGTAGATATTAAGTTGGGAAAATGCAAACAATTTTTTCGGAAAAATTTACATCAATCCATTTATTTTTTTGAAATGCTTCCCAACTCATACTCCAAGTTGATTCATTACTTTTTTCTTTCAAAGGCTACTATTATGCTAAACAGTAGTGGTTGCGCCAATGTTTCCAACATACCAAGACTCGCACTAACAGGTAAATCCTCAATAGGCACAAGATAGATTAACCCTTGAATAGAGCCGTGAGCAGGTGCATAAGTATTGAATATACCAAGTATTACAAGAATACCCCAAAGTTTAAGCCAACCCAATTTTTTCCCGATAATACTGTCTTTAATCCACCAAATTACTAATGCCAGCAAAAGTCCTCTGATAATTTGACCAAACAATACCGCGCCAATGCTGATTTCGTCCAAAGGTCTAAAACCCATAAGTTCCATTACACTTTCTGCGTAATTAAAAGTTAAAGGCATAGCAATTATAGTAACAACCACGTAAGTAATAAGGTGCGCCGCTGTTACTTTCGTAAAAAATCTGACTTTTTCATTTGAGAACAATTTAGCCATATTCACAACAATTATATATTAAAGACTATATGTTACCACAATAAAGCACAAAGGTATAATTTTTCGCGTGTAAACCAATATGTCAAAGAGCATTTTTTGTTTGAAGTTTTGAGTTGTAATTATTTTAACTCCTTCAAATGTACGTAAATCAACAATTGGTTTGTTATCACTACATTTTCACCTTCCGACAAGCCGGATAAAATATAGGTTGTGTTGTTGTTTTGCCCTTGCAGAACGACATTTCGAATGGCAAAATTTCCGCGCGTTTCCTCCACAACCACAAAATATTGATTGTCGTCAAAAATAAGCGCATCGGAAGGAACGGCAATAAATCGCTGCGAACTTTCGTCTTTTAGCGTAACCAACACAAACATTCCGGGTTTCAACAGCAAATCGCTGTTATCCATTCTGATTCGAGCATTCAACACTCGCTCCTCGGGGTCGAATACGTGCGACATTGTATTGATTTTACCGTGAAAAACTTTACCCGGATAGGCAAATGTGGTAATTTCGACAGCCATTCCTCTGCGGACAAAAAGCAAATTGCTGGCGTGAACATTGACCGTAACCCAAACCGTGGATAAGTCGGCAATGGTAAAAACGGCATCCTCATCATCGGGTGAAATCGTGCTTCCAATCGGTGCTTGTTTTTGTATGATATATCCGCTTATCGGCGCGTGAACGGTAAATATTCCGTTTCCTCTATTTGTGCCGAAAACGTGCATATCCGCTTCAATTCGGTTTATTTCCGCTCGAATTTGCCGTAAATTTCCTTCGGCTTCCAACAATTCTATTTCGGAAACCATATTGTCTTCAAACATCGACTGCGCAGCTCGCAATTCGCGCTCGGCAATTTTTTTCTCCGTTTCGAGCGATATTTTCTCCGTTTGAAGCGCACTCAATTCCGTGCTTCGCATATCAAATAATGGTTGTCCTTTTCGTACTTTTTCGTCTAACGAAAAATAAGTTCTGACAATTACACCATCAACCAACGGTGTGAAACTGATAATTTTGTCGGGATTGAAATCGACTTTGCCGGTCAAGACTAATTCTTGATTTTGGTTACTCAAAACGGTTTTGACGGTTTTTATATTGGGAAGGAATGTCTCGTTTATAATGCCGTTTCCTTCCAAATTTTCCGCCTTGTTGCGGTTGCAGGAGTAGAAAGTCATTGTCAATCCTGCTAAAACTATGCTGATAAATATTTTACGTATCATTTTTTGTTTTTGTTTGAAATTTATAATTGATTTGCTAACTCCGTTCCGACTGCATACTGCAATTCCTCAAAACTTATTTTTACATCCCTTTGTGCTTCTAAAATGATGTGCTTATTTTCTCTGTATGCTTCGAAAAAGTCGAGAAATTCCAAAATACCGATGTTTCTTTGAATAAAATTGCGAGTATAATTTTCGAGCATTCCATCGAGGTCAAAAATAAAATCCTCAGCAATTTGACGGTTGAAATCGTACGCCAATATGTAGTTTTGAAGCGCTTCGCGAATTTCGTTGAACACTTCCAATTGTTTGTGTTCTATCAGTGTTTCGCTTTGTTGAACACTGATTTGTGCTGCTCTGATATTGCCTTGATTGCGGTCGAAAATCGGCAAATCCATACTGACTCCGAAGCCTAAAAAATTAGGAACAATACCGTCGGCACGGTTGAACATTACGCTAAGCTCAAGGTCGGGTATTCGATGCGCTCTTTCGTAGCGTAAAGATTTTTCATAAAATCTTCTTTGCGCTCTCGTTTCCATTAAATCAGGACGATGCCTGTCGGCAAGGTCAATCAAATTGTCGAACGAGAGTTCGGTCGGTGATTTTATGTTTCTTTCGGATGCCGTTATCACAATATGCACCGGTGCCGATATGTTCAACAAGACCTTCAATTCTCGTTGCTGTTCGTTCATTTCTCGTTGCAGTTCGTTGATTTCCGAGCGAATTTCGAGCAATGAGGCTTGCAGTCGCATTAATTCGCTTTGCGACACATTTCCCTGCGCCACTTGATTTCGCTGATTGACGATGAGCGTTTCAAGGTTTGTTCGCTGCATTTCAAGTACTTTGCGGTATTCTTGCAAAAACAGCATTTCCGCACAAATATTGCGTAATTCTACTTTCAAACTGCGAAGCAATTCCTCGAAATGCAATACAGCAATATCGCGTGAAACTCGCTCCACATCTACTAATTTGCGCCGTTTGCCGCCCAAGAGAATTACCTGCTCTATTCCGACAACAAATTGACGGTCTCGTCCAAACGAGCCAAACAGCGGCGGAACAAGTTCGTCCTCGCCATCTCGTTGATTTTCAGTTACCCAAAAGTTTACCTCCTCAATAATAAGTGTCGGATTGGGCCACAATCTTGCCTGCATAATTTCTGCTTCGGCAATATCAATATTCAGTCTTTCGGCAATCAGTTCCAAATTTTGTCTGATAAAAAAGTCTTCGGCTTGCGCCATCGATATATGTATGGTGTCGGTTTGCGCTGTGACGTTTTTGCACACAAGCAAAAACACGCCTGCACACACCAACGATTTGATGAATACATTCATTTTATATAGAGTTTAGAGATTAGAGTATAGAGTTTAGATTTTTTTTAGAGTGTAGATTTCAATTTTTAAAACTCACAATAATTCAGAATATAGTTTGCAACTATACTCTAAACTCTACACTCTATACTCTATTTTCGGGTGGTTGGTCAATTTGGGAGCAAAAATCTTTTGCGAGAAAATTTTCGTTGTTTGAAAATCTTTTGTTTATGTCTTTTGAAAACAAGTTTGCCAATTCAAAACTTTGCGCGTTTGAAAAATCATACTGAAAAATTTTCACAAAATTACTGTCGGTTTGCAAGTCGCCATCCTCGTCAATATCGTTACATTCGCCGGTAATGAGTTTCCAAGCCAATTCAATAACGCTGTTAATTTCTCTACTTCCTTGATTTTCCATCTCATAAGCAGAGGCAACAAACAAGCCTCGATTGATGTATATCAACGCTAACAAAATAACGATAAAATATTTTACAGTCGGATGTTGCATTTTTCTTGCTTTGTACGAGGGTGCAAAGGTAGTGAAAAAAATTGTGTGGTGAATGATAAAACCTATTAGAAATGCATTAGATTTTTTGTTACGAAAAAAATGACTGATTTTTTCTTGTTATTTTTTTCATTTTCATTCTGCAAAGGAGCAATAACTCTATCGCCGTCACACACTCTACAACTTACATTTGCTGTGTTTTTTTTTGTCTAAAATTACTATAAATTCAATAATCAGAAGTAAAAAAACAATAGAATTTACATAGCAATGTCTGTATAAAAACAAGCCTGATTCTCTCTGCTTGCGCTAAAACCCTGCGTACTCAAACGAGTTTTGTTTGAAAAACCACAATTAATTATATTTTTTTAAGATAATTCGCTTGGTTTTTTGCAACAAAAACATTTTCTTTGCAGGGATTTAACTAATTGTGTTTTTAACTAAAAATATTAAATGACATGGACAAAACAAAAAGAAAGTTCTTATCACCTTTGAACATGCTTTTGGTCGGAATTTTGTTATGCTATCCGACAAATCATGTATTTGCTCAAACTTCGGGCGTGCAGTCCGTTACACAGCAAGAGTCGAAAATCATAACGGGACGAGTCGTAGATGAATTCGGCGACCCCTTAATCGGGGTCAGTGTAACCATTCAAGGCACAAGCGAAGGTACAATTACCGATGTTGATGGTAATTATTCAATCCGCGTTGGCGGTGACCATCAAGTGCTTCAATTCTCGTATGTAGGTCATTACACCACAACCAGACCGGCAGACAGAAATCGAATCAATGTAACTCTTAGGGAAGACACCAAACTGCTGGATGAATTGGTAGTTGTGGGTTTTGGTACACAGCGGAGAGCCAATCTTACCGGTGCGGTATCCTCGGTTGATGTGGGAAGAACGCTTGCCGACCGTCCGGTTGCCGATGTGGGACGTAATCTGCAAGGAACAGTTCCCGGGCTTTTCATTTCTGCTCCGAGCGGTGAAGTTGGCTCTGAGCTTGTAGTGAACATTCGCGGCGGCATAGCTTCGCTGGTAGGTTCATCAACTCCGCTGATTTTATTGGACAACGTAGAAATTCCAAGTTTGGATTTGATAAATCCCGATGATGTTGAGTCTATTACTATTTTACGCGATGCCGCTGCGGCTTCCATTTACGGGGCAAGAGCCTCACTTGGTGTTATTTTGATTACTACAAGACAAGGAGCGCGGACTGACCGTATCAGTGTAAACTACTCGAATAACTTCTCGTGGGCAGATGTAGCAAGGCCTATTAATATGGCTGGTATCGATGGTTTGGAATACTCCATAGAGGCGATGCGTCGCGTAGGCGCGGCAAGAACAGGTGTGTTTTGGACACTTTGCGAAGAAAGTTTCGCTCTTGCGCAACAATGGCAAACGATACACGGCGGAACTGTCGGACCGCATGCTCCGTTCGTTTACGGCAGAGATTGGTATGTGGCTTCTGACGGTTTTAGAAGAGGGCTTCGCTTGTTCGACCCGATGGATTATATGATAAAGCGATGGACACCTGCTCAGACTCACAATTTATCGTTGAGCGGACGAAGCGGAAGAACGCAATATCACATAGCGTTGGGTTATTTTCACCAAACGGGTGTGTTAAAAGCGGCTGAAAGAGATGATTTTACTCGCTACAACGCTTCTACAAGGCTTACAACAGAAGTAAACAGTTGGCTTACCTTGCGTTCGGGCTTTCTCTATTCGTTACGCAACAGAAGTATGCCGTTCACCAATGTTATCAATGCTGCGAATAACCATTGGGGACAACTTTATCGTTGGTCACCGATGTTCCCTTTCGGAGATGATGAGCACGGAAATATCATGCGTAGTCCGGCACAGCAGGCACAACAGGCAAATCAATCTACTCGTATGGACAATTATATGAATTATACCGTAGGAGCAACTATCACTTTTACTCCAAATTGGAATTTGGTGGCAGATTACACCTACACAACCGATGCGAGAACAATAAATCGTTTGGGTACTCGATACGAGTTCGCCCAAACGTGGTTTGATACTGCGCACGGTCCAAGATTTGATGAATATGGCAACCGAGTTTTTGTAAATAATTTAGGACAGGTGGTAAGTCCTTCTGCTCCGGGTGCAATGCCTGCATATCTACTTCAAGTAGTGCAAGACCCTGTACCTGGAACCGGAATCGACCACATTTTCAGAAGTTCGCGCTGGCATCAAATGCATACGGCTAATATATTCTCTACTTACAACTGGAAATTGAATGAGACAAACGAATTTACATTTATGGCAGGTACCAACATTGTAGCTCACACGACTATGTTTCATTCGAGCCAGCGAAATCATTTGATAGATTTGATTAATCCTTCGTTTAATAGAGCAATTGGAGAGCAGTTTGTAACCGGAAGTGACCTTTGGGGTGCACAACTTGGATTTTTCGGCAGAATAAATTATGCGTACGACAACAGATACTTGCTTGAAATGAATTTGCGCCGCGACGGAAGTTCCAATTTCCCAACGCATTTGCAGTGGCGTACATTCCCGTCGGCTTCGGCAGGTTGGGTAATTACGGAAGAAAGTTTTATGGAGAGTTTGCAACCTACTTTGAACTTTGGCAGAATCAGAGCTTCGTGGGGAGTTATCGGTGACCAAACCGTGCCGCCCGACTTGTTTCTATCAACAATTGCTTTCAACAACAATTCATTGTGGCTTACCAATGGACAATTGACATCGATGTTCCGTACACCGGTAATGGTTCAACCTGATATTGGTTGGCAGGATTTTGAAACCTTGAACTTCGGTATTGATGTTCGCCTGCTCAGTTCAGCGTTGGGAGTTTCTTTCGACTGGTATCGTCGCGACACCAGAGAGATGATTACTGCCGGTTTGACACTTCCTCATGCAGCGGGTTCTCCCACTCCACGAGGTAATTTCAGCCATTTGCGAACTACAGGTTGGGAGCTTGCTATTGATTATAATCGCCGTTTCAGAAATGGTTTGACACTTCACGGCTTATTTACAATGTCTGATGCAGTAACCTATATTCACGATTTCGACCGAAATGCGCCAAAATTTTTCGGAGCAACCCAGTATTGGAAAGGAAAGCGTTTGGGCGATATTTGGGGATTTGAAACCGATGGTTTGTTTCAATGGGATGACTTTGTATATACTGTAGATGCACAAGGAAATCGTCATCTTGTTGAGATATTTGTACCGTTTGACCCGAATAATCCGGATGGTGGAGGAGCGCTTATGTGGCAACTTAGAGGTGATGACCCGACGTATGCACCGCGATTGCAGACTCCTGCTGATTTCAGATTTGGTCCCGGCGATGTGAGATACGTGAGTCAAACGGGCGGTAACCGCGTGGATTGGGGCAACCGAACAGCAGACGACCCGGGTGATATGATTGTAATTGGTAATACCCTTCCGCGATTTGTGTACGGGTTCCGTTTCGGTGGCGATTACAGAGGTTTTGACTTCTCAATGCTGTGGCAAGGAGTAGCAAGCCGCCAGATATGGGGCGATGGTGCATTGGCAGTTCCCGGCTATAACACAGCAGACGGTGCAATGCCGCAAGCGATTGCCGGAAATTTTTGGCGTGAAGACCGCACTGACGCTTTCTATCCGCGTCCGTGGAATGTCGGTGCCGTTGCTTGGGGACCAACCGCTATGGCTAATACGCACCCGAACGACAGATTTTTGTTGAATATGGCTTATTTGAGGCTCAAAAACTTGGCTATCGGTTACAGTTTCTCACCAGAACTTTTGAGACACGTACATTTGACTCGTGCGCGCGTATTTGTTGCGTTGGAAAACTTCTTGACTTTCGATAACTTGAGAGGTTTGCCGATTGACCCCGAATCGGTACCGGATTTTAGAGGAGATGGTATGCATAACCTCACATATAATGCGGTTCGTATTGGTGTAGGAGCTCCGGTATTTAGAAATGTATCGTTTGGTATGCAAGTAACATTATAAAATTTAAATTTATTACCTAATTAGAAATTAAAAATAAGAAAATATGAAAAGATATAAATTTTTAGCAGTAATAATAGCGGCGCTATTCGTAACAAGCTGCGACTTGTTAGACCGTCCTCCATTGAACGATATGGTTGATGATGCCACCTTTTGGAGTTCAGAAATCAATGTTCGGCTGTTTGCCAACGAGTTTTATCCTCAGTTTTTTGTAGGCTACAATAGCAGTTTTACTGTGGATTATACACCTGTTCGCGGAAATGTTTTTAACGATGATGTGGTACGGGAAGGTCCGCAACTTTTTTTCGACAATGCTGTACCGCCATCATTGGGTAGTAGTCTTATTACACCGGGACCTGCTTGGCGCTTGACTTGGGCAGGACCAACTTGGTATTTCGGTTGGATTCGCAAGGCGAATATGATGAAAGCCCGCATCGAAACGCATATGAGTGATATACTTAACGAGGAGCAGTACAACCATTGGATGGCAGTAGCTCGCTTTTTCAAAGCCTTGGACTATTGTCGTTTGGTAAGCGTATTCGGCGATGTTCCTTATTTTGAAAGAGAAATCTCAGCACTTGATGTAAACACTATGTTCAAAGACCGCACACCTCGCAACGAAGTGATGGATTCGGTGTATAATGAGTTCCGTTTTGTGTTGGAAAATTTGCGTGAAGATGATGGTGCATTCCGACAACGACTGACCAGGGATGTGGCGGCAGGATTTATTTCGCGCTGGATGCTGTTTGAAGGAACGTGGCAAAAGTACCACAACAACGATGAGGAACGTGCAAGAAAGTTTTTAGAATTCTCCGTATATGCTTCCGAAATATTGATGAACAGCGGACGATACAGAATTCACGGTCCTTTCCGCGAATTGTTCGGTTCTCAAAATTTAGCAGGACACGCCGAAATGATTATCTTTCGCGGTTACAGCGCAACAGTACCTGTTATGCACTGTATAGCTTCGTATAGTAATCCATTTGTAGAGGCACAAGCACATTCTGCCAATTTGGATTTGGTAAAATCTTTTATTGTCCACGATGGCGATGTATGGCAAAATTCAACCATAGCCGATGCCGACAGGTTTGATTTGCAAAACTTGATTAGAACACGTGACCCGCGTTTTGAAGCAACTTTTTTCAATCAGTTGAGTGTGAGAGCTGCATCATTACTCTACGCGGTTAAGTTTAACGACAGAATTGGTCCAGCTTTGACTTCTGCCGAACTTGCACGACCGGAGAATGCACGCTACATAAGTAATACGAACACGAATGATGCGCCTGTTGTTCGTTTTGGCGAAATTTTGCTCAATTGGATTGAAGCAAAAGCCGAATTGGCAACTTTGGGCGCAGGAAGTGTTTCACAAGCCGATATTGACAGGTCTATCAATGCCTTGCGCGCACGTCCGCTGGATAATGTGGCTATTGCTAACGGCGCACAGCTAACTGCTCTGATGCAGTTGAGCGCACTTCCCGATGACCCTGCTCGCGACGCAGATGTGCCTGCTTTGATTTGGGAAATTCGTCGCGAACGCCGTATGGAGTTATTTTGGGAGTTGCCTCGTTTGCTTGACTTGAAGCGCTGGAGAAAAATAGATTATATGCGTGGACGAGATAACGAAAATATTTTGAGAGGTATCTGGGTAGATATTCCGAATGAAATACCGGCTATGCTTACGATAGCTCCGTCGACAGCAACTACAACGAACCATCAAACTCGAGTTCCAAATGTAAGAGTACAAACAGAACTTGGTAATCCTGCGTCAATAGTTAGGTTTACAGTAGTATTTGATGACAATGGTGAAGTTGTTAGTTCCAATCGCGATGATATGGTAGGTTTCTTTTTACCTATCAATGTGGCAGACCGCGAGCCGTTTACAGACCGCGTTTACCTATCGCCGGTTGGTCTTGACCAAATAGAGCTGTATCGCTCGCGAGGGTTTAGGCTAACGCAAACTCCGGGTTGGTAATCTTATAAAATAATTAAAACAGTCTTAGTTGATAGAGTTTCAACTAAGACTGTTTTGATTTTATACTGTTTTATCGAATTTGTAGGCAGATACTTAAAAACTTACCGGATTTAACATGTTTTTGAAGTTACCTTGAAGTTCTTTCAAAAATAAATTTTCGCCAATCAAATAATTTTCTTACCTTTGCAACCGCAAAATTAAAATCAATTTTATTATTAACTAAAAGGTAAATAACAATATGTTAAACCATTATGAAACCGTTTTCATTTTAACTCCCGTTTTATCTGATGTTCAGATGAAGGAAGCGGTAGAAAAGTTCAAAACCGTTCTCACAGATAACGGTGCGAACATTACTAATGAAGAGAATTGGGGTTTGCGCAAGTTGGCGTATCCGATTCAGAAAAAATCGACAGGGTTTTATACATTGCTTCAATATGATGCAGACCCGACAGTAATTGCGAAATTGGACGTCCAATTCCGCCGTGACGAGCGTGTACTTCGCTTTTTGAATTTCCGCTTGGATAAATACGCGTACGAGTACGCCGAAAAAAGAAAAGGTATTAAAACAAAAGAACAAAAGGAGGACTAAAAAATGGCACACAATGAAATCAGATATTTGACTCCTCCGACTGTGGACGTCAAAAAGAAAAAATACTGCCGTTTCAAAAAAAGCGGTATTAAATATGTTGATTACAAAGACCCTGAATTTTTGAAAAAATTCTTGAACGAGCAAGGAAAAATCCTTCCTCGCCGTCTTACCGGAACTTCGTTGAAATTTCAACGCCGCGTAGCTCAGGCAGTTAAAAGAGCGCGCCATTTGGCATTGCTTCCTTATGTAACCGATATGATGAAATAATTTTAACGAAGGAGAAAAAGTATGGAAATTATATTGTTAGAAGATGTAACGAATTTGGGTTACAAAGATGACGTTCTTAAAATAAAAGACGGATACGGTCGCAACTATTTGCTTCCGCAAAAAAAGGCGATTTTGGCAACCGAATCAGCAAAAAAACGCTTGGCAGAAGATTTGAAGCAGCGCGCTCACAAATTGGAACGTATCAAAAACGATGCACAAGCATTGGCTGATAAATTGAAAGATGTAAGACTTACGGTTGGCGCAAAAACAAGCACAACAGGAAAAATTTTCGGTGCGGTGACCAACATTCAAATAGCTGATGCGCTCGAAAAAGCAGGTTACAACGTAGACCGCAAGGTAATTGTGTTGAAAGAGCCTGTAAAAGAAATCGGCTCATTCACTGCAACTTTGAAGCTTCACAAAGAAGTTTCGGTTGAAGTTCCTTTCGATGTTATAAGCGAATAATTTTGAAACTGATAATGAATAAAACCGATGGTGGTTATCATCGGTTTTATTTTTTCTAGCGCAAAACGAAAATATTTCATCAAAAATTTGCTTTTTAGCTTGTTTTTCTGAAAAAAATATATACTTTTGCAGGCAATACATTTGTAAGTACGCTACAAGCGTAGAATTTGCAAAAAAAACATACAAATTTATGCGCATAATTAAAATTTATCGTTTATATTTGCACAATTAAAATTAAACTATATATTTATTTTTACTAACTAAAAAACAAGAAACAAAATGAGAAATTTGGTATCAAAACTTCAAGCAGATTTTGACGCTTTCATCAAGGATGCAGAAGCTCAAATCGAAAAAGGAAACAAAGCAGCAGGAACTCGCGCTCGTAAGGCTTCTTTGGAAATTGAGAAAGCATTGAAAGCATTCCGCAAAGAATCATTGGAAGCGTCAAAAGCTTAATAGCACACGTTTTCGTAACAATGAAAAAACCGTTTCAAACTTTGTTGAAACGGTTTTTTGTGAGGTACCTGGCGGATTCGAACCGCCGTACGCGGTTTTGCAGACCGCTGCCTAACCACTCGGCCAAGGTACCGTTTTGCATTTGCGAGCGCAAAGGTAATAAATTTTTTTGTCTGAACTATGATTTTTTTGATTTATTTGATTAGTACGATGAAAAAAATCACAAAAATCAAATAAATCACAGTTCAGACAATTTCCACAATATTTTTCGCAATTCCTTCCGCATCCAAACCAATCAGATTAAAAAGTTCGCTTTGCGTGCCGTGTTCGATAAATTTGTCGGGAATTCCCAAACATTTTATTTTGGGCGAATAGCCGTTTTCTGCCATAAATTCGAGTACCGCGCTACCAAAACCACCTTTGATTGTGCCATCCTCAATGGTTATTATTTTATCGAATTTTTTTGCGATTTCGTGCAATAAATTTTCGTCAAGCGGTTTCAAGAAACGCAAATCGTAATGTGCAATTTTGATATTATGCTCTTTTTCAGCTTGTTCAATCGCTTGCGATGTACTGTGTGCAATCGTTCCGAGTGTGAGAATAGCCAAATCTGCGCCTTCTTTGAGCATCACGCCTTTTCCGACTTCGAGTTTTTCAAAAGAATTTTTCCACTCAACGTTAAATCCGTTTCCGCGCGGATAGCGAATGGCAAATGCTTTCATATCAGGAAGTTGCGCGGTGTACATCATATTCCGCATTTCCATTTCATTGCGCGGTGCGGCAATCGTAATGTTCGGAATGCAGCGTAAATAAGCCAAATCGAACTGTCCTTGATGCGTTGCGCCGTCTGTGCCGACAATTCCTGCGCGGTCGATACAAAAAACCACGTTCAAATCTTGAAGCGCAACATCGTGAATAATATTATCGTAAGCGCGTTGCAAAAACGAGGAATAAATATTGCAAAACGGCATCAATCCCTCTTTTGCCAATCCTGCCGAGAAAGTTACAGCGTGTCCTTCGGCAATTCCGACATCGAAAACTCGGTCGGGAAACTCCTTTTGTACAATGCACAGCGAACATCCCGAAGGCATTGCGGGCGTAATTCCAACGATTTTTTCATTTTTCCTTG
>Ga0131853_10009439_pt1 | contig 17844 bp, 20 predicted proteins | sample TergutLab28metaG_FD_92764 | JGI IMG/M metagenome (GOLD analysis project Ga0131853, IMG submission 92764) | Labiotermes labralis P1 segment gut microbial communities from Petit-Saut dam, French Guiana - Lab288 P1 (version 2) (version 2) | ecosystem: Host-associated > Arthropoda: Insects >... | reverse complement strand
GACAACTACATGTTTCGGCCTGTACTGGCCATCTTCAGGTTGTCTTAGGGGAACTTAAGATCTTACTATAAGCATGCACGTGCACGTGGTGTAGAGATCTCTACATACGGGCCTTATTAGCAAGAACAAAAACAAAAACAAAAACAGGAATCTAATAAAAACAACACAAAACAATAACATATTTGTTTTGTGTTGTTTTTATTTTATTCCTGTTTATGTTTTTGCTAATAAGGCCCGTATGTAGAGATCTCTACACCACGTGCGCGTGCATGCTTATAGTAAGATCTTAAGTTCCCCCAAGACAACCTGAAGATGGCCAGTACAGGCCGAAACATGTAGTTGTCCATTATATAGTCATTAAATACACCTCATGTGACATAGTTGTGTTTGACTACATACAATTTTCCAAATTTTTTTATGCGTCATTAAAGTCTGTGCGAGTCTCAGGAGACTTCAGTGTGATATATATGTATCAAAAATGAGAGATAAATTAAACTAAAGCAAACTGAATCTACTGAGCTTGGATTCTCACTAAATGGTCAAAGAATAACCTGTAAGTGCTCATAATAAAACTTTGATATCACAACAGAGTCTCCACAGAAAACTGTTAAGTATCAATAAAAATAACTGGCACAGCTGTGTTTAATTAACACCATATCTTCTAAACCTATCGTGTGTTAAGTAAGTGTAGCGGACAGTGTAACTGAATGTCTAATATTACTCACTCCACAATAATTTTTACACATCTATATTAAGCTGCCTACCCTGTAATGAGGTTTTTCTTTGTTTCACCAATGGGAGCAACTGCTGAAGTTTCAGTCTTCTTATCTATCACCTCTGATGCTAAAACCTTGACATCTCCTCCCGGTCCCACTGACTTGAGTATTCGTATGCCATCAGCACTAGAGTTACGAGAGAGCTGTGCGCGAAGAGGACGGATAGTTTTCAGCTTGGTTGTGCCTCCGTAAGTGAAGTGGACATCAGAGCATGTATCAAGAGGATGAATTTGACTCGCTCCCGTTGGTGACGTGAGCATAACGTTTCCACTCTCACTGATGTTACACTCAGGGGTTTCATTAATTTTATTTCTATTACTACCACACCCAAGTTCAAGTGAACTCTGAGAAGACGTTACTTTTGAATGGGGGACAGCCGGAGGAACAGAAATGGACTTCTCATAACTTGCAACATCTGATAGTTCGATGTGCTTAGTATTATCTGCCCCTGCTGATGTGTTACCATTTTGTGTCACTTCAGTTAAGCTGTTTGCAACATTTAACTTTTGTTGCTTAATTTGATTATGAGTATTAGCAAAAAAAGACGACATTCCTGACAATTTCGTTGTTAGATTCGGTGAGCTGAGAGTGGACTTCAGTGGATAAGGCATTTCTCGAGGTTTCTCTTCACTTCCCTTCATTTTTGTTGAGATTTCACTGCCTAGTGAATTTGTCCTTACATTTGCAATGTTACACAGAGTTGTTTCTTCATCTATTTTAAGTGGCATGGCCTTTTGAAGGAGAGTTTCCTGTTTTGGGCTTCTCAGCAGACTCTGAGCAGCAGTACTTGATCTCCGTTCAGCTACAGACAGTTGGGCCACAACACGACGGATCTCGCCAGGTATCTCAACGCTTGAGTTAGTTTCAGCCAGGGATGCTATGAAATGCCCCATTGTAGCCACACTGACCTCAAGGCTGCGAACTTGTGATTCCAGGCGTGCCATGGCTGCTTGCTGGTGTGCCCGACTTGTCTCTAGTCGTTGGATGTTGCTTGTGGCAATCTGGAAACACAGTGGGCAGTTTTGGCACTTATACTCACTGGAGGTGTCACAAAAACTAATCTATCTGTAAGGATTCAAGTCTTCTGGGATGTGACACTGTGTTGCTGGACTTAAGGTTTCTGTATTTCAACCACATTGAGATATTACACCCATATGAAACAATATTTCTAATGATTTCATAAAGTTTCCATATATTTCCATTACAATGTGATGAAGTTAATTTTTACGCTTCTAGTTTGCCTTCATTTCATTATTATAAATGTGGCAGTCAGTATTTTCTAGGATGTGAATACCTCCAGTTGTTCCAGAAGAGCCTGGTTCTGTTGCAGCAGTGTTCTGTTGGTAGCCTCTGCTTTGCGCAATGCCTCCATTTCTTCAGGGCGTGGAGATGACATTTCCTCCTGCAGCACATGGTACTCCACCTCATACTCATGCAGCTGTTTGCTCACATCCACGGTAAAGACCTGTAATCACCCAAGGCTTAACCTAAAGAAACACAAGTGATTAATTCAACAATTCAAGCCATCAAACTGGCCAAATTCCCTTTGCCAAACATTTCCTTAGTCCACATTAAGACTACAGTAGCACCTTAACCTATTCTGGACCAGCCACACACACACGTGTTTCTTGATTGTTTTATTTTTCTTCACATCATGCTGAACATACGTGCGTCACATTTTCAGTGAACATTTATATTTTTTACCAACTCATAGAAGGTAGTGCAAAACTGAGACAGTAGGAATGAAAACAATAAAATGTATGAGAGAGAGGTGAAACACATATGGGGTTGTCGTCAGGAAACCTGAAGAAGAAGAAGAAGAAGAAGAAGAAGAAGAGGAAGAAGAAGAAGGAGGAGGAGGAGGAGGAAGAAAAAGAAGAAAGAAGAAGGAAGAAAGAAGAAGAAGAAGAAAGAATAAGAAAGAAGAAGAAGGAAGAGAAAGAAGAAGAAGAAGAAGAAGGAAGAAGAAGAGGAGGAAGAAGAAAGAATAAGAAAGAAGAAGAAGGAAGAAGAAGAGGAAGAAGAAGAAATAATAAAGAATAAGGAGTAGGAGGAAGAAAGAAGGAAGTATAAAGAAGAAGAAGAAAGAAGATGATGATTATGATGATGATGATGATAATTTGGATCTTAAAAAATATGTTATGAAGGTTCAAAGAATGACTGATTGCAGGCGATTGTGAACACAGTAATGAATTTTCCACTTCCATGAGCCACATTAAGTTTTCTGACTGCCTGAAACACTATCACCTTCTCAAGAAGGACTGTGTTCTGTGGTTCTATTTAGTTAGGTGAAGGATCCAAATTGTGAGTGGCAGACTGTCTCAAACAGACTCTTCTAATTTTATGCCAATCTCATCTTCCTGACTGAGGTTCTGGCAACAAAGTCATACTGGTACAGCCATTACACCTGGCATGTACAAGTTTCATACAAAAGACGTTAGGATCAATATCCTGCAGTCAGCACACCCCAAGCAGTGAGTCTGACACCCCATCCCAGTGCTACTTCAAACATATCTGTCTCAGAATTACCTGTTTCATCACTTTGTCTAGTATCATCTTGTCCACTGCTGGCACCACATTCTTGAGATAGTCCATTATCTCCTCGAAGCTGTCACATGTCAATAGTCCATCCTTGTGTTGCCCCAGCAGAGCGATGGCCACTCGGAACAGCACTTCCGTGTTCTCCAGGAACAGCAGATCTGCAAAGTAAAGTGCATCACTCAGAACTGGACATTTTTTTAAAGTTGAAACTCGAAGCTTTGTAAGAAGTGTTATTCCTGATTATTTAACGAAATTATTTCAGACACTAAATTAGAACAGGACATTTTTTGAAAGTCCAAACTTGAAGGTTCTTGCAAGTGTATTCCAAATTATTTAATGACAATATTTCTGAAAGTAAATTGGAACAGGACATTTTTTGAAAGGCAAACTTGAAGCTTCTTGGGAAGTGTTATTCCAAGTAAAGGCTAATTCAAATACCATGCCCTGCCCATGCTGTGCCCTTGCCATGCTCTGACAGTGTTGTGTCCTTTGTAAAAGTCCGTGTGGTAGCTGGAAAAATCTGAAAAACCAGTCCGACAGTTTAACGCGTCTTTATTTTCATGTGCTGCTACCACTCTTTAGAGTTGTGGGTATGGATTGTTGTGAGGAGGATGTGATCACTGCTTGTGGGCTTTACCTTCTTTCAGAAGAAGAAAAGTGGAAAAAATTAAAATACCGGATTCATAAAGTGTTTCGAGCAAGAAAAAAGGAAGAAGAATTTCACATTCTGTTTACACATCTGTTAGATGACAGGCAAAAATTTTTCAAATATTTTAGAATGAGTTTTTCGAAATTTGAAACTTTAAACAGCAGCCACACACAGACAATGAAAAGAAGAAAACATGATGGAGATGGAGCGTAAGAACACAAGAAAGACTGGCTTCAAGTGTACAGTTAGTTCATAAAAATGTATAATTACAAATAATCTGTCTACATGATTATCAAAACAGATTCAACACACCCCAGGAAGCAGTACTCCTGTTAAATATATGGAAGTTGTAAATGTTATTTGTTAAATACGATTGTGTTGATTTCCAGATTTCTGGCTTCAGTAAAGTCCCAAATATCGATGAGCTTCAGCTACAGAATAGCACCCTTAACTGTGCATTCTATAATCATATCCACCTGCAAGGCAATATGGAACAAATTCTGTGACTATTGAAAACAGACCAATTATGTAACTGCTTTTTATATTTTCACAAATACTTACTGTACACTTTATTGTGTTAAGACTAAACATGTCGTGCTGCATGTCAGTGGCAACTCTTTTTACATCAGCAGCATGTTGATTTACTTTTTAATTAACATCACTGTGCATACATGGAAGAAGTGGCAATGTAAGGTCTTTATATATTGTTCATTTGATGGTCATTGTTTCTGATGAAATGTAAAACACATCACACTTATGAATGAGTTAAAAGGAGGCATAACTGTTTATTTTGCTTGAGGGTACATTGAATTATGATGGTTTGCTGGCAGGTTTTACAGAATTTGTGAAAATGGCTGGGGGAAAAAACCCCATGGGAACCTTGTCTGTTTGTTGGTGGTTCATTTGGGAATGAGGCTCTTGATGATTAATTACTTTGGCATACAGGAGGGCTTGGCATGTGTTGTTGGTACTGGTGATGGAGTGACTGCACATGAATCTATTTATGCATGAGGAGTTCAATCTCTTTCTTATTTTACTAAGTTAAAAATTTTTCATTTTGTTTCTGCTAGGTCAACCTCAGGGAACTTTACTATGGTCTGGGCAATGTCTTCAAAAAAATAATGTCAATTTTTTTTTTATCACGCCTTCACTGCCTGATTTATCACGAGATGCAATAAACCTCGTGAACATAACACATTAATCTGAGGTGTCAGAATTCTTCTTCCTCTTCAAAACATTTGAAGAAGTAGACAGTGATGGAGATGGGGTATGTGATTCTGAAGCATAATCGTCATCATCATCAACATCATCATCGTCATCATCATTATAATACAGAATTGGCGAGAAATCACTGTACACTGAGCACTGTGCAATCATAATGCATCATAATTAATTTGAATCACATACTTCTTGGTTAAATATCCAGTGGATCTGTATGTCCACCTTGATGCTGGATATACAAGCAGATGTGCCTCCAGATTCTCTGTGACATGTGTAGGAGCACTTGAGTTATGGGTTGCCTGGGTTGCCCCATGTGCTGTGTCTCATGCACCCACACACCTGCCACCAACCGTTCAATACAGTAACTGCATGTGTCAGCCATATAAACCACACCACTAAATTCCTTGGCTAAGTTGGGAATTTGTGGAGTAACAGCGTGAAAGGTAACCAACTGCTCCTCAGCAGACTACTGACAACATAACTAAATTCCCTGGCTACTGATGCAAAACTTCCATTGTACATTTTAGTCTGCGCTGTGCTGTGTAAACTTAAATGCATATTTTGTGAGTATATGGTGACTTATCACCCATCCTGTACAGTGAACCGGAAAGAATTTGAGGGAAATGATAATTGTATAGTGCTAGGTTCTATCTGCACCTTCTTCTGGATGGCCTGTGGCAACTGTCAAAGAATTCTCCCCCTTCTGATCAGTGACTTGGCCAAGTGACAATGACCTGCGGTTTAATCAGTAACACATTTTAAATGCTTATTATTGGGCTGCAGTAGTTCTTCAGTTATGTTTATCAAGTTTCCTGGAACAAGGAACTCTGCATGTTTCTATGAGGTTATGAATTGCACCACTGAAATTTTCTCCTGTTCCTAGAGTCCCAAATAGACTACCTCATAGCTCCACCGGACATGCTTCAGGAAGGAGTTTCATCATCATCGTCATCATCATCATCATCATCACCACCACCACCACCACCACCACCACCACCACAACAACAACAACAATAATAAATCTTTCATGGAGTTGGGCCACTTGTTGACCTGTTCCAGTCTCACATATCCAGAAGTCTCTTCAAAGGTCTACCATGATTCCTTCTGCCAGTTGGGGAGTAGTATTTCATTACCCTGGGTAACCTACTTCGAGGCATTCTATTTACATGTTGTATCCAGCTTCTCTTGTATTCCACTAATGTGTCCAAAATTGGTGTTATTTTTAACTCCTTTGTGATTTGCGCATTTGTTTTGTAATCTGTCCAAGTGTATCCTGCTGTTCTTCTCATGTATTTCATCTCTGCTGCTGTTATTCTTCTGGTGTCACGTGCTTTAATAGTCCAAGTTTCACTGCCATATAACAAGACTGGAAGGGCCAGTGTATTGTGTAGTTTTATTCTTGTTTTCTTAAGGGTTTTTTTTTGTGGTCTAAACACATCATATAAAATACCTGTAATTTTCAAAAAGTTATTTAATTTGTTATCAATGTCCAGCTCTCCTTCATAAGATATCATATTTCCTAAACAGTTAAACAAATTTACTTGTTCTATAATTTTATTATCTATTACAATTTTAGTTCTCACTGGATCTTGCCCTTTAAATGCCATCAATTTTGTTTTCTGTACAGATATAGTTAAACCATATTCTGTTCTTATTTGATTTAATTTATGTGTAGCTTTCTGTAGGTTATTGTCTGTGTCTGCTATTATGATTGGTAATCTACAAATAACAGCGTTGACAGTTGCTGGTTCTTTGAAAGTTCGATTCCAGTTATGTCTTGATTTTGCCATTTAGTTATTATTTCGTCTAAATATATATTAAAGAGTGTAGGTGAAAGAGGACAACCTTGGCGTACCCCTTTATTAATTTCTACCGGTTTTGATAGTTTGTTGTTAAGTTTTATCAGTATTTTGTTTTGTGTATAAATATCCAGTATTAACTTTAGCAATGTGTCTGGGATATGTCTAGATTTCAAAATGTTAAATAAAATCTGTCTTTGTATGTTATCAAATGCTTTCTCATAATCTATAAACAGCAAGTGGGTTTCCAAGTTAAATTCCCTATTTTTTTCAATTACTAATTAAGGCAAAATTGTGGGTCCATGCATGACCGTCCCTTTCGGAATCCATTTTGTGTTTCTGTCATAAATACTTCTGAGTACTTCTGCAGTTTCATATTAAGAATTTTAGAGTATAACTTACAGCAGGTGTTGAGAATATTAATTCCTCTGTAGTTTTTGGGTTCCCTTCTGTTACCTTTCTTAAATATGGGGTTATAACAGCATTTCTCCACTCATTTGGAATGTGATTTTCTCTATATATATTGTTTAAAAATTGTAGTAATCTCAGTTTAAACTCTACTGGTGCATATTTGTATAGCTCTGAGTTAATGTTATCTTGTCCTGGAGCTTTACCATTTTTTGTTAATTTTAACGTCTTTTCTAGTTCATCAAGAATTATCGAAGCATGTGAGTAATCGGCTGAGTTGTACTCTAATTGTAATTCATTCATGTTTGTTGTATTCCATAACTTTTCACAGTATTGAAGGAATACATTTTCGTCTATGTTTCCTTGAATACGTGCTGTTTATTTTACATCCTAAATAATTTGTTTTAAAATTTTGTATGTAGGGTAGTGATGTGTAATACTATAGCCTATCCTACCCAATACTCATCCTCACCTTCTCATGGTATACCCTGTTCTCACAAATGAGGAAATGATGACCGAGTCACAATGGTATAACTGTTTTACCAGGAATGGAGGAAATGCCATCCCTAAACATGCCAGTCCTGAGGCTAAAGGTAGCAATCCTACCACGGAACGTACCCTGCTCTAGGCCCATAACCCATTCAGGGGAAATTTTAACCACTGGCAATCTCATGGGAAGAAGCCGGACAGATTTTCTTTAAGGAGTTTCATACATCTATAAATTAACACTTACCAAAGACCTTGGTAACAAAGCCAAGTGGGAACTGAGAGGCAAACAGAGTGAGTATCCATGGAGCTGCATATAGAGTGGGGGCCACTTCATGTTTGTCAAAATGGAGATACAGTTCTGGGTGTTGGTCATGCAGCAGACGCGACAGTTGGTACAACTGCACCTGCAGTGCTGCCATGTCGGGAAGGTACTGACGTCGTAAGCCTCGACGGAACATCAGGTGGCGTAGTAGGAAGAAGGCAGATTCTTCAGACATCTGGAGGAAGTTTTGCCCCAAAAATTAATATTACTAAGTTTATGACTACCAGTTGAATAAGGGGCAATATTTTAGTCTTGTGCCTCAATAACATTATCCATATAAAGACAAATTCCTTATTACAGTATACTTAAAATAATGAAAGTACTGTGTGAGTTTGTGGGCTGAGATAGTGTAGTCGGTACAGGGACTCACTATGGGCTGGACGGTCCAGGGACCTACCCAGGTTCCTGTACAATGGGCACTGGGTCTTTGCAGGGAGTAAAGCAGCTGGGGTGTGGTGTTGACCACCCACCCTTATCTAGCGTCAAAGTTAAAGCAAGAGTACTCCCCCTCTGGGCCTCCATGGTCTGTTATAGGGTGAACTTTATTTTACTCTGTGTGTGTGTGTGTGTGTGTTTAGGCCCAGTATATGACAATGACAAAGAGAATTGGAGGATATTAACCAATAAAGAAATTTATGCGAGTGCTAGGAAACCCACTATAATAGAGACAATAAGGTTAAATAGATTACGTTTGTTTGGGCATGTACAGAGAATGGAAGGAAATGGAATTCCCAAAAGGGTATTATATATGAATTTGGGAACAACAAGATTGAAAGGTAGACCAAGAAATAGATGGCAGGATGAGGTGAGAGAGGAAGGAATAGTTGGCGGACAAGGGTGGCAGGAAAAAGTACAAAACAGAGAGGAATGGAAGAAGCTCCTGAGAACGGCAAGGAATTATCGCATTCTGCACAGACCAATGGAATGAATGTGTGTGTGTTTTGTTTCTGTAACGCTATCTCCCAATCCGATGACCAGCCTTACATAAAACAACTGTTATATTGAATTTGCCTCTGTCATCATGCCTGTGTTACAAGGCAATTAGGACTCACATTACTTACACGTAACAGATACAATGGCTCACATGATGATATCACTCACATGTAAGAGCAGCACTCCAGCTACAAAGCTCAGCCCCTGGCAGTAGCCAACCTCAGGGTCCAGAAGGGAATATGCTTTCAGTAGGTTGAACAGGGCCAGCTGTCCAGGTCCCAGTGGAGATGAGAAATAAGTGTGGTTGGGGAATGTACGTCCTGCAATGCAATCGAAAACACAATTACTTTTAAAATCATGACAGGGCAGTCAGTAGAACAACAGACTTGTGATATGGAGCTCTCAGTCTGTAGATGCCATGATATCTCACGCATTCATATATCACAGTATCAAATACATTTCTGTTTAAAAGGCTGAAAACACTGGAAATCCATTCCATGTTTACACAAGTCATTGTCTAAAATTTCAATGCAGAGTTCTTGATTATAGGTTGGATGATTTTGTTTAAATTTTGAGTATGGGTATTTTCATTATCATCATCATTGGTACACTGGAAACAATAAAGTGTGGGATGCATCACATAAATTACAGTATACTCCATTAGACCATGTGGAAAGTGACTTAAGACACTGACGAACCTTTAAATATACTCTCACCCACACACTCACTCAGCCTAAAGTAAACCATATCTGTAAGTAGTAAATCCTATACCTGGTAAAATGTCATGGCCATATTGCCAATATGTTCAGAAATGATACTACCATAATTTAAGTACAGTAAAGTTGAGCTTTCATTTGTTTAGCTTCATCTACAAAGAACTGCAACAGTGCAAGTGGCTATGCACAGCGCAACTCATCTAGCAAAGTGATACACAACATTACAGCAGCCAACCTACAGTATATGTTACACTGAATTCTTTAACTTCTGCTGTCAGTCTTTTAAAAGCATAAACTCTATGGAGTTTAACAGTGACACCTGTGAGTAAACAATGCAGTTACTTTTACTTTAAATCCATCACCAAATCAAATGTCACCATTCACTGCATAACCATAAGTATTCACACTGTGAGGTGAGCAATGAGATGGCTAATAGCTACAACTGAAGCTCAGAAATTAACAATGGGGTACACAGGGTCTCACCTAAGTCAATGAGGATGGCATGCTGATGGGAGGTCAGTTGTCGCAACAGGTTCTCGTAGGGAACGTGATAATTAGGGAACTTGCTTGTGTCTATTGGTGCAACTTTGAGGCAGTACTGCTCTGCTAGGAAGTGCCAAACATCACCACGCTTGCTACGTGGAACTCCTGAAAACATCAACACTCTTGTGAAATTAAGTAGTTCAGTAACAAATCAGCAGCTTAATGCAGTCACTGTTTTGTTTATTTAGTAATGTCATATCAACTGTTGGGTTCATAAGTTGTAAAATAATAATCAACATTATGATCATGAACAGTAAATTATATGAATGAAATGGGCATGGACTATCCCAAGACAATAACTTGACGTATGCCTACATGACATAAGACAGTGGTTCCACTACAAGCTCACAGGTCAATTCTGTGTTCCTGAACACTCACACATAAACTCAAATTTTAACAGCAGCACTTTGCAACAGATTATGTTATTATGATATGCATATCAGACTTTTTTACATCAATTTGTGCCAAACCATCCAGGCTTCATGGTAACAATAAATACGTACTAATGCCAACACAGTCTTACATCATTTTACAAGAAAAAAAATATCATAAGTGGCCAGCAGACATCATATTTTGCATCATGGTCCACCATGTTTGAACTAAAGAACCATCTTGGTACCTTCAGAAGCACAGACAGAACCCCACTCCAGCAACTGATGTGCAAAACTTGTAACCTCCGCTACAATCCAATATCATTCATTCATTCACTTATTTATATATGGTTCATTTTATAAAAGTTTTCAACACCTTGGATTACACAGTATTGTCTGACAGAATAATCAGTAAATAATGAATCATAAAGGATGTGGAAGGAATGATTCATGGCATATCTGAGGCACTATCCCAACATTTGTCCAGAGTTACTAAAAAAATCCACCAAATATCTCATCACGACAGCTGGTTTCTGGTCCAAGGTCTGAACACAGGACCTCCAAAACACTAAGCATTAGGCAATGTGTTGTGCAGTTTCACTTCTTTACTATGCACGTAATTAGCTTGTGAAATACCATGTCGAATATGCATCACATTTCTTACCTTGCTTGATAGCTTGGAGCAGCATCTTGGAGTCACATGGTGTTGTGACATGACTCTCCTTGCTCACAAGGAGGTCCCACACCTCCATTACCCCTCGCACACAGGAACCTATTTCATCATACTCCAATTTGATGCGCTTCACTGTTGCTTCCTCCTGTCGGGCTGCAAATGTAACAGGTTCCTTAACAGGGCCTGATTAAGTAACAACTAATAATCATAATTCAATACAATTAATCTATATCAGTGAAATAATTTCAGTATTACTATCAAGACTGCACATCAAACACTGCTTCCCTCTGATTTAAAATGTTTAAATAAAATGTACTGTCTGAATTGCATCATGCTCTTGCTGAGCCTTGAACTGCCTCAGGATAAAATACAATGTCACATCCTGAGACACGCAAGTCCGCCACGGTATGTGTTACAGAAACATGTAGTAAATGACAGGGTGCAGGACACTAATAAGGTAAAAGGTAAAGTGCACCCTTGTACAGGCACTGAGGCTCTGTACAGGCCGTACGGCCCATAGGGGGAGTAGAGGTATAGCTCTACTCTTTCTTGACCATGACACTAAAATGGGGTGAGGGGTCAGTGTCACGCCCCGGCCGCTCTTTACCCCCGGAAATGACCCGGTACCCATTGCACAGGAGGCTGGGTAGGCCCCAGGCCCAGTCTGGACGGGTGTGGAAAATCTCACCCCCACTGGGATTCGATCCCCAGACCGTCCAGCCCGTAGCCAGCCGCTATACCAACTACGCTACCCGGCCCACCAGGACATTAATGGTGATTATAAAAATGTTATCATAACAGACAACATGGACTGCCCTGGAATCATGGGAGTGCATCCAGACATCTGCAGTGAGGTGATGCTAACCACAAGAAATATGACAAACGCCACAGAAAAACAGGTACCTCGCAGTCTTGCATTTTCCTTCTCCATACGTATGAGTAGTAGCTGTTGGTTGATGGCTTTCTTCCAGAGCGCACGCAGTTCATCTCTGCTTCGCTTCACTGGATGCTGTTTTGGACTCACTGTCCCCAGACCTCTCTCTGCTGGTACACAACAAACAGGAGACAGGAGCATTAGAAATGTCACAGTTGCACAAACATTTCACTTGTTACTGAGACAGTAACTTGAGACAGACAGAGCACTGTAACTATCTGTTCCAAGAGGGGGAGGAGGAGGAGATGATGACTGGAGGATGAGGAGAAAAGGGGAGGGGAGGGGGACAGGAAAAACTTGGTTCTTACAAGCACTACACAATCCGATTTTTATGAAAGACAGTATTTAATCTTCATTAAAAACAGTCAACCAAACATAACCCTTTAGCTGTAACAGTTGCTAGTGTTCCCAGCAGAAACAAAGAGATGAAATGTTATTCATACTGTGGTCTTCCTGGTTATGTCATTGTGCAGTCTGGCAGGGGGTAGCACCATTTCAAAACCATATAATGCCTGTGTTCAGGGCAATATGCTCCTCCTGGACACTGGTCCACCAATCTACAAGACTGCACGGTGGCATAACGCAGATGGCCACAGTACGTATCTTTAAATCTTCAAACTTTCATGCTGTAATGAATGCTGTTTCTTAGCAACTTCTCTCATGGTACTGCTTACCAGATAGGTTCTTGTTAGGTGTCACCACCCTATTGAAAATAGCTTGGCGCCATGATCCAGACTGCCGTGTCACATCCTGGTGCAACTCCTGCGTTGGTGATGTCTTTGAGGTGTTGCCAACTTTCATGAATCTGTCAACATTTTGTTTTAGTGTCATATCCACTCAGTGAACGGACTTGTAACTGGTCAGTAACCAGTTCCGACCCAGGCTGGAGGAACAGAAACCCTGATATAGGCATTTTGTATCTTTTTCCATCTGCTCAAGTCAATTCAATAAGTGAATGTTCCACAAAACTTAACCCCCCCCCCCCCAAAAAAAAAAAAAAATAGGAGTCCCCTGCAAATTCTAGGTGCTATGAAGCAAGATGCATCCTGAGGATGCATGCGAAATGTGAACTTCATTGTTATACGGCACCTTCTGCATTGTGAATATGAATTGATTCACTTTTTTATGTCAGAAAAAAAATAGTGTTATTTATGCTAAAAGTATTAGGTGCCATTGTACAACTTTTGAAGGTCAAACAGCATTGTCATGTGTCCAAATACTTGACAAATTGCACCACATCTACTGTATGTGTCATCACAAAGTTGAATTGTTATTACTGCGGTATTCCTCACTTTGTGTGATGTTTTCTAATACTGATTTCAAAACATTCTTAATAAAGCAGTTCTATAAACACAATCATTTCCGATGTTCTAACATTGTGAAGGAACCTGCCATCTCCCATCTTCTACTTTCCACCTCCCTGAAGATGGATGCAGCTGGTTTCTCCAAACAATTGGTAACTATCTGATGAACTACACAGCATCACATCCCAAACAACTCTCAAGATTAATAAAATATTCAAAACCATAAGAACCTCACTACCGCCATCTTTGGTTACTGTATGGTGATGGTGTAGTTGTAGAAACCACCAACAAGAAAACAATCCACAATCTGAATAAGTCATGAAAACCTACATCTACATCTACCAATTTCTCTGTATAGATTGGATTTAGTTCACGGTTCTGTTATAAACTGGGTAGCTCAGTCGGTATAGCGAATTACTACAGGTTGGACAGTTCGGGATCGAATCCCGGTGGGGGCGAGATTTTCCACCCATCCAGACTGGCCCTGGGGCCCACCCATCCTGTAAAATGGATACACAGTCTTTCTTGGGGGTAAAGTGCGGCCGGGGCGTGCTGCTGATCACTCACCCCTTCTAGTGCCACCGTCATGGAAGAATAGAGCTATACCTCTACCCACCCTCTGGGTCACACCGGGCCTATAATGGGATCATTTTACCTTCTCACTTATAATGAGCTAAGAGTTCCATACAAACTTTCTACATCTACAAACCAACCAACAACACAGTAGAAGAAACTCACATGTTCAACATGGGACTGGTCCTCTGCTGACCGTTGGGAGGGGTAACAGAAGCCAATTGTTGCTGAGAGCTGCTGGCGGAAAGGCTGCCAGTGGAGTGCTTCACTTCCAGCTCATGTTTCATCATCTCGCCTTCTGCTGTGCCAACTGTAGACGAACGCGGGCGCATGCTGCTAGTACCACTGTCCATTACGTTGCTCTCAGGTAGTTCTGGAGTTGGAGCAGGTGATGAGCGGGTGGTGGGACTGGTGTGTCCCGATGAGGAAGATGTCAGATCCTTGGAAAACAGTATGTTGCGTTCAGAAGAATAAAACACCTTTACCTTCACAATTAAAATGAAAGTTGAGTACATGCGTTTATTTATTTACGGTTTACTTATTAACATGATCAGTGGGTAAGATGACACTGAGTCAAATAATAATATAATTAGCAAGTAAGGAATTGGAAAGACTGCGGTTAAGACATGGTTGTGACCTTAATTGAGGTATTATGACAAAGGAGGAGCAGAAGAGAGGAGAGGGGCAAAAGAGCAGGAGCCACAACTGTAACAAAAATAACAACAACAAAACAAGCTGAAACTGAACTAGCAGTATGCTTTCCTGACAACCATAATATTTATTGCAATTCTGTCTCGTACTTTAACTTTTAAAACAGAAACAGCAACATCTTGTAAATGTGTTTTACTACCATCTGCAGGTGAAGGATTTAAAGAGATTCTTCGTTCACCTACAGGTACAGACAATTTCATTTTCTGGACCAAGAAAATTTGGATATCTGTGTAGGAACCCAACACAGTATGAATGTTTCCATATCATCTCCACTTGACGAAGAAAAGCAGAACATACTTCCAAAACACTGGTTTTACATTTAAAAAAGTTAGGATAAAAAGTAACAAATTGGTAGCCTTTAATAAACAAACAAACAGAACAATCCTTAATTTTTGTCTTCCAGGAAGTGATGATGCATCGTTTGTACAGACCACAACATTTCATCACATCCCAGACAAAAACTCAACTCTCACTTAATTTGAAACTTACTTTAGTATTTGCTCTTTTACCTTACACAATGCTGCATTCATTGGCAGACTCAGTTCCTTCATAATTGGTTCAAAATCATCCCGAGACCCCTTGCGCTTAAGGAGCTGATCAAACGAACTTGTGAGGGAGCGTTTCGCCTTCATGAAGATCGTACTCCCTCCGAGGTATTGATTGAGGAATTCACTACGGTTCTCAGCTGTGTCATGAGTGTGGCGAGCCTGCTTTCCTTCGCAGTGTGCTCGCAGCAGCATCATAAGAAACTCATTCTGCTCACGGAGACTTGATGCTTCCACTCCTCGGAATTTGGTTAATATCACAGACTGCTCCTCTTCTGGCAACAATTCAAGCCTACGGAATACGGTGGCCTGTATGCGCTTGTCACTTAGACCTGAAATAGATCCAAGACACTTGTGTGGTAAAGTTCTTTAAACCCTATGCTAAAGCAGGCATGGTTGAAGCTCCAACACAATTACTGCTCTAACTAGATCCTGGATGGAAATATTTATGAATATATATCCAAAATTCTGTTTCAGGTAAAGACACTTAAAAGTGCATCTGTCTATATATTATGGATATGACATGATTATATCCTCACCTTCTACTTCAGCACATAGCTTGTGATACCACACCATAGGGCAGTGTTCACATGACAAGACTGGCAGCTTCTCACGCCGCTGTGCCTCTGATGTGGCAAGAAATGCTTGTTTTATGGCTGCAGAAGCAAAACAAAAGATTGACAACATTCGCAGTAAAGACACAGGTCTCTCTCATTCATTATCAAATGCTCAGAAATAACACGTGCTTTTACCGCACAGTTATAGAATTTTTGCATCGAATATTTCGGTAAAAAAACAAAAGGATAAGAGTGAAACTAATTCAAGTGCATGTGGGCTCTTGTGAACAGGGTAATGAACTGGAAAGTTGGAGAATTTCCTTGACCAGTTGTACAGCTTTCAGTTCCTATCGAAGCACTCTGTTCCATGGAGTCACTTCATTATGCAGGTAACCACTCGTCAGTTGTTTCCACGTGCACATCAGTAAATAATCCGTCCATACCTCCACTTTTTAAAGTTCAGTAGCTGGTATTTCTACCACCAGATTTAACATTCAGTAGCTCGGCATTTTACCCGAAGAGTGCATTTATGGTTTGGATGTGATTCTCACAATAAACAGAAATAATTTCCCTAAAGTCATTAATAAATAATTTAATGGAATGCAACAGTACTGAACACAATTTTAAGATCAAAAACTCTTTCTGACAAAACAAAGTTCCAGAAGAAAGATTTTGGGATTACGAGACTGCCACTGATATCGGTGCGAGCGGTAATTCACAAATTGATGCCACGATCTTTGTTTCTGTTATTTTACATTTCACAAATACTCCCCACACTAATTTCACTTGATCGAAAGATGTCATTCATCTCACCTGCCACAACATCATCAGCTACCGACTCTGACTGGCACTTGAAAACATAAGCGATGTAGCATTCCACATTCAGCTCTCGACAGATGAATCCAAAGTGATCCACACTGTTGCTTCCCTGCACACAGATTTTGCACAAATCATAGAAAATCTTTGTGGCCAAGACCCTCAACTCTGTACCATTCTTTTTACTTACTTTTTCCAGCTACACTGCTGGGGTTAGGGGGACACATGCTGTTTAAGAAAATACATGACTTTTACCATATGTTATTCCTATACACAAACTACTACAAGCAGTGTCAAATATGTTATGTGCAAAGATAAAACACTCGGCATGATATAACGAGGCAGTCTGCCAGTACCTGAATACAGCTGGCGACGTCTTTGAGCTGTTTGTGCATCAGGATCTGCTTTCTATCAGGGCTGATAAGCCTCAGGTCAGTGCGGCCAACTTGAAACAGCATTGTGCGATTGTGGTCACTATGGGTCTGAAACAATGAGTTATAACTTTCAATCTGTTATCACTGTTTGTATACTACTAAACTCATTCCCCTGCAGTAATGTGTCACAGCATTAGGCATGATTTTTGACAGGTTATGAAAGAATGAATGAATGAATGGTATTTGGGTTCGAGCCCTTCCGAGCCCTTTGTGCCTCATGTTCTATTAATAAATTAGAGGGCCCTTGTTCCTCCAGCAAATTTCCAAATAGCCCCTACATTTAGTTTCCTAATATCCTCAGGGTCAAAAAATAAGGGCGGTAGCACAGTGGTTAAGGTTCTGTGCTACAAATTGGAAGGTGGCTGGTTTGATTCCAGATGGTGTCATTAGGATTTTTCATTGGCATAATCCTTCCGATCGCACTATGGCCCTGGGGTCGACTCAGCCTCTAACAGAAATGAGTACCAGGAGTATTTCCTGGGGGTAAAGACGGTCGGTGCGTAAGGCTGACAACCTTACCACCATCCTG
>Ga0131853_10009435_pt1 | contig 17856 bp, 14 predicted proteins | sample TergutLab28metaG_FD_92764 | JGI IMG/M metagenome (GOLD analysis project Ga0131853, IMG submission 92764) | Labiotermes labralis P1 segment gut microbial communities from Petit-Saut dam, French Guiana - Lab288 P1 (version 2) (version 2) | ecosystem: Host-associated > Arthropoda: Insects >... | reverse complement strand
TTGATCCGGAAATATTTATCGATTCATGGATTTCTGTCGATAGCGTTTGTCCCTGGCTGGGGGTGAAACCGTTCTTCGTCGAGGGCGACAGGCTTGGTGACCTGGAAGGGCGGCTGGCTCGGGCCGGCTTCGAGGTCGTGAAAGTGGATCTTGGAAGGATGGGGAGCGACGAAGATTTCGTGGCCGAATTCGGCCGGATCGTAGAGGTTCCGTCGTACTTCGGAAACAACTGGGATGCGTTGGATGAAGTCCTCCGCGATCGCTCTCCCGGCGTAGCGTGGAGAATTGCTCTCGTCATCCTTGGCGGGCGAGAATTCGCGATGAAGAATCTGCGCGGCTATGCCAGGATCGTATCCAGTATGTATAGCATGGGCGAGCGGATGTCTGATTTGGATGCCACCCCTGCGGGGCAGCTGGAAACTTTTTATATAGACAACTAGCGGCAGTTTTTCCTGTTCAGCCGGTACCTGCACGGCCAGTTGCCGCGCAGTTTGCGGCTACTGGTTATCCTCGAGCAGCCTCCGGTCGGCGACGCGATGACGCTCGCCCGGAGGCGGAGGCTTCTTCAGGGTGATCCCGGCCTTGGTCAGCATGTCCAGGTCCAGTTCCCAGTGCGTCAGCGACCGCTGGTGCCACAGTTCGAAGGCGGCGTCGACGAACTCGGTCGCCTCGTACTCCGTTAGCCCGGTGATGGACTGAAGGTGCAACAGAGCCTCCTTGTCCTTCCCCTTCACGGAAGCCAGCCCGAAGTGCGTCGTCTGATGGCAGTCGGTACACAGGCAGATCAGCCGCCGCAGCGACTGCACCTGGGCCCCGCTGTCGTAGGCCCAGCGCTCGTGGGCCTCCAGCCACCGGCCGGTGTCCCGGTCGGCGGCCCGCCCGCAGACCTCGCACCGCTGCCCGGCCCGCGTGGTGATCATGCGGCGGAGACGTTCCCAGTCCCGCTCGCTGACGCAGGACCGCACGTTGGTGAACCAGCAGCTTTTCGGCACCAGGTCGACGAACAGCCCGTTCCCGAACGACCGGTCCTCGCCCGGCAGCAACTCCGGCACGTCCGGCTGCGCCTTCCACCGCTCCAGCTCCCGGATACCCGTCCGCGGCGCGTACCACCGCCGGACCCTCGGGTCCCACCGCGCGCCGTAGCCCTTGGCCTCGTCCTTCTCCGCGTACGGGACGTCCAGCCAGAACCTGGTAGTAGCCATCCCTCAAAGACTAGGCCCGTTGCCGTGCGCGCGTGCTTCCGGAGAGCCAGAGCACGGAGGCTACTCTCAGGTAGACGCCCCTTGCAGCTCATGATCGACTATAGTTGACTGGACGGTGAGAGTGGAGTGGCGCAATGCCGGGCATAGTGCTTCTGTGGCAAAAAATCGTGGCTACTTTCGTGCAATTCGATCTTCCGGGGGAGGGGAAATCCATTCCTATTGACAATGCGTGGATGCGTAAATATTCTTGAATTCTGGGTGGCTGATAACTGGAGATCATCTAGTGATCATAATCTGTGAATCACAGAGGGCGATGATGGCTCATGTTAATGAAGTCAGCTAGAGCGGGCACCAGGGGGCACGTGAAGGCTAACACCCAGGCGGAAGCCGATAGTCAAACTCCCGTACGACGGTTGCTGCTGGTAATCGGGGTCGCGGCGGCGGGAGTGGTCACCTCATTCGCCCTTCAGGGGATATGGGGCATACATGTACAGGACATGCCTGGATCCCCTCTCTACGGCAAATTCACGTCCTCGTTGCTGGCAGTGGGGCTTTTCGCAAGCTCATATGGGATTTCACGCGGCGAGCTCCGGCGGAACGCGCGGGTTGTCCTCATCGCGGTCACGCTCGGCGTCGCGATCAAGGCGGGGATTGTCGGCACCATCATGGCGTTCGCCTACGGGGGAGTGGGTTTCCTGCTTCTCGGGATCGCGGTCGCGCAGATCGACCCGCTGTCCGTCGCCGCGACGCTGCGCCGGTCGGGCATGTCGGAGCGGGCGAAGGCCATTTTGGCGGCCTGGGCCTCATTCGACGACCCGGTGACGATCCTCCTGGTCTACGCGGGATCGTTCCTCCTGCCCGCGGTGCGCCATGGCTCAGGAGCGGGACTCGGGCCGGGCGCGGGCTCATACCTGTCCCAGATCCTCTTCAACGTGCTGCTCATTGGCGCTGCGGCGCTGCTCTGGTCCGGGCTCGGCCGAGTACCCGCCAGATTCCGTCTTATCCCGCAATGTCTCGGGCTGGTTGGCCTGCTCGTGGCCGCCGCAGGGTACGGCCTTCTCGTCGGGATCACGGTGTGCGGACTGTTCTACCGGCCGCGCATAGCCGCGGCCCTGGACCGTGCTGTGGACTTCGCGTTCTGTATGGCGACGTTTTCCCTGGGGCTCCTTCTGCTGACCGGGATCAACGTTCTCGCTGGGATCCTTCTTGGGGTCAGCGTCTTCTGCGCGCAGATTCTCGTAGCTCTCGCGATTACCCGGGGGCTGCCTCGCGTCGATCGCAGATACCTGGCTCTCGGCCAGCAAAACGGCCTGACAGCGATCGTCCTGGGCCTGACGCTCCAGCCGTATCTTCCTCAATCCGTTGGCATCATCGCCGTTTCAATTCTCACGGTTAACACGCTTAACATCTATAGCAATAGAAAATCGCAGGTGAGGGAGGAGATAGTTACCGTTCCCTGTCCGGAAGACCAGATGCCGGAGAAAATCGGTCAGAGTTGATGTTATAGCCAAACCGGACAGTTCTCGTATATCGTCATAACGGAGGCGACGCCGATGCTGGGGGTCTCGTGACGGGATCACGAACCGCGCTGCTCGCGGTGCTGATACTGGCGGCGCTTATCGGGTTTAGCTGGTGGAGCCAGTCCACCAGCGATCAGGCGTCTCAGGACGCTGATCTCGTTTACTGCATGACCCCAGCCCATCAGGCCGCGCTCGTGGATGCCGCGGTGAACATGAAACTCGTCAGGCGCGGTCCCGGCCCGATGATGGTGAAATTCGGCGGGACCACGATGTCCGTCGGCGAGTGGCAGGCCAAGGATCCCGCCGCTTTCAAGAGGACCTGCGACGCCTATGCGGGCCAAGGCCTCGCGGCGAGCAGTTCCTCGGGCGGTTCGTCGGCCCAGGGGGGCGGGCTCGGGGCCCTGTTGCTGGTCCTGTTGCCCACGGCGGTCGGCGCCGTGCTCGGGCTTGAGTTCGACGAGATCGCCAGGGGAGCGGAGCGACGCTGGGCTCAGGCGGACGCTCTGCGCGGTTCGTGGTCGGCGTTCCACCGGGTCCTGGCCACCTACGCCCGGGAGATCCGGGAAGTTCAGTCGAGCCTTCTGCCGACAGAGAGCGAGATTAACCCGCTCCGAGATGATCTCGTGGCCAGGTTGAGAGAGATGCAAGCGCGGTACCGTGCCTCGCCGACTCTCAAGGACCTGAGAGCGCGGCTCGAAGGCGCACATCTCGGGCCGGATGTGGCTCAGGGCTGGGAGCCCGGCGCCAGCGAGGAAGCATTCGCCGCCCGCCGGGTCCGCGCCGACAAGATCGATGAGGCACTGGAGCGATACGACGGTTGCCTGCTGGAGACCGCTAGCAAGCTGGAGCACAGGATATGGCTGCCCTCGCGTCTGTAACACGGCCCCGGCCCCCATCCCGTCACCGCCGATTGCGCCCGGCGGGGCGGAGACGGCTGGTGACGCCGCGGATGAGACGTACGGGAAGTGATGAGGGAGCAAGTTTGCCTAGAGAGCCTGGAGAGCCGCGTGGCTACAACGAGCCGCTGTGCCCGCTGGAGGACGAGGACGACCTGGCCCGCTACAAGGGGCTCAGTTCCTATTTGGAAAGATATCGCGAATTTACGGGCCTCTTCGAGGACGAAGCTGACTGGCGGCGTAAGGGTCATCTGATAGTGATCGCCGGAGACACTGGCTACGGGAAGACCTCGCTTCAGCAGCGATGTGCTTATCATCTGCGACATTATTACGGCGAGGACGGCGCACGGGAAGTCTGCGTGATTGACCTTTCAAACGACCCGGTGGACGGCGACGCCGAGAACGTTCTTGATCACTTTCGGGCGCAGGTCATGAGAAATCTCGGCAGGTATGTCCGGGCGGAAGATCTTCAGGATCTCAAAAAAGATCCGGATTTGGTAAGCGCGTTTCAAGCGCTAGATGACCATCTCAGGGGGCGAGGGCAGAGCGGGAACAAACCGCACGAGAAGCCGGTGTCCCTGGTTGTCCTGCTGCCGCAGTACCCGAGTGTCGAGGAATTGAAACAGTACTGCAAGGTTCTGCAGAAAGGGATGGTGTTCATTGCTGAGGAGTTTAGGCCCGAAATAATAGAGAGATTGAATGAAGAGCTTAAATCGCGCGAGAGGGTATTCTCCCGAAGAGAGATCGCCGTGCGCGTGCTAGAGCTGGATGGGCTTACTCGCTCTGACGCGAATTTGCTAATTGAAGGCATGGAGGAATATGTTAATAATTGTCCTGATCTTAGGGGTCCTGGATTTATGGATTACGTCAATCAGCGCTTTTCGCAAAATAAAGAGCTAAGCGTGAGAGAGTTTACGAATGCCCTGGAGTGCGTAGTAGATGATGCGCTAAAAAAAGGGGATTCTGAGATTGCCTATAAGCATGTGTATGAATATTTCCTCGGAAATTCGGCGCGGTCCTGAGTGATGGGAGGTTCCGGGATGGTGTCACATGAGACTTCGGGCTGGTGGAAGGGGACGGCCAACCCTTTCCCCCGTTCGGCGGTCGCGGTCAGGTCCGGGCAAGGCCCGGCCGCGCCGACAATCCAGACTGACGCGGTCAAAGAGGTGCGCCGGGTAATCGATGAGTACGTGACGCAGACCCTTGAGCTGAGAACTCGCTCCCTGGGCGGTGACCTGTTGCCTGACGATGGGCGGGTCATCGTGATCCACGGAGAGTTTGGCACCGGAAAGACGCATTTGGTAATCGACGCTCTGGAACGACTGGCACGCGCCCGGGAACGGGGGCTGGATCCGCGCTTCTTCTACAAGGTTCCGGTCGGCGGGAACTTCCTGACGCTTTACAAAGACATCATGAACGATGTAGGTGCTTTCAGGATGCGGAAACGTGTGCTGGAATTCTACGCGGATGTCGTGAAGGAAGAGATCGAAGGGCACCCCTTCGCTGATCTGCTGGTTAGTCAGCTGGAGAGCGACAAGACCAATGCGCAGCTTGTGATCAGCAAATACGGTCTTCGGGAGGGAGCCCTGCTCGCGCGGCTGCGCCAACGGCTCGGCTCGGTCACGGATGACGATATGTACGCGCAGGCGCTTATGCTGCTCCTTCAGCCGGAGTTGCAGGAGCCGGTCTGGCGCTGGTTCACCGGGGAAATACCGGGACGAATGCTGCGGGCAAACGGGCTGACCGAGGCGATTGATTCCGATCAGCGGGCGCTGGAGGCCCTTGGGGTGGTCGCCCGGGTCTACCGCCGGAACGGCCGGAGGTTCGTTCTGGCCATCGACGAGATGGAAAAACTGGTTCTGGCTGGGGTGCTACATGACAAGGGGAAGATACAGGCATTCCAGAAGCTGCTGGAAATATTTCGCCGGACCGGTGGACTGCTAATCGTCGCGGGTTTGCCGGACGTCTTGGACATCATTCCTCCGGGAAGGGGAAGGGTGGAGGACGAGGTAGTTCCATCCCGGCTCAATGATGAGGATGTCCGTTGGTATATAAGAGAGAGCATAGAGACAAAATTCAAGGGAAGAGGAAGAGGGCCATTTAGCGACAGGGGTGTCGCGTGCGTCTCGTATCTGTCCAATGGGCTGGCCAGGGAAGTTGTCCGTCTCTGCTACTACTCCTACCAGTCAGCCTCGGAGTCGGGCGGGCCGATTGACGAATCGACGGTTCAGAGTGTGTCGGCGGCCCGGTCGCGCATGGACGTCGGGGATCGCGTGCGCCAGAGAGTCCGGGATGTCCTCTACCGGGAAGGATACGATCCGCACGAAGGATGGATTTTCGCCGGCGACATTGAAGCGGCGGTCGACTTCTGGATCCCGGTTGACGGGCAGGACATCGGCTGCGCGGTCCTGATCAACGATTCGATTCTCGATGAGACACAGGCCGACGCCGTCGCCGGGTTGATCTCGGAGGTTCAGCCGCCGGGTTCCCGGCGAGGAATCGTCCAGGTGGTGAGCGGCAACCTACCCGCAGATCTGAGACTGAAGCTCGAACGGGCGCTGGGGACGAGTCCGCTGATCCGCTACAACCAGCAAAGCTTCGACAGGGACTTCGCCCGGGCACTGCAGGCGGTAGTGGATAACGTCAGCGTGGCCGAGACTGATCAGTACCCGGGCTCCGCGGAGGTGCGACTGCTCCGGCAGCAGACCGGACGCATCGCCCGGCAGCAGTCCACCATGCTGCGGTTGCTCGAGGGGAGGGCGGATCGCGAGGAGCAGTTGCTCGGGACGGTTGAGCGTGCCGTCGCCGAGTCGTCGGATGAGCCCGGGACAAGGCCGGAGACGGGGATACCCGGGGCGGACACGGCGCCTGACTTGCCTCCGGAACTCGCGGAGTTGTTCAGACGGGCCGAGCTGACCCTGGCTGGCTATGGCGACGTGCGGGAAATCATCAAGAGGGCGTTCGATGTCGGGGGCGGTGAACCTGGTGCGACCCTTGCCCTGGCGGCACGTTTCCGGGAAGGCAGCGCGCTCGCTGCCATCGGGGTCGTCACGTTCCTGGCCGCGGTGCTGGACGGTTTCCGGGCGAGCGTCCACGGGTGGCTTGAGGCGCTGGACCCGGAACCTGGCCGGGGCGGAGAGCCGACGGACAGCGACCTGGAGCAGCTGAGCGGGATCTGCGGGACCTATCAGGACTTGTACAGCGCGGCTCCCCTGTACCAGCTGGACCAGCTTGCGGCGCTCACCGGCCCTGCGGCCGGCGACGGGCCGGACACTTCGTCAGACGCAATTCGGCGGTCGGAGAGGACCCGGCTGTCGGACGCGTTGCACGAGGCATTCGACCGGCTGGGAGACCGGATCTACGAGGCGGCGGTCAGGAACGCGGGCGGGGAAAGGGCAACGGGTCAGGCGGGCACATTACGCGCGCGCTCGCTGCCGGCGAACCAGGACGCGAGGTCGCTGTGAAGCTTTGTCATCTTCTCGTCGGCCCTCTGGACCTGGGACTGGACTAGAGTCACGCCCAGCAAGACATGCTCGCCGTCATCGAACGGCATGATGTAGATGGCTCCGCGGGCGACATCGAGCACCAGTCGGGTCAGCCGGTCGCTGTGCACGGCGTCCAGCAGCTGGGAAACCCGTCGGTCGTCCATCGCGGCCTGCCGGATGACCTGGTCATACCCCAGCCGCCGGATTTCCGGCGATACTCCAGTGAACAACTGCTCCAGGCCGGGATTGTTGAACAGGTCGGCTCGCCACAGGAGCTTCTCGTCGCGGTAGACGCCGACGAAGTGGACGTCGGCGAGATCAAGAGCTTGCAGGCAGCGCGTCCTGGCCGGTTCGGGGATCGGCAGGGACGCGGACGCAGGAACCGGGCGCGAGGCATGCTCGGCGGGCGGGACTCCGCCGTCGCCGCTTCGGACCCACTGATCCCGGGTAGCCCGGGTCCGGTACGACCCCAGGTTCTGGGTCGGAGCGCCGCACTCCTTGGCCGCCTCGTCCACGACCTGCTCCAGCGCGCGGTCAACCCGGTCGACCACTTCCCGTGAGCCTTGCCTGGTGGCGGCGAAGTAGCTCTGCCCAGTCACCTTGACATCGTGAAAGAGCGCTCCGCGGTCGCCGTGCACCAGCACGCGGATCAGCGATCCGCTGTGAAGCACGTCGGTCGCCTCCTGCATCCGCTGCACGATGAGGTACAGGGTCTTGGCCGCCCGGTCGAAGTTCTCTGGTTCCAGGTCCCTGGTGCGTCCGTCGACCGAGAAATTCCAGGTGCCGGTCGTGATATGCGCGACGTACTCTAGCTCGTCGCACGCTTCGATCCCCCTGCGGCAGATGCCGATCTCTGGCTCGAAGCCCTGCCCGGCGTGCTCCGCCCGGCGGGCACGGGTAACCGACCCGGACGGCGCATCGTCCGCTGCGATCATCAGAGGTCTCCTCCGTGGGGTGTGGATAAAGTCCTAGTAAGGCGGTATGTGCAGCTCGACGTACCGCCGCCGAGCGCTCTCATCAATGGGATCGGCTCCGGAATCGGACCCGTCTCGCCGGCGGATGGTGAGGTCATGGTTGTCCGTCACGATGCGGATGAACTCGTGATCAGGCCTCAGCCGCCTGTGGTACTCGCGCAGAACCTCCTCTTCCAGGAGGGCGGCGTCTCCGAGGCGGCCGCCTTCCGCGAGCGAATTGGCCCGGGCGGCCATCGCGGCCACCGACCACAGGTGCCGGCGGCCCAGTGACGACTTCAGGGAACTAAGGGCCCGGGCGCTCAGCTCGTCGGCCAAGTCGGCCTGCCCGTTGTCGAGCGCGTAGCAGCTCAGGTTCACCCGGTTGATCTCCGTGAACGGGTGACCGTCACCGAAGAAAGCACGGAGCTGCTCCAGGGACAGTTGGGCGTTCCGCACCGCCTGTTCGGCGTCGTCGGCCGAGGCATCCAGGGTGCGGGCGCGCGCGGCCAGGTCACCCGCCAGGCTGAGCAGCGCGGCGGAGGTGACGGGGCTGGACTCGCCGAGGGTTTTCTGGCAGTTCTCCAGGATCTGCCGGCTCGTGGCCGGAGACGGATCACCCAGTTGCCGGCTGGCGATGGCGATGCCGACATCGGTGAGCAGCACCGTTTCCGACGGAGGTGCCGGGATGTCTCCGGAGGAGTCAGCCCGGAAGACGGCCCGGGCCTCCCGCAGGCTCTTCTCAGAAGCTCCGTATTCGCCCAGTTCCCGCTGGAGGGCTCCGATGTCCGAGAGGATCCAGGCGGCTTCTCCCGGCTTCTGCTTCTCGACCCGGGCAGCCCAGAGAAGATCCCGCTGGCGCCGGAGCAGCGCCTGCTCCAAGTCTCCGGCGAGGAGTTCCGACAGGGCCAGATTGCCGGATGCGGTAATCGTGACCAGGTGATTCGGGCCCAGCGTCCGGATGGCCGCCTGCCAGGTGGCGTTGTCGATGAAGAGCGCGTCATCGAAGTCTCCGCTCATGCGGAGGTCGGCACCGCAGGAACGGGCGGTCTTGAGGGTGCGGGGGTGGAGCAGTCCGAGTACCCGCCGCTGCCGGGCGAGGGTGTCCTCGTCGATCTCCCGGGCGCGGCGAGGGTAGCCGAGCGACCGGTAGACGTTCCCGAGCTGAGTGTGCAGCCGGAGCCTGATGGGGTCGTCTTCGGGTGCGCCGTTTGGAGGCTTTGCGGCAAGCCAGCGCTTGGAGAGTTTCTCGCCTAGCTCCACGGCGGTCTGCAGGGACTCGATGCTTCCCGCTTGCCACAGGTACCGGACCTGGTTCGCCAGCCAGGTCCGGATCGGCGCGTCCAGATGGTCGGCTGCCCCGGACGGGGCAACATGTTCCAGGAGCTCCGCGTAGATATCCCGGTTTCCGATGACGTCCTCGGCGATGTCCGGGGCGGGCAGCGCGGCCAGTGCCAGGCTGACCTGCCGGGAGCGCAGTGTCCGCTGCTCGGGAGAGAGCCGGTTGCGGATGACGGCGAGCACACGGGGATGGACCCGCAGGGAGGCCTGGGTGTAGTCCCCGGGAACCAGCTCGAACTCATCGAACAGCAGCAGGCCGCGACCTGAGATCTCGTGGAACAGCACGGACAGCAGGACCGGGTCGCTGAGCTCCGGGCTCGCGGCGGTCAGCTGGGCGAGCATCTCCGGCGACCGGAGCAAGCGCCAGGAGAGCCCGGAGCCGCCGAGGAAGGCACAGGTTTCAAGAAGGAGCATCGCAGCTGGCCCGAGAGGGTGCCGCGCCAACTCCGTTAGGTGCAGGTCGACGACGAAACCGACCGGGTCCGCGATGGCACCGGGAGCCGCGGGGAAGTGGGACTTGAACTCCGCGACCGCCTGCGCGGTAATGGTGCCGGCACGGGCGTCGCGATCCGACAGGTGCCTCGCCTCCACCTGGATCCGGGCGGAAGCCAGCCGGATCGCGAAGGGAATGCCGCCCATGGCGTCGGCCACCGTAGCCGCGTCCTCGGGGTCGATGCCAGGGGTGAGCTCCATGACGGAGGCCCGGGCGTCGGCGGCGGAGAGCGGCGGCACGATGAGGGAGTCTGACTCCTCCCGGACAGCGCCCCCGGAGGTCACCAGGACGTGGCCGCCGGTGCTGCCCGGGATCAGCCGGTCCAGAACCGACGGGTGATCGGCCCCGGCGCAGATGATTAGCCATCGGGCCCTCGGCTTGGAGGTCTGAAGGTCGGCCAGTGATGCTATCCGGGCGTCGTTGGCCGGGAAATCGGGCAGGGTCTGGTTCGCGATCGCGTCAAGGCTGGCCCGAAGAGCCTCGAGGCTGTCGGCCTGGACGAAGGCGATAGCGTCGTAGCAGTTCTGGAACCGGCGGGCATACTCCAGCGCGATGAGGGTCTTGCCCGAGCCCGCGGGGCCGGTGATGGTCAGAGGCCTTGGTGCCCGCCCGGCGAAGTGCTCGCGCACCCGGTCGATGAGGTCGTCCCGCCCGGTCACGCCGCTGGCGGGTTCCGGCATGTTGTAGGTGATCGCCTCGGCGGTGCCTGGAAAGCGGGACGGAGGGCGGTGGTGCCCGTCCACGCTGGAGATCCCGTAGCAGGAGGCGAGCCTTCGGTACGCCGTCCTGGCATTGATGCCGTCCAGGCTGACCTGGTCGAAACCGGGGAGCCATGTGCGGGGCGGACGAGCTCGGTCGACGGTGACTACCACCGGGACCTGGCCGTCTGCCTCGCTTTCGCCCGTCCCGGGGAAGCGGTCCGTGAGATCCGGGCCGGGGAGGCACTTCGATACGACAACAAGATCGGAACCGTCCGCCCCGTGTCCGTCGGTTTCCTGGTCGATTCGTCGCCTGCTGGCGGTCAGGCCCATTGACTGGAGAGCGGAGGTAATCCACTCGCCCCAGCTACGGTCGGCGGCCGCATGCACGACAGAGATGGGCCGGTCGGGTTCGGCTCGTCTCGCCATGGTGTGATCAGTCACTGATCTTGGCCTCCTGCGGGTACGGAGAGCGCATCGTTAGCGAATGCCAATATTTCATCAGAGTATCGCGTTAGGACGCCTTATTGATCACTGCCCGTTGAATCCGGATCATCGGAAGGCGCGGAAGAATCGGAGGCTGACTCGGCCCTGACGGCAAGGCTGCTTCGGAATCCGGCGTATATCACCGGTTCGCTACTGCGGCCACGCAACTCGTTGCTCACCCGGGTGATCACCTTCCGGAGCACGGGAGCGGGTATATCACTGAGCATGTCAAGATCAACATCTGTCAGGTCAATCATGTCGGAGCCGTAGACAACATTTTCATCATGGTTTTCGTTTGTCACTGTGATCAGCTTCCTCGATTCCCGATATCCCATTTCTCTCTGTGCTCGCTTATCTCTCGTTGGGCCTGGAGCGCGGGGCTAGCGCGAACGCGCTCATCCCGCCAGGCCCGGGTCACCTCCACCATCTCGTCGACGAAGACGGCCCCGCACCTGGTCAGTTCCGGGTTGCCGCGTATGGAACCGGCGACCAGTCCGCAGGCGGCCCGACACCTGGCGAACTCCACGTCCGCCTGCCAGGCCGCGGCATCGCCCAGCCGCCCTTCCCGTCGCTGGCGCCAGAACCGGGCTACCTCCAGGTGGGCGTACAGGCCCTGCAGCAGCGCACCCAGCGGCCGAGGGTCCGGTCGCCAAGGGACGTAGTGCGTCTGCTTCGCACCGTCGCGTACCAGCGGCACCAGGTCCATGAGGGCTGAGAGCATTGAGTGCTGGACCTCATGCGCCAGGGTGAGAGCCATGGACAGGTCGTCGTCCGGAAAGGACAGGGCGACGCCGCCGTACGCCAGCCGGCTGGTCAGGCTCCGCAGCCCGTCCTCCTGGGAGACCAGCGGGATGATGGCACGGATGATCGCCGAAACCTGGGTCGCGGTACGCCCGTGATGGCGGAACAGGACGCACACGCCCCCGGCCGCCCGGCGGCGCCAGGCCGAGCGGAGCCCGGGACTGAGCCGTCCGGACAACTGGAGATTCTCGGGCATCTGGTACGGGTAGGCGTCATCGATGACGAGGCGTCCGGCAGGAGAATCGACCGCGGGCAGTGCTTGCCAGCCGGGCCCGTCTCTGTCCAGTCGTCTGGGCAGGACAAGCTGTCCTGGTACTTCCGTGCGATCTCCCCGCCGCCGCAGGAGGACCTGACGGCGCCGTGGCCGGGGCGGAAGCACCGCCGTTCCGAGCGAAGGCAGATGCAGAAGGTCTCCGGCGGGCGCGGGAGCGAGCGCGGACGCGGACAGCGGCACGGCAAAAGACAGCCCTGCCCGGATCGCCGCCGCGGCCGCGATGAGCGACAAATGCCCCGGATTCGGCGCGAGTCCGGTGACAGATCCTCCGGCCCACGCCGCGACCGAAGGGAAACGGACCACGTCGGAGAACGCCTGGGGCGCCTCGCGCCGGACCCGGGAGAGCAGACGCCAGCCCGCCGCCGTCGTGCCCGCCTCCGGATGACATCGCTCCTCCGCGTCGCGGGCGATGAGAGCCAGCATCGACAGGCACTTGCTCGCCTGCCCGGAGGAGAGCACGGCCAGGTCGGCTTCCGAGGCGGCGCCCCGGGCCAGGGCGCGCACCTGACGGTCGCTCACGGAGTAGAACCGCGGCGTCATGAGCTCCCACCACCCGCCGGGCGGCCCGCGCGGCCGGCCCCGCTGGCGGCACGGGCGATATCACCGGCCACGCGACGCTGGATGTGGCTGATCAGGTAGTAGAGATCGGGACAGTAGACAGATGGGTTGTCGTAGCCGCTGCCCGCGCGGTACCGGTGGGCGTGCAGGCCGCCGCCGCAGACGCGGCTGACGGGACAGCCCCGGCACGGGGACGGGAGATCTGGCGCGAGCACGGCAGCCGCCTGGGGCGCGCGCAGGGCGGTGTCGAAGGAGTCCCTGATCACGTTGAGTCCGGTGGCGTCGTCGTTGGTGCCCAGGACGTCCGTCAGTGCGATTTGTCCGTCGGATTCCACGATGACTACCGCGACCGGCGAGAGACCGATGTCCTCGGACCGGGATGACCCGCCGAGGATCAGGCTCATGATGTCCTCGAACAAGCGGATGCCGGGTGATTCGTCACCGGCGTGATACCAGTGATCGAAGAGTCGCGCGAGCCATCGTCCGTACGGAGCCGGAGTGCTTGGAGCCGCCCGGCCCGGCGGGGGCACGGACCAGTTGCCGTGCGGCAGCAGGAAATCGATGTCCGGAGGGCTGAAACGCGTGAGGGCTTCGTACGAGCGGACTGGGTCGCTGTTCAGATCGATGACGCTGAGGATTCCGCTGAACAGCTGGGGACGGGAGGCGAGAAGATCCGCCGCGGCGGTCGCCTTCGCGTAGCTTCCGTTCCCGTTCGCGAATGTGCGGTGCCGGTCATGCATGGTCGCGTCGCCGTCAAGGCTGAGCCCGACCCGCACGTCCAGGTCCTCGAACAGGTTAGTGAAATTCTCGTCGAGAAGCGTGCCGTTGGTCTGAACGCTGAAGTGCGCCCGGGTACGGGAGCCGAGGGAGGAGCGAATGGCGCGAACCGCATAGGAGATTGCACCGGCACCGGCCAGGAGCGGCTCTCCGCCGTGCAAGACGATATCGACATCAGGTATCGCGTGCTCGGCGGCGTGCGCGCTGATGCGGGAAGACACGCTATCGACAACATGACGGGACATGACCTGCGGCCGGGAACGCCACGATTGATCGTTCAGCTCATAGACATAGCAGTAGTCGCAGCTCAGATTGCATCGCTCGTGAATCTTGAGGATGAAGCTGCGAAACGAATTTGAACGCGGGTCCTCTGTTTGCGGCAAGCGTGAGTCGTTAATCCCCCCCAGGCCTGTTTGTTGTCTGATCTTCAATTTTCGACCCCGTGAGGGACTAGTTGGTTGTTACGCAAGCGTAATTCAGTGTGGCCTGCTAATCAACCATGGGGTGTTGAATCCGCGTCTTCGGGCGCCGCGCAGGCCGGAAAAACGCTGGTCTTCGATAGGGGAGGTACTGTCGGCCGGTTTCCGGGCGCAGGGGAAGTTGCAGTTGATGAGGGTGGATCGGCTTGCCGTGTCCAAGTTCCCTAGGGGCGCGGGTCTCAGGGGGGCGCGCGTGTCCCGGCTAGGACGCGGAGTTCGGGAGCGGTTTATCAGGAGCAGGAATTTTTCGATCATGGCCTTCACGCTCGACCGGCGTTTCTGGAGCTCAAGCACGATCAAAATGGGGCCCTAGGGGGCTGGAGGAATTGAATGTGCGGAACAAAGGAGTTTCGAGAATTTTGCGAAGGGCTTAATAATTGACAGTTTCCTGCTCGTTGGCCTAGCTTGTGGTCGCCTTGGTCTCAAGTTCGCCAAGCTTTTCACGTAGTCGATGGGCCTGCTCGGAGCATGATGGTGATCCTGATGTGCCTGTGAACCGGCGAGTCTCGGGTTCGCCGCCAACGAGTCGCATGCGGGCCGACGCCTCCTAACCGTAAGCGGTCAGCGGACCGGATTACGGGCAGCCATCGCCGAGAGGAGCGACTTGATGGTCCACGGCCGGACCGACGCCGCGCCGGGCGGCCCCGCGAGTATCAGGTCGTAGTTGCTGGGATGGGGACTGATATCGCCGATGTTGCCCGGAAGGGCTGGCCTCCCGATCTGATCCGCGATCTTCCGGTCAGCCTCGTTCCTTTGCTGGATCTCGGGACGGCGCATGGCGCACCAAATTGCCTCCCAGAAATGGGACGAGGGTGCCCTGACCGCCACCGCGACCCGCGCCCGGTCGAAGATCGGGATCAGGCGAGGCCTCTTGCCGTGGAGGAGTTTGCCCGCGGTCACCCCTCGTCCGCCACTTCGCATGCCAGCCTGCTGGCCATAAAGGATTGTCCAGAGCTTCCAGGCCGCGCTCTCCCGCCCGAGAACGGCCTCGTAATCCTCCGGCTGGACATTCCCAGATATCGAGGCCCGCCGGAATCCGGGCGAGAAGCTCCTGGACCGTGTTCCTGCCGTCGCCGCGGAGCCAAGTCCTGGCCGAGTGCCGCACACTCACGCTCAGCTCCTGCACGGCCTTGAAGTTCGCCTCGGTGAACTCGGGCGAATCGCGGTCAATAAGTTCGTCGAACTTCCTGCCGCCTGGGCGGGCCAGGTACCGGCGGACGTGGTCCGGGGCCCGGTCAGCCTGGACAAGCGCGTTGATCCGGGCAATCACGTTTGAATAGGTGTCCATTACGAATTATCCTTCCCCGGCAGCAAGCGGCTAGGCTCGCCGCTCCACGACAGGGCCAGTTCGTCGCGGGCGCGGGTGGCGGCTACGTACAGGAGGGACCTCTCGCGCAGCATGGCGTCGTCCCAGGCGTCGTCGGCGTAGCGTTCGTCCCTCAGGGTCCGGGGGAGAGCCTTGGAGTCGATCCCGAACAGCAGGACCCGGGAGAACTCCGTTCCCTTGGCCCGGTGCATGGTCATCACGACCGGAAGCCCGTGCTTGACCTGTTCCCGGTCCACCGTCCGGACCGTCACGCCCCGCTCGGCCAGGCCGTTGACCAGCCGCTCCCGCTGCCACCGTTCCGGGACCAGCACGGCGATCGTCTCCGGAGCGACCCCGGGGACCTCCAGCCACGACGAGATCAGCGAGGCGGCCGCGTCCATCTCCGCGCTCAGGGACTCCCGCGGCAGCAACTGCGGCACCGGCCCGCCTCGCGCGGACCGGTAGCCGGAAGCGGACTCCGCGGTCTCTTCCAGGTCGACGTACGAGCCGCCGCGCAGAACGCCCACCGCGTACGAGAGGTTCTGCGCCGTCGTCCGGTAGTTCAGCGTCAGCCGCTGTGATCGTCCGACGACCCGGATGCCATACCGCCCGAGGACCACCCGCTGCCCGTAGATCCGCTGGTGCGAGTCCTCGGCGATGAACAGGTCGTCGTTGTGGGCGCCGACCAGGGCCCGCAGCAACTGCCAGTGCGAGGGGGACAGGTCCTGTCCCTCGTCCACGAGCACGTGATCGGCGGTGAAGGTGCCGCGGGCCGAAGCGACGCGTTCTAGGTACGCCGCCGCGACCGACGCCGCCTCCGCGAAGTCGATCGTCCCCGCGATCCGGGCCTGCATCCGGTACGCCTCGACGACGTCCCAGACGGCGGACCGCCGCGACCGGTCCAGGGCGACCCCGCGCCCCGGTCTCCGCACGCGGAAGTAGGCGTCCCGGCTGGTGATCCGGCTGGGCAGGATGACATGCGCGTACTCGGCGCTCAGGAACGCCGGGCTGCGCAGCGCCGGCGGCAGCGCGCCCCCGGCGGCGTCGAGCGCGTCCTCCCAGGAACTCCCCGCGATCCGCCCGGTGACCGAAGCCGTGGCCACGCCCAGCACGGCCTCGACATCCCGCGTGATCGAAATGCCGGCGTGCCGCAGCACCGCGCTGGCCAGCGCGTCGATCCCGTAGACGGCGAGTCCGGGGGACTCCAGGCTGTAGGAACGCGGCAGCGACGGGTCGAGCCGGGTCAGGTCGTCCCTCAGCTGCGAGGCGAGGTTGGTGGTGAACGTGGTGACCACCACCAGCGACGAGGGTGACCGCCGCGCGAGCATGCAGGCACGGTGCAGTAGCACGACCGTCTTCCCCGTGCCGGCGCCCCCGGACAGGCGGAACGGCCCCGAGTACGAGCGTGACGCGTACTTCCGCTGCTCCGGGTGGAGGAACACCCGCCACGCCCCGAAGTCCCCCTCCTCGATGACCCGACGCAGCTCGTCGTTGTCCTCGATCCAGGTAAACGACATCCGCGCGGCCGGATGCCGAAGCCCCTCCAGCAGCCGCTCGTCCTCGGAGCCGGAATCGGTCGCGGCCGGACCGGAACCCAGCCCCAGCATCTCCTGCACTTGCTCGACGGACGTCCCGGTGGCCAGGTCGAGCAGCGCCAGCCCCTGCCACTGGACGACCCCGGTGCCTTCGGCGACGGCCAGCAGTTCGTCCTGGTCCGCCGCCTCCAAGGCCCGCGAGGCCAGCGCCGGGTCGAGGCCGAGCACGTCGACCAGGACCTCGCGGTCCAGCCCGAGCCAGACCAGCAGCGGCGGCGTGGCGAGGGGCGGTTCCTCGGCCGCGACGACCGGCGTGACGGGGCTGGCCACCGTGATGATCTCCGTGACCCCGTTGACCGGGTTCTGCTGCAGCCGGGTCTTCCGCGCGACCGCGATCGCCTCGTCGTGCGGCCAGATCCCGTAGAACACGTAGGCCGGCTCCCGCGTCCCCTTCATCCGGAACAGCACGGCCCGCCAGAACTCGTCCACTCGCCCGGTCCGCACCCGGTCGTCCGCGCTGTGGGCGATCGGCTCGATGTGCAGCCCCGGCGACGTGTCGTCCTCGCCCAGCTTCTCCAGGAAGACGTACGCCTTCTTCTTCAGTGACGGATCCAGCTTGCTGGCCGGCCTGGACATGATGATCGTCGGCATCGTCTCAGGCCGCCTCTCGCAGTGCAGCGTTCACAACATCCGGGTCGTCTGGCAGGATGCGCCACCCCTCCGCCTCCAGGCCGCCCCGTTCCCCGTCGCTGAGGTCGGAACAGACCGCGATCTTCCGGTCGGGCCACGCGTAGTCCAGCGGTATCCCGTCCCCGGCCTCGAACCCCTCGACCGGAGCCTGATCAAAGCGCTTTTCCGGAACGGATCGTTGTTCCCGTTCCGGCCCCGGAGGGCTCAGCCTCCGCAGTACGCCAGCCGAGTACAGCTTCACCACGTGGTCGCGTATCGCCTTCGGCTCGGCCCCGCCGCGCAGCAGGATGCCGCATTCGAAGTTGGTCTCCATGGCCCGCCCGGTGAGGTTGGCGCTCCCGACCAGCGCGACCGACTCGTCGACC
>Ga0131853_10009434_pt1 | contig 17856 bp, 7 predicted proteins | sample TergutLab28metaG_FD_92764 | JGI IMG/M metagenome (GOLD analysis project Ga0131853, IMG submission 92764) | Labiotermes labralis P1 segment gut microbial communities from Petit-Saut dam, French Guiana - Lab288 P1 (version 2) (version 2) | ecosystem: Host-associated > Arthropoda: Insects >... | reverse complement strand
CGGTTCACACGAGGGCGTGTACGGGAATTAAAAAACGGTCATAACTCCGTAACCGTTCAAAATCGGACACATGTTTATATGAACTTTTTTGATCACAAAGACCTAGGAAATCACCTCCTGCAGCTATGCCCTAAAGTCGTGAAACACCCTGTATTTCTCTTTGAAAAATAAAAGCGTACAAAGATTAAAAAAAAACACTACTTTTGATTGGCTTAGTATTGACTTTACGTATTTCATACTGTTTCTTGACGGAATGACGACTGACTAGTCATTAGCTCAGTTGTTCAGGAACTGACGCCTTTAAGAATATCAATCATGTAAATACCTGGAGGTCTGAAGCAGTAATTAAGACGTCTGTTCTGCCTTACAGAAGACAAAATACTTATCAATTAAATAGACTGACCTACTAATGTTTTTTTCAGTAAGCAATCGTCCTTTATGCTGAGAATCAAGTAAAGAATATAAATAGATGCTGTGTGTAAAATAATTTTTAAAATATTGAAGCAGGTATTAGAAGTAACAACCTCCGTTCCAAAGGATTAGCCCTTTGCGAATAAGAGCTTATTTCAGTGTATTCCTCGAAAATTTGGTATTTAGCCTATAAAATTCTAAGTTGTTAGCAGTTCAATCTTCAGAGTCTCTGGTGTGTGGATAACTAATGGATCTTGAATTTAAAATGTTGTGGAAGAATGCAGTACTTGCTGGATTGAAACTGACGTTTGGGAAACAGAGGAAAACCACGAAGATTCTTGCAGCGTATCCATCCTTCGTTCTGATAATTTAATCCTGGGATCCCTACATATGGCAAGTGTGTTAACCATTCCATGGAGCCACAGCGTTCACAGGCTTGTGCACATGAGCTACTCACTCTGTCCAAATGCGAGTTACTCCTAAATTAGACTAATCCACACATTTACAACATACTTATCTAAGAACCATTAATATTTTCTGCCTCTGCTTCTAGTGCCGACAAATGCGGTTGAATTTCTATTAAATGTGGTTAGGAATCCAGATGTTTTGAATTAAACTCTCTACCCGGTTACAGTCTATTTCGTTTCCAGGAAGATACTGAGACCTCAAAATATCACAACCCTTTACTTGAAATTCGTCATCTTTCGATCACTACAAAATTTGAGATCACGTGATCTACATATTTGAAAAAGAATGTTGTTGTATAACAAGAAAATTGTCCAATGGATCTGCTGACAGTGTTGAAATCAGCACACACACACACACACACACATATGTGCTGATAAGTCCTTAGCCCGACCACGAAGGAAACAAGCTAATGTTTCTGTAGAATGGCGTGAATTGCCTTCGGCGCCTTGCCTTGCGAGAAAAAAAACTTGACGACAGCTCGCGTCTCGATGTTGTTGAAATCGCGCGCGTCCCTGACATGCTTCCGAGCTTCTTTCCTTCCTGGTTGGTCTAAGGACTTATCGTGACTTTATGAACAGTTATGAACGACTATAATTACCTCAGATAGGGCACTAAGTCCGTTCTAATAAGAAATAAAGCCACGTAATTGGTATCATATATCCCGGTTGGCCTTAATAATGTGGCTTTGGATTTTGGTTTCAGGTGTACTTTCCAAGCACTGCAGTCTGAATCAGTGTACGATACAAACACACGCATCATATAATATTATCACGACAAATACACCAAGGAAATTAAGGTGGGCGATTCATGTAGCATGAATGTAAGAAACATTAAATGAATAGAACAATTCTTACATAACACCCCTTCGCAGACAGACCACGGCAGATGAAATTTGTGGATATATGAATATACAATGAATGGACTATGTTATCATGAATGTGATAGATGTCTTTGAGCGAATGGCTAAAAACTGGGCCCTTTAGAAAAGCCGATTAGACCCGATAATTTGATACCCAGGTAGAGTAACTTTTCAAAAGATGACGACATTTCTAAGCCCCATAAAGCTGTACCTTCATATTTACGGCCATACCCAACACCAGGATAAAAGTCACTGTTATTGTAGCGCCAAAGTTCGTGTTATATGATTCGTACTTTATCCACCTCAGCAGAATGTATTCAGAACGTCTCTGATTTGAAGTGAATCTGAAATATATGCTTACTTGACTTTTTTGTATATAGCTTCATTCAACATTACTAATTTCCCTGCTTCGCTACATCCGAAAGCCAGATACGAGTATTATTTTAAACTGGACATTTCTGCTTCTCGCTTGACTCTTCTCGCTCAATAATAAAATACGCATATACATTACCCACTGCTTGTGGGCCGGAATAGCTCAGTCGGCAGAGCGACTCGCTATGGGCTGGACGGTCCGGGGATTGAATCTCGGTGGGGGCGAAATTTTCTGCACCTGTCCAGACCGACCCTGGAGCCCACCCATCCTCTTGTACAATGGGTACCGGGTCTTTCCAGGGGTAAAGCGGCCGGGGCGTGAAGTTGACCACCCACCCCCATCCAGCTTCGAGGTCAAGGAAAGAGTAGAACTATACCTCTACTCCCCCTCTGGGCCTTCGTGGCCTGTTCTGGGTTGAACTTTACTTTTACCTAGTACTCATTGCTTATTACTGTATGATACGAAGACACAAGACCGACCAATTGGGTGCCGACATTGCGGTGGATAATCACAAACACAAGGCCTCGTTTTAGCAACAGGGTGGGATTGTTTATTTGTTGTTATTGAATGCCAGTCAATAGTGCAGATTGAATAGAGTGGAACAGCAGGAAGTTAAACGAATAAGAAATTGAAAATGGTTGACATAAACTGCTAATGGTCTAATCCGAAGTAATAACACGGAATGTACTGGAGGGACGAAAGAGAACGGAATCACGAATACATAGGACCGTCGCCGCACAGGACATGTTTTGATGTACGATATTGGATCAGAAGTGTTACAGTTGCAGCCACATTGTTGGATGTGAATATGAAGGTCGAAGGTGATGTCTGTGGTATAAGCCACAATTTAAAAACGTGATAATGGGACAATGACTCGCGTTCTCTTTTAAAGGGTAGGGTTAGAGACAGCTACGGAGTTCTTATTACACAATTTAGTCGTATATATATATATATATATATACATATATATATATATATATACTGTACATAGTGTACACTAACAGATTCGGTGAGACGACAGACTATACAAATTACGCAAATGCATAAAACAAATCTGAGTTCCGCGAGAAAGAGGCGTTGTAGAAATTTAAGGCACTGTAAATTTTGATCCAAGATTCAATATACTATCCGTCTTTCTACTTGTCTGCCTGTCTGTCCGTCTATCTATCTATATATTCATACATCTATCAATATATCTATATATCTACTTATCTATCGAGTACATATTCCTAATAATTTACTTTGTTAGACACAATTTAATTGTTTCGCACCAACACAATATTGTAATTACGTTACACAATGCTCCACACAACAGCACAATACTCTGCTACGTATAACCATCGTACCAGAAGCTGAGGGCAAAAGTCACGTAGCCGATATGTTGCTTTACACTCTTACGAAGTACAGGATAAATATTTTATCTGAGCAATATATTTTTCACTTTCTGTCATTATATAACTGCCGTACTGATGTGTGGGCCATTGTATTTTGAATTATTATTGCTAGAAAGATTCACGTAACCTAAGTAATGTCACCAGGTTGTGTCTTGTTGGGATGATCAGCGCTGCAAACTTTGTTTGTTGTACAGTGACATTTGTCAGTGTAATTACCTTAACACTGTAGTCCACCCTTCGGGTCTGCTTCCTGGATGCGCCCTTATAATGGAGTATTTCCGCTAGTTCACAAGGACAGGTGCTACCATTGAAACAACCATGTAACGCACGTAAAGTGAAGAGTGGCCTAAGGCACAAGTAACAAGCAGTACTCTTTCTGCCGTATCATAATAGGCGACTAATTCGACACAACTAACAAACTTTGCTGTACTTATCACCACACATGTGCTCAGGGAAATGGAAATTCCATTAATAAAATGGAAACAGTAACTATGGTGTTCCAGGGTGCCTGTGTTTCGGATAAGACACAGACTGAAGCAATAAATTGCTCACGTAGGTAAAGAATTAATTCCTTAAGAAATTATGAGATTTCACAACACGTTGTTACTAGACACTGTCCTGTGCCAATTAAATTCATTCCCATCATTCCTCCGCGTTTATTTAAGATCCATTTTGATATTATACTTCAGTCTAAAATTAAGCATTCCAAGTGGTCTCTTCCCTCCAACATAGACCAGTCAATTTTTGAATGATTTTTCATAGCACTTCGACTGATTCTATCATCCTAGTAACGCATCGTGGAAAACACAAATTGTAGAGATTTTTATGTAATTGTATCAATTTCTTGTGCCCTAATTTCAAATATTCTGTTAATAATACTGCTCTCAAGCGCCTGCCTTCCGCTTTCTTCGGGTAAAGACAAGAAAGTGTTCATTAATGCTGATATCTAAGCAAGGTAAAGTTTTAATATGGATAGAATATAATCTCGCAACGACAAACCAGTAACTATGTTAGCGCTCACAAGCTCGTTGCTGTTACGGCCGCACCGAAACATGTAGCGCTACGTAAGTACGTGATTAAAAACAACAATCTGAAGAGACCGAAACCCACAGTGGAAACTCATTACAGTACCTCAGTATGACGTTTAGCTCATAAACTCCATATTAAGTGAAACTGTCGTTTTTAAGTGTCCATTATGATCTACAGTTACGATCACAAGGAAATAAGCACTGTTTTACACAAGACAACATCCATTTTAAATGTCAAAAATCTATGATTCGTATTACTTAATGACTCATCTGACAAAGGAATTTATATAGCCCTTTCATAAAACTTCTGACTTCCTAGCAGATAACACAATCTCACGAGCTGGGTCAGACTCTACTGTACATTCATCTCTCTGTTACCCATTCATCACTGCTTAGGAGCCAAATTAACCAACCGAATAGTATAAACATTACCGCCCTAATGCAGAAGCACGCTATCTGTTAAGACGGTTTAAAGTCCCCTCCTGCCTTTGTTACTGAGTAGTTGATAAAGATCTCTATGTATCTCATCTATTTATTTATGGACGAATTTTTGTTGCTTTACGAGTTTTTTAAGTGACGTCACTGGAAGCTCAGTACACTGCGTGTAAAATTCGTACTCACCATGTAACCTAGCTTGAATAGCCTTTAATTGAGCCCCGTTGTGCAGTGTTTCAATTAATGTATAATTCCCAAAAAGCAAATTGATGCAATCAGCAAAACCTCTATATAAAATCTGCTGTGCCCAACGTCTTGCTCTGTATGTCGACTCGTTGGTTTCATACAGAATTTCTAGCCTGGTGATGGCGTTATAAGCTCAGACACAGCTAGAAAATGTCTTTAATAGATATACAAACTGTGCTAACTTTATCAGCCTGTTGTCTTTATATTGTACATTTATTTGTCCCGGCTTGAATGTACTTCGGTCGTTCTCGTACGTTCTGATGGTACCTGTAGGCAGAGTTACACGCATATGCAAAACATGCATACAGTGGCCGCCGCCCTGTTTCCGTATAATCCTTTATGAACGGGTTCGTCATCGGTTCCGAGTGACCGGCAGAGTCCAGACACAAACAGCAACAAGGACACATGTATTCACATAAAATACAGGCATCAATTAAACTCTACTATTCAAGGAGACAGAACAGCCATATTGTTGAGCCCACAGGCCGAAGAAATATTTGTGATAGTTGGTAGTGAAGAAAGATTTTTACCTTTCATTTTCACGCTCGCTCCAGCGCAGTCCCTGTGGGATTTTTGGAACAGAGAATAGCAACAGAAGAATTTTTCCCTCCGACCCTGAACTATTCCAGTATTATTATTCCAATACTGTTGCTTATTCATTCAACATCACGTGACGGATTGAAAATGGGACCATTCATGATCGCAGTTCCAAAAGAAATATTCTCACCCCTGGAGAAAGAAATCCTGGAAAATTAGAAAATTCGTTCCAAGGTTGCACAACTGGACGACATTTCTCCACAGATATTATAGTTTTCCTAACAGGCGTATGACCTGAAAAAATTTATAGTTCTATGTTCACTCTTTTAATGATACTGTTTCAGCTGCAAGTGTTAATTTGTTTTGAATCTAAGTGACAAAACTTAGAATGGTGACCTGCAAGGATACGAGAGAAACAGCTGTTTCTGGTGTTCTGTCCCTAAGTCTTGCTGAAATGAGGAAAACCTCGAACAATCCAATTCAGGTAGAAAACAAATACGTGTGTAGAGACGAATCTTGAGATTAAAGAATGAGCACACATCACCGAAATAACAAAAGTACATTCATATTAACAGAAGAAAGTCAACACCCTCCTGCTGTATTTACATGATGTTCGGTCCGGAATTTATAATTTATATGTACTGTTCGTAGCATCATACAGAGACATATGACAGACACCCTTTATTTCAGGTCTGTTTCAAAACTGACTACTATGGAAGCACATAGACGAAGGCAATACCTTCTTTACTGCTCAGTTGCCGATGTACATGGTTTTGAGTTTAAAGAGATGGACTGCTAAATCCTACCTTATCTTTGTTCCTTCCCTGCATTTATTCTTCAATTCCACTTTTCTTTCCAAATATTCTTTCTTTAACCCTTTAAACGTCGAGTTAAATCCCATCTGCCATTCGCTGGCATTACTAGGAGCTCACCATATTTTCCACGTTAGGGGGTTAAAGGTTAATTACTTCCTTCCTTCCTTTCAAAACAGACTTAGAACTGCAGAACGAAGGTCACGATAGAATGCTTAGCTGTCCTGCGTCCTATTTCGTAGGTCTTCCTATCATATCTTGACCACGTAATCGACTATGATGACTGGGAATATTCTTTGTTTTACGCAGTCAGTCCAGGAATTTGACAGGATATTACTGCAAATTCAAACACGACCTCTCCTTTCCATATCTTTTCCATTTTATTATTCACCAGTCATTTTACCTATGACACGGCACTGAGAGTGTCTCTATATCAACCGTAAATAAATAAATCTAACTACTGATAAGAGATATCGCACTAATCTTCTAGGTTTCAAAATTTTTCGAAATAATATATGTAACTTCAGCCTCGAAGTCACAGAAAATAAAACGTTTCTCCAGAAGACATCCAAATCAGTTAATACTCTTTAGGAAATATTAGCTGTTTAAGAACCTTAGCCGGGTAGCGTTGTCGGTATAGCGACTGGCTACGGGCTGGACGGTCCGGGGATCGAATCGGGGTGAGGCGAGATTTTCCGCATTTGCCGAGACCGGCGCTGGGACCCATCCAGCCTCCTGTACAATGGGTACCGGGTCTTTCTCGAGGGTAAAGAACGGCCGGGACGTGACGCTGACCCCTCACCCCCTTCTAGTGCCGTAGTGAAGAAAGAGTAGAGCTATACCCCTACTTTCCCTATGGGCCGTACGGCCTGTACAGAGCCTCAGTGCCTGTACAAGGGTGCACTTTACCTTGTACCTTTATTTTAAGTACCTTAAGGAAAACAGATAGCCTGTGGAAAAGATGTAGAGCTTCCTAATGTTAAAGTTGGTGACACATAGTTTCCACTGCTCTTTAGAAAGTTGAAATATACAGAATATTAGAATTAAGAAGTATTTCAGCAATGGATGAACATAACTGGGCTACAAATAAAACCGAGTGTCAGACAAGTACGAGCAAGTACGGACAAGTACAACAAGTAAAATCACAAAAACAAACCAAGTCTAAGCAAACACACCTGTTCGTTTGTCCCTGTTAATCTCCATGCCCCAGTTTAAAACCTGAATTAAACGAACAAACTCAAGAACCCCATCCAATCCAGTTTTCTGAGGATTACGCTGCGAACTGCACCGCACGCAAGAGCAGCTTGTTTGGACACTGACGTTTTTTATTGCGGTGCTCACAAGTGCCATATTTTGGATTCTATTCGCAGCCAGTTAATACGGTCTTCAATCACGATCATATTTATGTTCGACCTTATCCTCTCATTTTAGCCTAGATCTCTAAAGTCAAAATTTAAAAGTTTTTTTTTTGCACAGAACTGAGCGTATATTGTGTAATTTTATTTTTATTTTTGCTTTGTCAATTTTTCCATCCGTACTTTTCCTCATTTTGTTCCCTTTCTTTTGCTCCTTTGGCACGGTCCTCTACAATTAACCGCGTCGCCGATGTGCAAAGTTGTAGTGCAATAATGAAGTTGGACTTTTATTGTTATACATTATTAGTATACTGTGTATTAGTGCCACTTATTCACTGACAAATCAGACATGTACCACACCCGTGATTAGGGCACCACCCCTTTGAATGGAGTGGAGAGTTCGAGAAGGGAGCTGGTCCAGTTGTTTCAGCGTTGTGAAAACCGCCCCTGACTGACACGCGATTTTAAACAAGGCAAGACAACTGGGTAACGTGAGTATAAGGAAAACCATAAAGAAATCAGGCACCGCTTAGGAAACAGCGGAGGGATCAAGAGAGAGAAATGTACAAATAGAACAAAATAAGAAAAAATGAGGAAGTATGTAAGAAATGCTAAATAAAACTGAATATATACAAAGAATTGAATATCGTGAACACATTAAACCTCTTGCGGACCGCAGGTTCCATACATTTGAAGGTATGGTTACAGTGGATTGCAGCTTCCAAGACAACCGTTAATTTTCGTAACAACTTGCTACTGTCCCCAAAAAAAAGATGCATGTCAAGGAAAAAGGGCGTTCATACGTTCATTACAAATTCTCATTTACGTAATACGCTCCACGAAGCATAGAAAATGGCAATCCAGAAACATTCAGAAAATTCACCGCCTTGTACTCTGTATAGGAAAGGCTGCCATTTCATTATGTTCTGAGCCTAATAAACCCAGTACATAAGATACCAACTTATTGCCTTATGATTCAATTTAACATTTTTCTTTTATCAGTTCCTAGGCCCTCCAAGTGGCCTCATCACTTCAGTTTTTCAACCAAAACTCTGTACCATTTATCACTCGTATGTGCTACATACCCTGTCAAACTTTAACACTTGGATTTCTTAGTTATAATAATATTTGGTCCTCATCATTCAAATCCTTTCATCTTTGTTATTACTTCTTATCAATTCCAGCTATCGTCTTAAGAATCATTCTTTGAGCCCCCTGAATACAAGAGATGCAGATTCACACAATACAAGAACGGAAATTATACCTTTATTGGAAGACAGACTGACAGGCAACAGGTTCTGAACTGGGGGGGGGGGGGTTGGAATGTGAGCTGTTATTATTTTAGGTTGAAGAAGTCCAACGAAATGCAACAGTATGCAGATATTTATTTACTGTTAAGTTACTTTACATGTTTCGGGCGTCCATCGCGTCCATCATCAGGAGTACATAAAACTGTAGTTGCAGGTTCTGGTACAGATCATACTATCTGGGGACCAAACCCAGATAGTATGATCTGTACCAGAGGCTGGAACTACAGTTTTATGTACTCCTGATGATGGGCACGATGGACGCCCGAAACATGTAAAGTAATTTAGCAGTAAATAAATATCTGCATACTCTTGTTGCATTTCGTTGGATTTCTTCAACCTAGAATTATGATAGACGGAACCACGAATATAAAACTCTTCTTATTTTGTTCATAAATAAATTTTTATTTTTCTATTTATTATGATTCCTGAATATTTAAAATTACCGCACTATTCATTTTTGTTTATTTGTATTATGATACTGCCTAACGTCTGAGAAGAACACGCAAACACACACTTTTCTTTGTTTACACTTTAACCAATCTTTTTAATGGTATCTGATAGACTTCTCTGTTTATCTATGTTCCACGTAAAATTTTGTCAAATGAATTTATGACAGAGATATTCTACAGCAATCAATTACAAGTTATCACTTCCAGAAGTTTCCATTTATCTCATGGAACAGTGCTAAGTCCACAGTGTTCCTACAAGACTCAATTTACAGACATATTTGGGGGTTAAATTACCAACGTGATGCACGATTACATAATATGTTTATTATTATAATCTTCTACATGTTTCGAGCAACTCTGTGTTTTTCATCAGGATTTCAAACAGACAATACTATACCCGATGCTGTGTTAATACAATTTGAAATCCTGGTGATTAGCACAGAGTTGCTCGAAACATGTATAGGATTATAATAATAAACGTATTATATAACGTAATTGTGCATCAAGTTGGTCATTTACCCAGAGTCTTACCGGAATGCACGGTCAGCAAAACATAAAAGACATTTTCTTGCTTACCCCTCCGTCTGTCGCGCCCCTGATACGAACGCAGTTGGTCACATATGTCTATAAGATACATTTTGATGGATACAACTATAGTTTATTCAGGAATTTGTCTGATTAGGAACTTGAAGCTTATTTGATTCACCATAAAACGAAAAGTTTTAATGCTATCTCAGTCAGTAATCCACAATTTTTCCAAATTCTGCCTGTTACTCCGAAGCTCTCAAGCTAGGCACAGAAGAACGACGAAAGTTTTATCTCAGTCTTGCCTGTGAGTGTGGCATCTCTTTCGCAGCTAAAGTTAGTTTGGATAATAAAAAATACCGATTTATGTGCTGAACAATGTTATCTAAAATTTCATCTGTAATGAGGCAGTTCCATGTTTCGGCGGGAGTCGCGGGCCTTCCTTGCTTGGCCATTAACCACAGGCAGATTTGTCAGAATATTTTGCCATCTGCGCCGAATGTGTGTAGAACTTTTTACCTTACCCCACTTGGTCTTGTCCTTTCCAAAGAAACGACTGTCAGTAGGGTCCACTCCAGTACAGCAACTGTCAGTAGGGTCCACTCCAGCACAGCAACTGTCAGTAGGGTCCACTCCAGTACAGCAACTGTCAGTAGGGTCCACTCCAGCACAGCAACTGTCAGTAGGGTCCACTCCAGTACAGCAACAATCATCTGACGTTACGTCTTTTCCACTCTCCGAGTCACCTTCTGTTCGTTCCACACAATCTTCCCAGTATTCCGTCTCTTCATCAATACTGTCACCTTCACTTACGTAATCAGAAAATATCATTGCACGATTACGATTAGCAACAACTACATTCCTTGCGTACAAGCCATCCATAACAGCCGCCAGAAACTAACACCGCCCAAGAACCATGGAATGTCAAACTGTATTTCTCAGATACAAACTACAAATACGGCCAAACGAATATGACTGGGAACACGAAACCCACTCCACAGGCAATGCAGACAGATACCGAGGAGTGAATGAGCGAGGAGTTATCTTACATTCAAAGAAACAAACAATCAAAAGTCATACGTGTCTAAGACCGAACGACCAACAGAGGGATATAATTTTATCTTATAATTTTTGTTTATGGTTCCGTGCACCGCTGATCTATATAATAATTGCACAACGAAATGCAACACAAAGCAGTCTACCTATCATTTTGCAAGTTCACTCTACACACTCACCACATCCATCATCAGGAGTACACAAAACTGTTAACTACAGCCTCCGGAACTTTTCATACTTTTGTGCGTCTACCTCCCTCCAAAGTGGCCAATGGCCACGTTGGAGGGAGGTAGACGCATGTAGAGCGAACTTGCAGAAAAATAAATAGACTGTTTTGCATCTCGTTGGATAATTATTAATATAGAAGGATATAAGTCCATACTTACCATACAAAAAGTGAGATATGAATAAAATTCAAGCCTGTAGTGTATAGCTCGCTCTATTTTGTACGTCTTACTTGAGACAAGTACCAAATACGAAACAACTCCCTGATTTCAATTCACAGCAAAACGTGAAGATATCGCCATGCAAACCATAACGGCATACGGAGAGGTACAGTTCCACTCATTCTTAACCTATTCACTGATCGGGGTGAGTTATTAGCTTCACGCTTTCGCCGCTTTATTCCCAGGAAAGAGCCAACAGTACGCATTGAAGAGGAAGCTGGATATAACCCACAGAAGTTGTGGGCAACTTTAAAAACATAGAATCTCTTAATCCTGCTTATGTATGAATTATATTCTTAAAAAATCCTACTCGTACTGAGAAACATGCGTAGTAAGATATTCTAGTACAGCCGTAAATTTAAATATGTGTTAGTGATTAATGTTACATGAAGAGGTCTAACACAGAGCCTACGGCAAAACTGTACCTCTTACGTTTCATAGGTAAGACGGTTCAAGACATTCATGGTGAGAAAATTTCAACTTACGGTCAATTACACAATAACAAGGCGATAAATATGGACCTGTTCAACATGATAAGAAACGTTTCCAAATTTAATAGCGCAGCATGCTTCAAAATTTCCTTTTTGTTTCATAAATGATGGATAGATTACTTTAGTCGCTGACATAGTAAGAATTTCTCACGAAATTCTTTTCCGAAATCCCTAATACATTCTATCCAACGAAGTTTATATTACATAAGCTGAGTTTTAGTTCAAGAAACGTTGGGGTGCATCTACAGACCAAGCTGTGTTCACTGTCTGATGCAGATCCTCACAAAACACTTCAGCAACAGCAGACACAACACCATTACGGTGAGGCTTACACACGTTATTCGACTGAATGTCACCCTGACTGACAATTTAAATACCACTCATTTCAACGCGACAAAATCTACCAATTAGTGAGCTGCGAAGTAGCAAGGGAAACAACCCCCCCTCCCACCGATGCTGTTCCTCTCACCACCCCTAAAACTCACGTTCGATTCAATCCGGCTCAACAAGCCTGATGAATTAAGCGGCTTGCCAAATCGGACGAGCCGACCGACCGACGGACAGTGTGTGTGTTATAAATATTTTATATCTGAACTCTTCGTTGGTTACGTCAGACACATACATGCGATTATGCATGAAAGTTATACAGTTATGTTTTAATATGAGGCTTACCAAGATTTGGAATTAAGCATTCAGTGAGGGATTTGTTGCTAATTGAAATAACGGGCAATGTGTGGCGCCAAAATCAGCTGTCTGAAAAATGAAGTTTATGCGGGAAGTACGACACATTTACTGCGACAAACGGAAGACTGTCTCATACAGAGAAGCCGCGTTACCGTGCCCACGAACGTGACATCTTTCGCGTGAGATTTGTCGCATAAAATCTGCATCTGTGGCGTCCTTTTTTCCACATTAATTCAAATTGCCGTAATGAATAACAGAATATCGACCTCCAACTTCCAAGCAGTCCTCGCAACTTCTGATAATATTACTCGACACACAACAAATATCTTGCTTTGAAATATTAAAGTACCTTTGAGATTTGTCCCTTAACTCTTCAAATTCAGGTAAGATGTACTAAATATCCTCTTCTTTATTTAATTCCCCTAATAAAAATTTTGGTGCCATTCCTTGTGCGTTAAGGTCTTGTAAAGAAACTTCATGAACTGGACAGGAATTTTGTTAAAAATATGTTGTATATTGTCCCGGGTGTTTAATGTTTAATATGAAAGCATGCTTCATCCCACAACAAATTCAAGCCATTAAGTTTTATTTTCTTCAGCAATAATCCTGTAATTAGAAAACTCTCCAGATTCCTATATATATGTTCCTTGCGCACAGCACGCTTAAAGAGGGTTTCTTTTTACAGTATATTGTACTGCATTTTTCCAAGCAGCTTGTTTCGTATTTAAAGTTAAAGCTCTTTTTTCAGTAGGATATATTGTACTGGAGTACCAATGCCAGGTCACATCCATTTCTAATAAAATATAAACAAAATGTTATGTTTTGTTGGCCATGCATCCCTGTATAATCTTGTAAATAAAGCCAACTTGGTGCACGATTTTTTAGTATGTTTATTTCTTTTCTCTACATGTTTCGGGCGAATATGCGCCCATCATCAAGGGAAACAACTGTATTTATACGACATTTGGTACTTGTCACTCTGTATGGACGACTGTCTGGTATGCAGGGTTCATACCAGACAGCCTTCCATACAGTATAACAAGTACCAGGTGTCGCATATATACAGTTTTTCTCCTGATGATGAGCACATAGTCGCCCGAAACATGTAGAGAAAAGAAATAAATATACTAAAATATTGTGCACCAAGTTGGCTTTATTTACAAGATTACAAAGAACGAAAGAGAAAAAAACAAAATATATATTCCAATTCCAACCGCTCAGTTTTCACTGACAATAACGTGGCTCAGAGTTGTTTAGTCAGCTGTATTTGCCTTACTGCACACACTCTTCATGGACTTATTATTGACCACTGAGATTCTTCTTGAAAAATCAACAGGGAAATTTATAATTACCATTTCTGAAAATTTTTAATGTTTTTATTTCAAAATTAATCAGGAAAATTAGACATTTGTCATCTCTGAAAAACTATCTTGATGGAACAAGCTGGCCAAGAATAACAAACCGAGAATTCAATGCATTGGAGTAAGCAGTGCAGCTACGTCACTACTAGAAACTGTGACTGCATAACAATAAAGACGCACACATGAATATACATAGTGTCATTCGCCGTCTATTAAATCTATTTAAACTTCGTGCATTGTCATTACTGCTGAGTCGTTTCGAAATTAAATCTCTCTTAGCAGGTTAAAAGTAAAAATAATTAGTATTTTATTATTTATTCATTGTCCCCCAGCATCCTTTTTTGAGAAAATTTATAAAGTTTTATATGATACTTAAATAGGCTAAGGCTTTAAGAAACCCATGGGAAACAAGCAGATATAGAGCGCTAAACTTCACAGAAATTCATTCAGCCTCTTTAAACACAAAACTTTCAGTTGGAAAAACATAGAGGATAAGCTTCTACAACATGCATTCAACTAGCATAAAGTATCAAAAACCCATATTGTAAAACAAACCATAAGTAAATATTTGTCACTGACTGTGACTTGAATTCAGGCGGTAGCTAATTTACGTTCTAGAATCAATTTGGTCTATCGATTTTACATTTAGCTGAACAAAATACCGCCATACGAACTCAAAGAATGAGGCTATGGTCGCTTCCTTTCGTGTCCTCCCCTAGTCTTTTACAATACACAACAATACAAAACATTTCAGTAACACACCAACAAATGCACATATATAGTCTTTTAATAATCTAAAATTTACATTAAAACACTTAAAACGCTCCTACATGTTTCGATCATACGATCATCCTCAGGGAGCATACTTTGTTCCTTGCTAAATTTACAGCTTAAAACACTCAGTAATTTACCTCCTTATATTAATTTGGTGCTGTGGCAGCAGACATGCTCCCTGAGGATGATTGAAACAGGTAGGAGCGTTTTAAGTGTTTTAATGTAAATGTTAATACAAACCACGATCTCTGTCTCATACAATCTGACTTGAGCAGTCGCAGTATCTAAGCAGCAACAACATAAGGCCTAGTCCGAGTACCGGTTTCGAATTTTCACAAAAAAATGTCTAAATTCCTTTACCGCCAATCTGCTCTTAGCAGTGACAACTCTAGGTACAGGGTTCTGTCAGGAACACAGAAAATAGTCTTAAATTAAAATATCTTTTTTTGGAACTTTAAGATTATTTTTAGTCTTAATTGAGCACTACGACATGTCGATGTAGGAGTGGAGGCATACGCTTGTACATTCACAAATGCTTAACCTCGACAACAGATGACGATGACCAGAGAGCTTCATCCCTTTGCTCCAAGCCAAGGGAAAATGTACTGCGGTGCGCGTCTGCCATATAGTGGTGTTAAGTCCAGAATTTTTCAGCACGTAGTTGCGGGCAGTAAAGTCGCTGTCTCTAAGGGGAACTGAACCACGATTGTGAAGCCCATGGTCTAGGTATTTTACTGAATGAACTAAACCGGCTCCAACAGACTTTACGATGAAATGCTAATAAAAATCCAACCAGTATGCAGATATTTATTTGCTGCAAAGTCTCTACATGTTTCGGGTGTCACAGCACCCATCATCAGGAGTACTAAAAACTGTAATCGCAGCCTCCGGTACAGGTCATAATACTGGTACAGCTACTTCCCTCCAACGTGGCCGATCGGGCCACGTTGGAGGGAAGTAGCTGTACCAGTATTATGACCTGTACCGGAGGCTGCGGTTCCAGTTTTTAGTACTCCTGACGATGGGTGCTGTGACACCCGAAACATGTAGAGTGACTTTGCAGTAAATAAATATCAGAATACTGGTTTGATTTTTATTAGCATTGAATTACGATTCATGGAACCATGAGCTTAAAATTTACGATGAAAATCACCCTAACTCGAAAAGAAATTTGGCCAAAGGCAGGTTTTTATGCAAGGCTATCCATATCTTTGGTTTTATGTTGCACATAGGTAGTCAGCCCTTTCATAGTTAGCTAAATTCGTTAAAATTTATCTAACGTTGTAAAAAAAATCAGCCTACGAACTGAGACAGACACTGTAATAATCATAACTCTAAAATACTCTGTGTGTGTGTGTGTGTGTGTGTGTGTTTTGGTGCCTGTGCATACTTCCGTGCATGTCGAAATCTGAGATCTTTTTAGACTCAGATGGACGGCGGAGTTGAGGGGGAAAAAACGTTGCGGTAATGCCTTACGTATGAATCTCGTGTTTTTCTTTGTTGTTTCCTAGTAACGGCATATTCTGAGCGATGTTTATCTCATCTGTTTCAAAGTACAAAACAGGAAGATATGTAGCGGGAGAAAGAAGACAAGATGGACGAGAGAGAAATGGGGAAGAATTGGAAGAAGCAGAAAAAGCGTACGTAGAAAAAGGCGTAACGTGAGGAAAAACAGGGCTAAAATATACATATACAAAATTTCTAGATGTTAAATACTCCTACGAGAACACTTTAAACGTCACGATCAAATGACGAGATATTCCGAGATCCTTTCGTGGTAAATACAATTATACAAATCGGCCACAGCAGTTTTCATCACTATCCCTCCCGCTCACTGCAACGTCACAGTTCATTATTTTATGCTGAATTACCTTTGTACTTTATACGGCGAGCCCCATAACTCTGCATTCATACAGTCCAATACATGCACATTGACCTGGGAGGCTCACTGCAACAAATCTACATTATCATTGCCATATTTAACCATGCATTACTGTGGTCTTACAAGTGTCGGTATTTCAAAATTCATATTACTCTGTACTTTCCAACCAATTTGCAACAGACATTAAGTAAACTGCTTATAAATAGAATAGGAGATAGTTGAATAAAGATAGACCAACTTGATATCACTTGTTTTATTATTTCATTATTTAATGCTCAAGAGGTTTCGGATGTTAATACATCCATCCTCAGAAGCTTGCGACTTATTTGTTGAGTTATTTCATGGGTCGTATTGCTCTGGTTCGATGTGTGTTGGTGTTACGGTGTGGTTTGGCTGGGGTGGTGTGGTGTCCGTATGCAGGCTGAAGCACTAGTGCCGCACCACACCATAACACCAACACACATCGAACCAGAACAATACAACCTATGAAATAACTCATCAAATAAGTTGCAAGCTGCTGAGGATGGATGTACTAACATCCGAAACATGTTGAGCATTAAATATTGAAATAATAAAGCAAGTGACATCAAGTTGGTCTCTCTTTATTCAACTATCAAGATGATGCACGGTCCAATAAACATAAGAATAGGAGATATCTGGGACAAGGTTAACTGATTGAATATGTGCGTACGTTATTCACTCAGGTATGACGTACTTATTATTTATGTCTGCGGATAATGTTAATCGGCGTAATGCTTTGACATGTACATACTCTCACTAACAAGATACTCTCGGTGTCTGACAGATACCATTAATCTTTAGACGGTCTCCACGTGAGCAAATGTTTATGTACATATAACTTCCCATTTATTTCAACTGGCCTTTCCTCTGTCCGTTATAATATTTATTCTTACGAAAAAATCTTTAGGCTCTGATACTAAAATGTGTTATAATAATAAT
>Ga0131853_10009432_pt1 | contig 17858 bp, 12 predicted proteins | sample TergutLab28metaG_FD_92764 | JGI IMG/M metagenome (GOLD analysis project Ga0131853, IMG submission 92764) | Labiotermes labralis P1 segment gut microbial communities from Petit-Saut dam, French Guiana - Lab288 P1 (version 2) (version 2) | ecosystem: Host-associated > Arthropoda: Insects >... | reverse complement strand
TGTATTCAACTGCTAGCATTATATATACTGTATGCATTCAATCTGATATTAAACTTATAAAGTCTTTATACTTATACTGTACATATTAACTGTATATTTCCATTTGTTATCTTTATATTTATACCCATATATCTTTGACTTGTTCCATATCTCATGGCCCTTTACGGTGCCTATTGTAGATTAGACGAACATGAATAAATAAATAAATAAAAATAAAAAAACCCTGCAGATGAAGGCACCACAATCCCACACAATGCTGAGAAATATCAAATGACATACCATCACATTCCAAAAGACCTGAATCTTCAACACCAGTGTGAAAAACTAAAATCTTGCAAAAAATTATCTTTAATTTTATCCACAACAATTTTGTAGAAATAAATAAAATTTATGTTTGTAGGCATAAGAAACAACTACATAAATGTACTTTTTCATTACAAGCAACTGATTAGAATATCAAAGATTCAGGAAACTGACACTGTCACACAAATTCCACAAAGGTAAGTACATCTCCAAAGATATTTAGTGTGGAAATAGCAGACATACCAACCAAGAGGAAACCATGCCTGGGTGACTATAATCTAAAACGTGGTGTGGTTATAAAATAACCGGACTTAATTTTTTTCCGCTTCCCTGTAAACTTGGCAACAGCGAGCGGCGTGTTATTTGCTTGTGCTCTCCCCTTCATTCACTGTTACTTTCAAGGTCGTGCGGCAAACAGTTTGGCAGTAGCCTTCGCTTGCAGTGGATCGTGTTCTTGTTCTCCGTCCGAATCATGTTAAGTGTTAACGTGGAGCAACGCGTCATGTGAAATTCTATGGTGATAAGTGTCTATCTCGTACTCAAGTTTTTGAGTGGTTTAAAGAGGGAGGAGTAGAAATCGGAGACGATCAGCGCCCCGGTTGTCTCAGTACATCAGAAAAAGAAGGTAAATTTTTCAACAAAATCGTCGCCTAAGCATTAGAGCAGTTGCTGAGTTAATTAACATTGACAAGGAAACTGTTCGACAGATTTTACATAACAATTTCGACATGAAAAGTGTGTTCGAAACTGGTACCGAGACTCCTAACTCCTGAATAAAAAGAAATTCGAATGAACATTTGTGCTGACATTCTTCAAAACATTGAAAACGACCCAAACTTTTTAGTGAACGTAATAACTTGTGAAGAATCATGGCTTTTTCAATACGACCCAGGAAGTAAGCGCCAATCCATGCACTGGAAGAGCCCCAGTTCACCAAGACAAAAGAAAGCACGGCACAGCAAATCCAAATTTAAAGCATTGATGATCGTTTTTTTCGACATCCGAGGGATTGTTCATGTGGATTGGGTGCCTGAAGGTCAGACCGTTAACCAGGCCTACTACAAGGAGGTTTTGACAGGCCTTCGCGAACGGATGAGAAGGAGACCTGAAATGTGGAAGAACGGCTCATGGGTTCTTCACCAGAACAACGCGCCGGCACATAACGCCCTGTGTCAAGATGTTTTTGATGAAGCACAAGATCACCGTGTTGGAATATCCACCGTACTCACCTGATTTAGCCCCATGTGACTTTTTTTTTTATTTCCAAAGATCAAGTCTGCGTTAAAAGGAATCAGGTTCGAGTCCGTTGACTCAGTGAAGGCAAAAGCGATGCTCATGAATAAGCTTTCAGAAGACGACCTGCAGTATTGCTTCCAACAGTGGAGGATTCGCATGGAGCGGTGTAGGGACCGGGGAGAGGAGTACAGTGAGGGTGACAACATTTCTATTGTGTAATTTTTTGAATAAAAATGATCTAATATCAGTATGGTTATTTTACAGCCACACCACGTATGCTGACTCTCCTCAATAACATATATGTACTAAGTTATATAAATTTAAATTAGTGTGTAAACTTCAACATGTACCACAAATGGCAGAAATACTTTTCTCATATATTTTCACCCGTTCAGTACTCTGGGCATGAAAATGAAGCTTTGTTAAAGCTCATAAGGCGATCCCCTGCTTATTTGGATAACACTTAATCAAGAGTGCCAGTAAATTACACTGTTTAATGGGATGGATACATTTCAGGCAAGATACCAGTTGAATCATAGAGTACAACTACAAGCAAACCGACTCTACGCACCATACCAACATCCACTGGTCCTGGAAAGCTATGCATGTTAATCAGCACACAGTTTGCTGGTTCAGTTCAATGCTGGCAAAGCACTTCCACATTTTCATGTCACATTGCCCATAATATAAATATCTGAATGGCACATTTACATACAAACACAGCAAAGGAGTGTCATATCTTAACATTCTTCCTGGTGGCAGAAGCACTGTGCTTATTGGTTTCATTAATGTTCTACATTCGAAATATAAAGCATTTGAGAAGTCACGGTGAAAATTTCAGGCATTATTTTGTTACAAATATACTAAGAAACATTAAACAAAAAAACAGCTTGTGACAGCTTACCTGCATGATTACTGAAATTCATTGCATGTCATATTTATTGCTCTGCACACGTCTAATTAATTGTATTTCAATTCTTGCCACACCAAAGTGACAATATCTGCCTCACACATTTGTCTGTTTCCTTCAAATTACACACATCAATGACTTTGAAATGTGCACCACTTTTAACGTTGCTCTGTAGGTTATGTCTATCACAATATGTTGATAGACCAAGACAGCCAGACTTACCAACCTCCTTTTCATTCTATCATTCTGGGAAATAGTTGTTATTCCACAAGAATTCTTGGGAAAAATGAAATTCTGTATTACACCAACTCAAAGATGACAATACCATACCAAGATTATGCGTGAAAGTTGAATATTTTTTACGATTAAGGACTGACAGGCTTTTGAGACTTGTGACCACATTCTCCACTACACGAAGGCTCTTACCTACAGAGCTAAAGGAGTATACAATTTTATTCATTTATGCAATTTGCACATCTCTAAGATGGCTCCATCATGAATTTCTGAACCATGGGTAGTCAGCATATTATGGTATCAGTGTGTGTTCCACAGGACTTTGTAAAATGAAATGTTAGTGCTGTGCATAATTTTAATGCATTGACATACAGCAATAAGGAGAGGACTGCTAAATGTAATAAACTATTCCACTAAGAAGCCAACTCACCCCAGAACACATTGTGCAGGTTAAGATTTATGAAATTTGCAATAAACATGACAAAAAATATAAAAAGGTAAAATTCAAATGTAAACTGAGGAAAAGCATGTGACTTGACCCACATTTATCATAGATTTTTTTTGTGGCTTTTGTTTAATTGTGCTGAAACATGGAATTCTGGATTAGAGAGGTGCAACCTACATTTTACTTCATAATGCTGTCATTATGTCAGGCTATACAGTGTCAAGTGGTAGGATGACTGGTGCATGATGTCTGTTAGAAAGCCATTATGACCAATTTCCATTCAGGATTTGCCTTTACAGATTGGAGAAACATAAAAAAAAAAAGTCAGAGTAGTTTGTGTCCTGGCTGAGATTAAAACTGGACACCTTTCAAATATGTTTCAAACTGAAATAACACCATGATCTCCCAAGCCTGGAATCCTCACACAACTATGCCATTGCACAAGCCCAAATGAACATGGTCCAGGTCATTGGACTGGAGAAGGTTTGAAACTGTGACTATGTCAGTCATCCAACATTACAGTACTAGACCAAGGGCCACATGAACCACATGCAACATGGACCACATGACATGAAGAATTACAGACAAAACTGTGTCTGAAATTCAGATATATATACAGTGATGAATTGAGTTCATACTGAACTTTAGTAACAACAAAGGTAAATTTCCATTTGTGTACCATTTAAATTTAAAAAATTAGCTATTATAGAACAGTAATCACTCAAATTATTCCACAATTTACAGACCTATGACATGATAAAAACAGGTGACTAATAGTACAATCTGTCTTTGAAAGCAACAGATTATGGCATCTACAAGACTGCTGGCATATAATGATTTTCTAAAACAGAAGCTGCCAGAAGGTGAAACAGTTACTATACCAGAATTATAATTGATGTGAACCACATCAAATTTCAGGCACACCTTGAACTTTTATGAGCTTCTAAATTATGACACTGTGTAGCCTGGTAGGTGTGTGCATACGTTCAAGAATATACTGCCTCCACCTTCAGGGCAGAAATACCTCAGTGTCAATGCAAAAGAGCTTCTATCTTGGATGTATATAAGGTTTTAACTTCAGCCAGGGCACTGCCCATTGCACATTATGTCTTTTGAAGTTTCCCTCACGTCTTAAGGCAAACAGCAAGACAGTCCTTCAAACAGACTCAATCCTTTCTACATCACTCTACAAAGTAAATCTCTTCTTATTTTACATAACGTAAGCTCTGAAGGTGATACAGCTGAAGATTCAAATCTTCTGGCACATGATACCGGGTCAGGGGGAACTACTCGCCAAATGACCCAGCCTCACATCTCAGAAAACTTGCACCTTCATCAAACAGTGCTGTGCCAACCTCAAACCTCACAGCTGCTACAGTACTGGTATTAAGTTAGAAATTAATTATAACATATCATTTTAACTCTAATTAAGAACGAAAATGTCCCTGTTAGACTACGTTAAAACTTATAAGGAGTGTGCTGATGTCATATAGTTTGGTAGACAGGTACACATTGTTCTGAAGGGCCATTCTGACTCCATCTACAGGGCAGAACAGCACAGCTGGCAATTTGTATTTATTTGTAGTTTATTTAACAATGCTGTCACAATACAGTGTCAAGTAAATTACCTATACTTAAATATTTTGTTGCATATGCAACACATCCAAAATTTCTGAAACACATGCTACAGATAAAGTATGTGGAAATTACAGCATAATGCCACATCCATCCTATGGATCACATTTTTGGGCCATGAATCCGCAACAGTTTATTGAGCAATAGACTTGTGTTCTTCCATTTTAATCTATCAAACATTCAATCCATACCTCAATTATTTAGCACACAAAAGTCTGTGCCAATGAATCAACAATATTACACAGTGAATTAGGAATCCAGGTTCAGAATGTACTGAATGAATCCATACACAATTGGCCAAGAAAGCAATTAAAATGTTGTGACAGAGCAATTAGTAGGTGATGAGAGAATTCACAAAACCAAAAAACATCATGTTTAAGAGTGAAACTTTGACAAGCCTTTTGAGTTTTCAGTGATAAGAGATAAATCTGGATTGCTAAATGCAACAAATCGTACTTAACATGTTCCAAATCTATGCATTAAAGGAATATACACACTTATATAGTTAACCAACAAATGCACACTGGTAGAATACGCTTTAATGCATATAATGTATCACCTACATGTTTCGGTCATTTTTGCAACCATCATCAGGGTGTTTCACAAGAACAATGATAAAACAAACATACTGCCAAACTGCATAAGTAAAACCACTTGATGTTACAATGATTATCTTAAGTGCTCTCCATGGATGTAAAATGTCAGACAGTGTAATGTTGAAAACACATAAAATTTACATTGTTGTTAATAACAAATAAAACTCTATGTGTTTATGTTGTGTTTAGTTGTACGTGGTTGACATACACTTTGTTAAATGAGTACAGATGTGTACCACAGCAGAGATTGTTTAAGACTCAGTCTTACTCATTTAACAGAGTGTATATCAACTTCATGCAACTACCATACAACATAAACACACACAGTTTTATTTGTTTTTAACAACAATGTAAATTTTCACAGGAAGCGCTTGAGATAATCACTGTAACATCAGGTGGTTTTAATTAAGCAATTTAGCAATTTGTTTATATTTTACCAGTATTCTTGGAAGACACCCTGATGATGGTTGCAACAGCAACCGAAACATGTAGGTGATTGATAATGTATGTTAAAGCATATTTTACTAGTGTGCAATTGTTGATTCACCATTTAAGTGCAACAAATTGTGAACAATTACTTGCAACTTTAAGGATTTGTCATGAACGTACATCAACATGTGGAGTACCTACATCTATGACCAAATACTTTGAAAAATGAAGAATGTGTGCAAAATGAATTAAAAATTGTACATTCCGATATCAGAGTGGACAATTGTGATCTTTTGAAAAACAAGCAGTGTCAAATACTGCATTATTGGTTTAAAACTCTTCCACATATCAACATGTTCATGTAATTGTTTAATCATTTTATTTATATGGAAAAAATATAAATGATAAGATAACAATTTATAGTTTTAGATAGCAAAACTTCAGGTCACACAATAAATCCTGTATATGACTGGTGATCTGAAAATGTTGCTCAACCCTGTCATAGACCATCCCTTCCTGCATAATGTATGATTTACTACATGCAAGATTTTCCCCATGTGTAACATTTCTGACATATTATGCATAGGCCTTCCTGCCTGTCTGTGTCACATTTCTGGTAAATTTTTGTGACATGTATTAAATTTTTTAGGGAAACTTTTGCAGTATTTGATAAATTTCGATTTAAGCTTCATGCAAAGGGTAATACTGTAGTTGATAATTAAATTCACCTGACAGCTTTTAGTGTGAATGTACGTAATGAAATTTAATAAAAAATCAGTATGTAGTTTTGGAAATAGCACAAGCTCACCACTTAAAATGTTCACATGATGCACTCATTTATTTCACTCTGTGCAAGAAATAGGCAAAACCCTGCTCTGTAAGATGCAACAGTGTACCACATTCTGGGACACAGATTTTGTGGACTGCCAGTTTGTAATTCACATGACAGCACTGTACCAAATGCAGAGGTTGTTAAATGTAATGAGACGTGAGGATGATTGTGTATGGTGCTATGGAAATAACAGGAGAGGAAGTGGTTGTGCTATGTGTTCGCTTTTGCCTTGAGACATTGAGAATAATCATGAGCAATCAAGATATGCAGCATGACTGACAAGACTAGAACCAGTTTCTTCTCAGACACAACTTAGTGATGTTATCACTTGAGCTCATCTGCTCCATGACATTTTCATGGTAATGGTGTTTATTACAGTTCACACACTCTGGCATAAACTCAACATGCACACTTAAAGTTATAATTACTGACATAACAAATCTTGATACAGAAGGAGAAGGAGGGCAAAATTCATGTTCTCTCACCATGAGATCAAAAACCCTATCCAATTTCCAAACTGACAGTTTGATACAACAATGTAAACATAAACAGATCTCAAAAAGGATGCCCAAGCAGCCTTTTCAGAACATAAAATTTTGGTTTGTGTGTTTGTCCTCTACTAAGACAAACACTCATTTTATTCTGACACACCTGTACACATATTACATCCCTTACCAAGAGACAAACATCTCCTCAGAGATGTACAATTACCCAGATGCAGAAAAATGCAAATTTCCACTCTGTGAAGACATTCTTACAAAATATCATGCAAAAATTACAGACACAAAGCTCCATAAAAATGAGATCTGGCTACATACATATTAACAGTAACACAACAGTGTGGTGTGCATGACCTGCAGTGAATGTGTTTCATGAACAAGACTGATGAATTTGAAACCTACACATGCACATTAACTGTAAGTCAGTTTTTATCCCTGAGTAATATCAGGCTCTTAGAGCAAGAAGATTAACTTGGCAAACAGTTTCCTGCACCACTCCCAAATACTGTTTATTGCTGTCATAAAACTGTAACCAAAAGTTTGAAGATAGTTGGTTAAACTTCATGAAAGGAAAATGAAATAATTTCCATTAAAGTTTACCTGCTGACAAATTTTTGGTACAGACCATGAAAATCCTACTCTAAATAAAAATAAATACATCCATGTTACACTGCATGACATACTGCACTACACGCATCAAAAAGTTTGGTGTCACATAGAAAAACACAATTTTATTTACCTTTACTAAATTGACAGTGAGCACTTCACACCCATCTCACATGCATTGAATACTTTTCCAGACCAATGTGTAATACCCTGCAATATACAATATATGGTTCCAAGTCATTTTAAGTACCACTTGTTCATTATGCTCAACATGAGCAATAAAGTACCGGAAGAGAAGTTTTTATGTCAGTATACTCACCGGGCTGGGAACAGTAACAGACAGCCTCATTAACAATACTGAGGTGTAAACTTGATAAATCCGATACTATGAATGCTGTACGGACACAATGCTTCAATTCTTGGACGGGCAATAGGGAGCACTGCGGCAGGCACCTTATCGGGAGAGGCCTGAGAGGTTAGTTGCATCATATCTTGTTGCTAGCACTGCTCATTCCCACAGTCCCTATTTGTAATGTCCATTTTGTTTCTGTAATCCCAACTTCAAAACATATTTATATCCATTTTTAATTCACAGAGAACAGAATGCATTAAATGTGAATTGCAGTAACCAGACATCACACATGTTATAAAATTACCTGGTACAGCATGACAAACAGACCAAAAGCTGTTTAATCAACTGTAATTATATAAATTACCTATTGCCTGTCTCCAGAGTTCCATTGGTGTAATGGTAAACAATCACACATGCATGTTCCTTGGAAGGGTAGCTTCACATTCACATCAGTTTTATTTGTCATTATCACAGCAAAGATGTGAAGAGCATCATACATTAGGAGCTGTGGAGAGGCACAAGATGGTGGCGTAGTGTATGTTTCTCATCTGGCTCATTACTAGTTGAGTTCCATTTGTTCATCGTAAGAGTTACGTCGCATATAAAACAATACATATGCTGCACTTGACTGGAAAAAAAACATTACATAAATACTGTCATGTCTCAGTACTAATACTGTATACCTACACCATATCTTCTTGATTTATGGTTCATTTGACAACACTGTCAGCAGCTTGGACTATGCAGCATCAAATAACAGGATGAGTGACAAATGCTGAATTGAAAAGGATGTAGATGAAAGTGGTTATGGCATAATTTGAGTCATGATCCCAGAATCTGCCTGGTGAGAATGAAGAAATGCATGAAAACTACAGTAAGGATAGCTGGACTCTGGGTTGCGATTTGAATCTGCGACCTCCAGAATACAAAGCAGGCCTGCCACATTTGGCTGCATTGTTTGGTAACACAACACATGTGCAAAGTAACTGTTAAAACATTTATAATGCAGCAATAATGCTGTCTGCTTGCATTTATCTAGGACCATCCTATAAGGTGTGAGTGTACAGAGAACTGGTTCTTACCCAAAGATACATACACCATTATTTAAAAGAAAAACAATTTCATGTATTTCTGAAAGTACATACTCTGTCACAACCATTCATTCAACCAATGATTAGACCACGTATTAGAATATCACTGATAGATCATCAATTTATGTTGGATTGTATGTAAGCAGAACAAGAAAACTCTGACCGATGCTTTATTTTAACACTTGGTTCAGTTTCTTCCTTACAGAAATACTGAAAACGCTATGTTGCAGCTTTGTTCATCTATATATAGTTGTGATGTGATATTAACTTCAATCATAGCATTACCTTTACATGGACAATTAAAAAAAATTTGGATAGGGGCCAAACTACAACCTGGCAGCACAAAGAACCTCTACTGTTATTTAAAAACTACACACTTCTGCCAGTGGTTGTATAGTAGTCTTGAACGCTTCCAGAAGCAACAACACATGACCTTCTGTAACACAACTGTTGACACCAACAGAATCTCTGCTGCATTCACAAATTACAAGCCTGTCAACCTGACATCCAACAAAAGAAATAACATGTCTCAAAATGTATAAAGAGTGCAACTACTATGGCACATTCACTTTTCTACGAATGTGGTACTCCAAATGACTTATAGTTTCCCCATACCCTAGCAAAAGCAAGACAATCCAGTATGACAGGAACTGTGCTTAGAAACAATGGATTTCTTAAAGTAAGGAGCTGAATGTACGTGAACAGAACAGGGAAATGAATACTGATCTATGCAGAAACACAAATAGGCCTTCATATAAAGTAGTCAGTACAACTACCTGCTCTAAATAGCATTTAAAATTGGCTGATAATTCTTCATAAAATTATCAAACATCAAATCACAGGAAAATATGCTCAGTACCAGCAAAATCCTTTTATGTGAATTCTTCAAGGACAGACAGTAATGGGAACATCAGCATTAACTCCACATAAGCATGAAAAAAAAAGTCTGTAATTTAATCTGGTCAGCAATCCATACATGCAGTACATTTGAATGTCACAACTGCAGTGGCACCATAAGTTTTGTGCTAATGTACAAACTGAATAAGAACATATTAAACACTGAAAACAAAATCAGACGATGCAGGAATAAGAGGTGGCTGTGAGAAAGTATTGTGTGTGCATATGGAAAATGATAAACAACAGTGGAGGTAGTGAATTGTAAGAATTATGATGCAAATGGGGAAAACTATAATATGAACTTAACAGTATATGATAAAACTGACTGCACTTACCACAACAGCTTGTTCACTAATTTCAGACACACTGTTATCATCAAATAAGTACCACTTGAGATCATTCTGATTTTGACAGAACGCAGTATCTGAAGAAGAGAAAAACAAAACATAACTTAAAAACAAGAAACTACATGGATACTACATACTCTGGCAATCCTGGCTCATCATTTGCTGTCAGCTCTGTTATATTCAAATACCCACACACTGGCTAAATCTCAGTAGTTACCACAGTACAGCTGCTACAGGGTTGTGTAAATTCAGAAAACAACTCACACAAGAGAAGTTTCTGTGCAGCAGGCTCCATTCTACATAGTAAGAACACGTAAAAGCCAAGTGTATACTGCCTCCACACAACACAACTATGGGTTCTTGAAGTCTATGACACAGATCATGAAGAAACACTGAATTTTGTGACTTGTTACATTCTTGGTGTACCTGATGAAGAAACAGAACCCACACTTATTCTGTTCAGAAGTGAAAATTTGTTTCAATGCAGTACTTATCTGAACTCTCAAAATAATGCATTTCCCATATTAGTCTACAGTGTGCTATAACAGGATGACGAGGTTGGTGTGTGGTGTGCTATGAGTGCAAATACAATTACTGAGTTCAATTTTTGTGAGACTATACATTCATAAAGATACGTTACCCCAATTTTGACACTATTCTTGAATACAAGTCTGATTATGACAGAATTTATGTCTTTTTTTCAGCAAGACAGTGCAGCAACCAACAGAGCACCCAATTCCATGCATTGTTTATACAGCATTTTTGGTGACAATACAATAAGCACAGGACTGTGGCCTTCTCATCTGCCAGATTTGAATTGGTGCAGTCACCTTAAAGGACGTAGTAAAAAATAATAATTCTTATATTCAGGTCAATCTGAAAGGACGTGTTCAGGAAGAAGTGTTTTCAGTTTCACCAGCAGAACTTTGATGTACAATGAACAATGTGCCTGTCAGCTGTGGTGTGTATCTGAGAGGTGAAGGTAACCACTTCCAGCATGTTCTTTAGATATGGTGCGTAGAAATCTAATACTAAGTGGAATACATTGAACTAAAACACATGGACCTGACTCACAGTAAATGGAACAGCAACAAGTACTGTGAAACCTGCTGTCACCTGGAAGGCTCTGTATGAAGTGTGATGCTGGATCTAGATACTACAAAGTTGCTGTGTACTACACCATGTTATCAAGCCAGCTAAGACAATTACTAGATTCACTAAAAGCAGAGTGTATACTGACATTAAGGCCCTTTTCACGTGAAAAGAAACAACTTCCTTTAGTCCTAAAATGTTAAGTGAAATTTTCTAGGTGCATAGAATCCACTACAGGCATAGGTGCCTCTGCTTAAGAGGTCTACATTTGCATAGGAGGTTTGCAAGGGACTATGTCACATGGGCACAAGGCTGCTGAGGCTTTACAGAATCCCTAGGATTCATAAAAAGGATGTCCTCTGAAGGCCTTTGTAAGAAATATTGGAGGAGCCCCTAACTACAGTTATCTGGCAGGCTTACTCAGTTCACTTGTGACGAACTCCATTGAGTTTGTACACATTTTGGGTTCCTTACAAGTCGGACCAGAAGATCTCATGGTTAGTTGTGATGTAGTTTCCTTGTTCACTCAAGTGACTATAGTGGAACTCCTTAACCTCCTCAGCCAGCATTTCAGTGGCAACATTTTGGTCTTATTTACATACGCTCTCACTCCTACATACTTCTCTGTTGGTGGCCAATTCTATGAGCAGACAGTTGGAGTGGCTATGGGCTCCGCCCTCTCTCCTGTCATCACTAACTTCTTTATGGAAGACTCTGAGGACAGGGCCTTAGCACAAGCTACCAAACTGCTGTGCTGGTCTGCTATGTTGATGACACATGTCATCTGGCTGCACAGAACAAAGAAGCTGGAGAGGTTACTTAACCACCTGATTGGCCTTCACAGGAATATACAATTCACCATGGAGACAGAGAGACGAGGCCACCCACCAGTTCTCGACATCAACATATACAGGAAACCAGATGGCTCCCTGGGCCATTAGGTCTACCAAAAATCTACCCACACTAACCTCTATCTGAACCCTGGATCACAACACCATCCCTCCAACATACAAACTGTGTTTACAACAGTGGCACAAAGAGTCAGGGCTCTTTGTGACAAGGAAAGCCTCCATGATGAGTTGGAGTTCCTAAAACCACTTTCAGGAAAATGGTTATAGTATCAAACAGATATGATGGGCCCTCAACCTGACGGTTAGAATCTCTAAGCTGAAAGAAAAGCCCACCTTGGTTGCTCTTCTTGCATATGTCCAGATGACACAGAGCCGGCTCAACAGAATGCTGGCCAAACATAACACTCAATGTAGTGGCCTGCTGCCTAGGAAGATCTCTAGTCTCCATCCTGTGAAAGACAACCTGGGACTGGCTCTGGGGGTTTATAGCACATCCGACACACTGATAGATCCATAGAGACCAGAATAAAAGAGCACCACCGGCACATATGGTTTGGATAACCAGACAAATCTGCGGTGGCATAACGTAGGTTCAACCGTAAGCATGTCATTAAATTCAAAGACACCTGGATACTCTCTACTGTACCTGGTAATACGGAACAACTTATCAGTAAGGCAGTGGAGTTGGAGTTCTACCCTATCAATATGAACAGGGGGGATGGCCAGACTTTGGGGAGGTCATGGAAGCTTGTTCTTTGCCTCCTTAGAGTAGATGGCCCCCTCAGTGGTGGTGACTAGCTTATGGTCCTTTTAGGGGCCCCTACCTCTATCCTCTTTCCTCACACTGAAATGGTGGTTCCTATTCCCCATTTCCATTCTACGGTAGTCCCCTGCTGGACATTCTTCCCTCCTGGGACCGGACAGTTTTCCTCGCCCTTTTTCCTTGCATTAGTTTTTTTTCCCATTTCACTTCCATTTCTACTGTCCTTTTGTTTCTCCCCTTCCCTTTCCTTTATTATTTACCAATTCCTCTTCCTTTTCTTCTTTTTCCCCATTTTTCTTTGTTTCCTTTTCTGCCCTCTGCCCAGAGACTACATCCCACCACTGAATTGTTCATGGTGCTCATCTCCTTCCTCCCTTAGATCTTCCCACCCTTCAGTCCACATTATTATGTTCCTTGGATTCCCAGCCTAGCACATAGTAATTTTACCTTGGAGTAGCATGGGATTACAACATTTACCCCCCACTCTTTCATGTTTTATGTTGTTATTTATTACCATTTGTTGTACAGGTTTTTAGTTATTTGTCCTTTGTTCTAGTCTTCTAATCTACTTCCTCTCTCAGTCTGTCTCTGCCCTTTACACCACTATTGGGTTCTAGCATATACATCCCAGCTCTGCATATAGTATTTTTAACCATTCAAAAGGCTGGGTTATGACTTCCCCCCTCCTATTGTTTTGTTGTAGATTATCTGTTCATTAATCAAATACTGCACTTTCTTTAATTTTCCTTCCTCCCATTTTGCCCATGTGAGTGTTTTTCTGTGACTCCCTATCACACCAGTTAGAATTTTTCTATCAAGGAGTGTTTCTCTCCAAGCTACACTCTCCTTTATCCCAACCACATGCAACAACCCTATTGGCTGACACCACACTACTGAGACTTTTCACCACCCACAATCTTTCCTATATAAACTCCATATTGGGGCTAAATGCTTTCCTTTGGATTCTTGAACCGTGAGGATGGGAATGATAGATTGTCCTGAAATGTCAGTAAAAAATTACCACTACTCGCTGTGTAGTAACCCAGAGGAGGGCAGTTCTTAGCTTCATATGTGCCCCTTCCCTGTGCCTTATGATAGAGATCACCTTCCCGATGTTAACAACACTGCACATGTACACCAACAACCTTGAGACAGGCACAAAGAAAGAGAAGAGACGAGAGTAATGAAAATATGGATGCATATACATATATCATACTAATTTCCTGGTAGGCCTTGTGAAGGATGGGTATTTTCTTATGTCTGCTTACAGCACTACAAGAACACCTTCCACCACCTTCTAGCGACATTTCCGAAGCAGTTCCTTAGTGCTCCATTAATTCACAGACATGATATGTGTAATTATTCTGAAGCCCATTAAAAAGATTACCCTGCAAGGTCAAGCAAGGTGAGAAGAAACCTAAAGCTAAATGTGTTGGTTAAAACCTTTATATTATTTAATACACTGAGACAGTTCAAAATCTGTAACAATTTCAGACAACCACCTGTTGGTAAGCAGAATGTTCATACAACACACTCAAGTTTCTTCATAGGTCATTGTTTTAAGGGATTTAAAATAAGAACAAGACAAAACATCACTTACTAAAAGTACATTAAGTATCAAGCAAATTCCCAGCATTTCAGTCATTTATTCTGTCTTCAGCTTCAAGGACTGATACGATGGGATGACACAGCTGTCTGTTCTACATATACATGTGTGCATGTGCATGCACACATGCATACACACACAGATGATTTCAACTTCCTTGTCAGGGATGGTGTCAACAGCACAATTGTGGGTGGAATAAGATGGACAACTTGAACACTAGGCCACAGTCAATGCTGCTTAATTGGAACAATCTGGAAGCATTAACTTTTCCTTCTGCAGATCCTAATGGGTGTATGTTAATAGCTCTGCTTCACCATATATGCTCCTGGCCTTAGTCCAAGATGGACACAAATCAAGTCCTGTCCCTGATGATGTAAACACTGACAATCGCTAAATCTTAAAAATTCACTTTGACACTAACACAGCTGATTGCATGAGAAGACTTTACTGCATTACACTACCATTAAAGCTTCAACTCTAATATTTGACAAAGCCGTCATACATACAACAAAACCACCAAGCAATCTGAGCCTTGTCTACTAATTAAATTCTAAGATGATTAAGCAATAAACAGAAATATACTTACAGTGCCCTCCTCCTAGCCCACCATAATGATTACATACTCCTATGAGGTCATACACAGCCTGCGTATGACTCTTGTTTATTAGATATTCTGACATATTAAGGCCTCGGAGAGGGTACTGAACCATTCGATCAACCTTATCACGACGATATCTATTGTACACAAATCTCTTCAAGTGGATGATTAGAATCCGAGGCAAGCACCACAAGTCAAATTTCTTTGTAGCTTGTTGATGCTTCTTGCATGCAGGGCAATACCTACAAAAAAGAAGAAAGACTGCACTGAAACTAAGCTATGATTTCTGTTGAAAAGTCCTGTAATACATTGTATAAGTGCATGCACAAATCTCACACAGCAGGAAAAGCAGACTGTATCGCTGCAGGCAAGAGTGTTATCATTACATGTTTTTATTCTAGACCTAGCTCTGTATGGGAAAAAAGGCAAAAATAAAGTTCTGGTACAAGATTTATATAAACATTCACACACTGAATATACTCTGCAGAGAGTGAGTAGAACATAAAACCATATGTATTTACAATTTCCTTTATTTGCTGTCAAACAATAAATTTCCTTCGGAAGGTTTACTGCTAGCACAATCTTTGCACAGAGGCTTTCTGAAAATATTGTTATACAAATAAATAAACCATTTTAACACTTATTATCAGAAAATCAGAAAACAAACCTGATATACATTATCATCACATTATTAACACAGATTAAAATAATGTGTACCCAATGCATACAGTATTTCTAAGAGCCCATAACTTTACATTCAAACTTCAGCACTCATTAGTATCTCAGGATCATATCCCTTGTACAGAGAGAGAGAGAGAGAGAGAGAGAGAGAGCATTAGTTAGTGTTGGGAGGGGGGGGGCAGAAAGGGGATGGGGCGTGTAATTACTATGCTACGCAGAGATTCCATGTTTTGCATATGGTAAAAAAAAATGTTCAATTCTCAGTATATTTTACATAAACCAACCACAATGCACCATGCCCTTTTCATTCAATTTTCATTCACTTTTATGTTGCTTAAAAATGAATTCTGCCCAACATTACACTAAGAAGATATATGAAGTTGTATTATCTTACCAGGCATCATCAGCTCCAAGCTTTTCCCGTGTTGTGTAAAGTTCAATGCAGTCTTTTAATTTAAGTGCCTGAAGATTGCTCTTTGTTGATTGATCATCCATGGCATCTTCAAGTGATTTGTCATAGAACTGATCATGAGCTCCTGGTGGCCACTTTGCAGCAATAAACGACTGCCCCATGTGTTCTATAGCTCAAGAATTCCATAAATAAGGACTTAAAGCAGAGGAAAATTGCATGCTGGTACTTACATTAAAGAAAATAAAGACACTTAAATTCCTTTAACAAAAATATTGCTTACAAAACAGTGGAGTCTAACAGTCAACGTGAAGTACAAGTTTCTAGCACCAAGCTGACAGATTACAAAAATGGTGAACACACTTTTCAGAGGTCATTGTACTTGGATATACACACCTTATAAAATATGTTATAAGTGTTGTAACAGTGAGTGGTCTCAAACACTAACAGACTAAACAAACACAGTGCACTAACTGAGCAATATGACATGAAACACAACACAAAGTATTAATGTCATGTCCTCTGGAACACATATATGGAAATTAATTTTTTAAACTCAGTGAACAAATGGGATGTTGTAAAAACTCTTTTTAAAATTCTAATGTAAAAAATGTAATAAAGGGGTGACGAGCTCATTGTATTGTGAATGTTTTGTGCTCTTTAGCCAGAAAATTGTTTTAGATGAAAACATAGCAAAAGGGTAATGTAAAAGTTACTCATATGGAAAAATTGTGGTCCTTAATTATCCTAATGTCTAACACAGTAAAAACATCTTACACAGGATCATCTCAAATGAGTTTTACTGTATCTGGGTCTAAGAAAGAGGAAGAGATATTATGGTGACAACATAAAATACAATGGATTCAGATAGGCATGCAGTATAGGGCAGAAAATAAATGCATGGAAAATTTTAGTCAGAAATCCTGAGGAAAACAAATAATGTGGAGGATATGGCCTTACAAGACAACATACTATTGCAATGGATTTTAACACTCCCACTCCCAGCAGCTCTGCAGCTGGTATATCTGCCAGGTCAGCCAGTTTTTATAGTATGGGGTTTGAAGAATTTCACAGTACAGAAATGAACAGCCAATGTGTTATGCTAAGGGCAAATTTTATAATAACTAATTTGCTATTTTTTTGTTTTGTTATTTTAATTTGTGTGTAAGTGTTACACAGCATCTTTGGGAGCAAGATTAACGCGGGTATATGATGTCACAGAGTCCTTTCTTTGTCTGAAGTTAGCGTGGCTTCAGTAGGTAGCTTCACGTCTTGCGAGAAGGGTGGACACTACGACTCACAGCAGTCTTCCAGCGTCAGTGTGTGTGCGTGTGTAGCAATCCAAGGGGGAACAAGTAGGCAGCATGTCTCATTATAATTGTGATATAACAAAGGGTGATAATTCTGGGCTGCATAGGGCAGTAATCACATTCAATACTCATAAG
>Ga0131853_10009431_pt1 | contig 17860 bp, 11 predicted proteins | sample TergutLab28metaG_FD_92764 | JGI IMG/M metagenome (GOLD analysis project Ga0131853, IMG submission 92764) | Labiotermes labralis P1 segment gut microbial communities from Petit-Saut dam, French Guiana - Lab288 P1 (version 2) (version 2) | ecosystem: Host-associated > Arthropoda: Insects >... | reverse complement strand
TCTTAGGACCGAAACATGTCGGAGCGTTTTTAATGTTTTAATGTGTAAATTTTATATATGTGCAGTGGTTGGTGTAATAATTGAGTAACTCGACAACATGCACGGTGTAACAATAAAAATACACACTAATATTCGTTTTCACATAATTATGCCATTTTCAGTATCTCGGTTCTTGTTTACATTACGTTCATATCTTGGACTTACATTATACATAGTAGTTATATTAACTAGAAATGTCATGTTAAACGTGTGTCACCCAGTGTAGGTTGTGTGTCCAGTGCGGCGTATTGTGTTCGCATGTAGTGACAGCGCGCGCCCCTGGTGGCTTTATCAGTAGGTCTACTAGTGGTAAAGCCCGTTGATTTTCGCGGGATAATTATTCCTTTCTTGTCTTCTCCTACATAATAACCTATTTTTTTCTGGGAGAAATAAACTGTGTTTTTTTTTGTTCTTAGTGAAAAAGGCCGTTGAAATAATTCATGCTACTTTGTTCATTGAAACAATTGTTGCATCTTCATTCTTCAGGCGATACGATTTCGAAGACAGAATGTGTATACTGAAACTGCTTCAGTGTGAGAGCGACGTGACATACACACATATTCAAATAATGTACTTAGACTTGAAACGGCCCCTGTTGTGTCCCAGTACGTGGGGCGCAGTGGAACCATACAACTGCTCTTAAGTTATGTATACATACATGTTAATGTACAGTTAGTTGTCTGGGTGCTTTCGAGATTGCTGTTGAATTACGAACATCGTATTTAGTGTGTACATTATTTAAAGACGCTCTCATTTGCTAAGTTTGTACAGTGTCGGTGATGCATATGGAGAAGCACTGGTGGAATGATGCTGACGGAAGGAAACCAAAGTACTGTCCCATTGTGACCTTGTCCGCCACGAACCGCTGGTGGATTGGCCTGGGGTTGGGACCGGGCCCGGGCCTTCGCCGTCAGGGGCCGGTAACTAAAGGCCTCAACCATTGCACGGCCCCGTAGTATTTATCTCTCTTATAGACTGGTAGTTCCGTAACTTCATTTCTGGTTCTTTAAACTAATTTAACCACCCCTATCGTAAAGTAAAACCTCTAATTTCATTAAAATCCACTACGAAAAGTAAAACTTTGTAATTAATATTAATGTCTTCAGTTTCTGCACTCCTCCTTGCCCAGACGCTATCTCTACCTCTTCTCAAGCACCCTAAACAAATTTAGTGGTTCTAACATTCCTTTTCAAGATGAAGTTGGGGGGGGGGGCGCAATCCTTGTTCATTACCATGCTGTCGGATCGGTACGCTTGAACTCTTCGTACCAAATGCCTACCATAAATACAGGCCAATATTTAAGTCAACAATTGATATAGGCAGACGTTCTGTATGACCGTTAGGCCTACAAAATATAGATGAATACCTGCACATTTTGCCAGTATTTGCTGCGTGTAATTAGGGTTTGAAGGCTGTGCTACGGCTCAGGCAGTTAGTCGCCGCCCGGACTGGATCTCAGTCCAATCCATGTGAGATTTGTGGTCAACAGAGTGGCACTGGGACAGGTTTTCCTCTGAGTACTTCGGTTTTCTCCCGTCACTATCATTCCACCAATGTTCTGTACTCATCTTTTTCCACGTGTTGCGCTTACCACAATGACAAACGGCCGAAGCCTGGAAACCTTCCAAAAACCAGGGGGAATTCGATAAAAAAATATTTTCAATTTTTTTCGATTTACAAAAGGTTAATAATACGTTGTACTGAATGGAAACAAACTGTCCAAAAAAGGACTGGAAAAGTGTATGGGTCTAGTATAATTTGAAGAAGGCTTACACGTTCATTCTTTGTGATTTTTCGTACCTCACTGGCTTGGGTGTTTCTTCATGACAAACATTAGTATAGTGTTTGTCATCTAAACACACCGCATAGCTTCCGTTAAATTATATCAACAAAATTTAAGCGTCATAATTGTGGATCTTAATTGGCCTCTATTTTGTACGATATGTAATTAGTGGGATTGTGAGACTTTTCTATTCCTAAAAATGTTAACTGCCATTGGAGCTGCATGTAGTGTACATGTATGAACCTAGCAATGTAGACGTCACAGTATTTAGTTTCGCCAAAATTCGTTGATTGTTTTCGTGTATTTACCGATGGACGGAGTCTTTCAAACAATTAACAGAAATCAGCGCTTTTGCGGTACACTCAGTCTCCAAGTCATTGCTGTAAGAATTAAACTGGACGAGGAAAATTACGTGGAAGGAATTATACGTCACTAGTTTGTCGCAGAACCTCCTGTCATATTCAACTGCCGTTTTCCGTTGGGCGTGTTAACACCTACATGTGTATAGCCCTACTCGAGTGACCACTGTCCAGCAGACGAATTCGCTGCAGTGTGTAATGTCATTCTCTGACGTCTGATGAAACTGGCTCCATTCTTCGCTAAGTAAGTTAGCACTTCATGGCCGAATGTCTTCTCCGTTCGATTCGCTGTTATTTCGGGTTTCGCTACATTTCTCTTACACTGAGAATTTTGCCTGTATCCTTTACCTTTACCGCCTAGCGCCGATTTCCTTTTAGTCATTGTACAGCATATGAATCAACCAGCTGCTAATCTAGTACAGGTTTTCTTTTCCAGGTGCGCTTTCTCACTATGTCCTATTGTCAGGAATTTCATGAACAAGAAGAACAACTGTTTATTTCCGTTCTTTTTGTCTGCCCGTTTCGGTACATGTCATATTTGAAGCTACTGGACCGATTTCGATGATACACGGTTTTGGAATACCACGTTTAAAATCTCGCCATAATTTAACTTTGATTCTAATGAGTCTATTGCGACCCTTATTTTCTGTGAAGTGCAGTGGAAACTTCTTATCGATTCCTCAAACATATCTGGGCAAGAAATTGCTATATCATGTGGAATCCTGGTCGGTGGCAGTGTATATGCCTATCTCGTGTTCTGGGCGGTTAGCTAAGAGACCAGGTGTCATCCTAGAAGGATACGCGGTTAGCTAAAAGACCAGGTATCACCCTAGAAGGCAATGCGGATAGCTACGACACTTGGTATCATCCTAGAAGACTACACAGATAGCTAAGGGACTACGTACCATCTTGGAAGACTACACGGATAGCTGGAAGTCTAGGTATTATCCTGGAAGAATACATGGATAGCTAAGAGACTAGTAATCATCCTGGAAGACTATACGGATAGCTAAAAGACTAGGTTTTATCCTAGAAGACTGCAGTAAGTCACAACCCAGAATATTACAATCTGAACACTCACCGTCCTGAAAACATTTAGTCTTGTGGCACTTGAAATACCCTGTGCGTGATGGACACTGCCTACTTCTACCGTGTAATTTGGTACAGATATATCGACGTCTTTCCAATACGTCAGTAACTCATCAGTAAATTTCTGCCAGAATACACACTATTCTGCACAGCCATCCCCTTGAGAACCTCAAATTTCTTAGTCCTATTGCCTGTGCATCTCCTTCAGACGACCAGTGAGTATTTTAAGTGTAGCTTTTTACTGTACGTGCAGTCAGAGCTAAGACACTTCAGATTCATATTACGCATTAAAGTGTGACGTCATTCTTTCCTTTGATGCAGCACAAACAAGGAATTTTATTAAAAGGGAACCTGCCTGAACAGGAAAGCAATGCCGAGATATCTTAGGATTCCTGTATAGACAATTGTGCATTGCCTTTATAAGTTTTAACCAACTGCAGTGGAAGGGGTCTCCCACAATCGGTGGACTTAGCAGTGATGATCACAGACCGCCTGTACTGATGGCTCTTATCGGATACATTTCTTGTTGCCATATATCCTGTGCGAGCTACTGTCAGTCACCCGCTGATAATGCGATGTTTGGTGCTGTGCATGACGGATTTCCTTCATGGTGGCAGTTCTTCCCCTCTTCCTTGCAGAGCTGCCGGTAACACTATCGGAATTCCTTTCCATCTGTCAGTCAGCTGTAACGTACAGTAGAAAAGTAAAATATCACACATTCCTTCTCCCCTTCATAGTCATGGGCTCTTCAAAACACCGACAGTCGTGTGTCTAGAGCGACAGAGACTGATGCGCTCCTGGTGGCGGTAACTGACACATGCTTTGTCATAATGTTGTTTCATTGCCCCACCCCCTTGTCTGACATTAGAAAAGGAAGAAGGTAACAAAGGAAATGACGGGATTGACATGTTACAGAATGATGCAATAAAGTATTTCTCTATCGTCCTTGTCAGCGATATAAAAAACATTTATGATAATGCTGTTGAGTTAATTTTAAAAGCAAACGAGGAATCATTTTGTCTTCCGACAGTCTGTGTAAAATACAGAGCAGTTAACAAAGAGCGTCAGTACGTTTTGATTGTAAGACAAGAATACAAGGAAGGTTCGAGTGTCATCGTTAAATTCGTACTGGTACTTGTTTAGGTCATTTGAAAATACGCTTTTTTTCCGTGTTTCTGAAAGGAAAATACGTGTCTGATGAAAGTAACAGACCATCATGTACGTTCATTCTTCGTACCTTTGTTTCTTTCTCCCTGTTTTTGTTCTCATTCGGCAAATAGGGTTATGTACTGAAGAATAAAAACCAACTAGATGCCACTTATTATTTTATTGTACTTCTTATAGGCTCACCATGTTTCAGGTACCACTATGTCCATCATCAGGAGCTCGCGACTATAATGTTGATTACCACATTGGTCGTTTCGTTCTTGGTTTGATGTATGTTAGAGGTTAGGTGTAGTTAAGCTGGAGTAGTGTCCGGGCTGCAGGCTGAAGCACGACTCAGCCTGCAGCCCGGACACTACTCCAGCCTAACCGCAACTAACCTCCAACCTACAGCAAACCAAGAACGAAACGACCAATGTGGTAATCAACATTATAGTCGCGAGCTCCGGATGATGGGCATTAGTAGTACCTGAAACATGTCGAGCCTATAAGAAGTAAATAAAATAATAAGTGGCATCTAGTTGGTTGTTATTCTTCAGTTATCACGTCGATGCATGGCCCAACAAACATAAAAAAGGTTATGTACATGTATGTAAACTGATGATTTTTTTCACTACCAAGATATAACCTATTAGTTTAAAAGGGAGATATTCGTCACACATTCCAATGCGTGGCGTGGGTTAACTATGCTGTTATTGATGTTTATGCTAATCATGACGATATTTAAATTAGGTTTATTGCTGTTAATACTCAGTCTTGTGCATTAAACACCCACTGCAAATACATTGTTTATATTTTCAATACACGTAATATATAAATTCTCTTTGCTTTTGTTTCAGGTAAGTTGTAACAATTTGGCATAAGGATCGCTGGCATTTGGTGCTGGAAGGGCCACAGTCAAGATAACGTGTAAGTTTTCCCCCCAAGGAATCGAAGTTTCTGTTGTCGGTTACAAGGGGGGCTGTATACATTGGCCAAACCTTTACTTAGCGGTTAAATATCGCAATTTTAAGTTCAAGGAAAAGAATCGGTCCAGAGTGTTGTGCAATGTGGCCGAAGGCATGGTAACTGAGCGGCTCACTTCTGTATCCGTGCGGATGTCAGAGAACTTGCGTGGAACAGGGCTGTCTTTGAAGAACTTTGGTATCTCATCTTGTCACGAAACTCCCCGTACTTTATGAAATCCGATGGTTTATGCTTACCCTTAAAGAGCCCTGCTTTGGTCTCTGCACGAACCGCATTCATTCACAGTATTTGTCATGGTTCATTCTAATAGTATGCTTGTCACCCTGTACGTCTGTGTCACCTAAGTACTACATTTCTCCCGTCGCAACTTATCCGATCACCCAATAACATTTGATGAAGAGTCCATATGAAACTCCTCACAGTGCAGTTTTCTTCACCCTCCTCTTACTTTATCTGAGCTCCAAACATTCTTCTCAGCACCGTGTTTCCAACACTTACCCTGTATTCTCCCCGGCGTGTGTGAGGCTAAATTTTGCATGTTAATTTAGAGGTAAAACTACGGGCTTTTGGAAGTGTGTGTGTGTGAATGTGTGTGTGAATCATTACGTTGTTCTGATGCATATTCTGGATCGAGTGGTAGCAAGGGCTCCCAGAGTGTAATCTGTTCTTAATTAACTCGTGAATATAACTTTTATTTGTTAGCATCGTTACTAGATATCTGGAAATAAGATATTTGTTTTACCTTTTCGTACGGGGAAGGAGATTTTGAACAGGCTACTCTGATTTTTTCGACACTGAATCTGCGTGCACGTGTGGTTTCTTTGGTTTGTGTTTTGAGGGAGAGGGGTGAGTGCCAGAGAGGGCGGTAGATTGCTTTGTCCCTCGGCGTGGAGTGAGATAGTGCACTTCAGCGCGTGTCATTTAGCAGCTAAGAACTCGTTTGTGGTCTTTGGTCTTCTGGCCAATAGATTCGTCTGTGCTGCCTTAGCCGTCGATCTGGTGTAGTAATGTTCAGCTGGATTTTACCATAAAATTGGCTGATCCATTCCTTTACGCCAGATAGCATTAGAGTGCTAATATCAAGAAAGATGAGACGAAAGGGGCGCCTGGAAGAGAAGACAAATGCAAACCGTGCTGCTGGGAAAACTGAAGTAATAGACCGCTTGGAAGACACAGGCGTAGCTTAGAGACTGCTGAAATTCCCATTCTTGAAGACGGTACAACATAGTATGAAGGATTCTTACTGCTGCTGGCTTTACAACATACTTTTGTAGTAGCAGTAATAGTAGTAGTAGTAGTAGTGGTGGTGGTGGTAGTAGTAGTAGTAGTAGTAGTAGTAGTAGTATTGAGTTGTTATTGATAGGATTGACCAATAAGGTGCCTGGACGAATTGCAGTGGCATTATTTGTACACCGAGTACCATGCACAGAGCTGCTTGGTTTAGGAGACAACTAATTATCTGGTAGTAAGACCGGGATTTTTTTTAAGACCGCTAGTTTTAAAGTCCGTCGCTAGACACAATCCTGGATCATTCCTATCTCCCTTTTATCGTCTTCCCTGGGATTACTTTTTAAAGTAACATCTTCCCGTTTCCCCTGGCAATACTGGGTGTAGCAGATTGCAAACGTCTTTCCCACTAACGTTAGTACCAGTCTTTCTTCCCTTTCCGGGCTACGAGTTCTGTTCACAGTAGCATCCTCCGCACAGCAGGGTGTACCAGCTGACTGTGCAGATGACCTACGATGTATGTCAGTAAACATGTTGTACTTAACACTACATTTTCAAACAGTTACGATTTATGGTCTTACTTTGAAAGAAAGGCGACGTATGCCACAGCCTACATAACAACTCGAAAAGTTGTTGTGTGTGTTTAGATTTTTATTTTATTTATTTATTTTTGAAATTAGACAGGATATAAGCAATTGATCTGAGTAGTTCAGAACACATTCTATAAATATATTCTTCTGTTAAATTAACCATCACATTCACGTCCATTGCTTCTTAATGTTTCATAATACCTAATTCAGTTTTTAGATGTTTTTCACGTTGCTTTTATGCATGTTTTGTTGAGGCTTTACTGTTGATTGTAGTTTCACGTTATGTTTATTGCATTGAGCTTTAAGTTTATTTGCGTCTATCCAGTTCCTTTACTTCTTTGTAGTAGAACTGAATGTGTTATATTTATGATGCAAGTCAGTAGTTTCGCACTGTTCCAGTATATGGCGCCGTACATTTCATACCTACGGAATTACAAGCCTTGGTAACCCCAAAGAACACAATCCTGGTTTTCACCATCGTGCAAAATTAGTTATATCAGGCGTTATTTTGAGGGCCATTCACAGCCATGTGACACACAAACAACGCTGGTAATGCCTTTTTTTTTTTGTCGAAAGTTGTCGTAGGAAGAAAATACTGCACTCCGGATATTCAGCAGTGACACTGAAAGATGGGCAAAATGCCCACAATCCTCGCAGAAAAGCAGGTAACTGTTTCTGCAGAACCACTTGCTCAGTTGCCCCGATCTGACTCAGTCCGCGTCGACAGCTTCGCCCACCTAGTTTTGTCAATGGCTGCTTCATCCTCCTGGCGTACGTGCCTGGCATTTAGAGTGGCCTGACGGTGAGGTCATACATGTCCCCAAACTCACGTAGTGATCATAGGACTTGATCTTCATCTTGGGTAAGTGTCGTAGTGCATGACGGGTAGGTCCAATTGAGACAGCAAATGAGGTCGGCTGATGTGCAAGTGAAGAAGTATCGATGGAATTTTCAGAGACGAGGGGGCACGGTTAAATTAGCGAAAATCGCAATATCTGTTATTGGCAGTACGGTACTAACTGAGACTTCTGTAGTCCTTGAGGGGTGGAAACCTCCTTATTTCTCCAGACAAGTTTAGACAATCTGACATGCTTCCCTCTTGTTCACATCACGAGTTTAACATATTTAGGTAAAAGACGTGACTGTAATGTAATGACAGCCACTGTTAAGGCACTCCTGCTGTTGCGCTTGTACGGCAGCATATCTTAATGTCATCAGATACGTTTCTGTGTGTTACAATTCATGGCGCATCTTTCGTCTACATATATCGGTGCGTGTCGGCCATCATGAGAGAAACTGGGTTATACCGGTACAAGTATCTTAGTACCAAGGAATTCTCATTGTATTTGCAAATTGCTGCTTTCTACGCTAAGATATCTTTATTGAGGAAAATGTTGAAGGACCATATTGCAACAGATCCTATGTGAGGCTGAAAGTTTTACTGTTGTCATAATCATGATGTCATTCCCTGTATAGTCTCTGCATCTTTTGGAACGTCCACTGTTCTTTTACCTTCAATATTTGTGTCCCATCGCCGTCATTATTTTCGTAGCGGCTTCATTTATCATGTTTGAAACACAGATCTTTCCGTGACTTATTTATTTCGTTTGCACGGTCTTTGTTCTGATTTAAATATACAGACCGCACTAAGATATCGCATAGTTTCTTTGCTGTGATGTTTTTCCGAGTCTGAGGTCGTTGTAAGGCGCTGAACTGAATATCGTGAGCACAGAGGAGACAGGCAGTGTGTGTCACCTGCTTACACAGAATATTGGCTGGTTCAGATCAGGATGTTTGTGAAAGGAAAGAAAGTACGCCATGAGGCACACGAAGAGAATAAGAAAGAGAAAAAGCGCAATAAGAAAAAGTGATGAAAGTGAAAAGAAGTAGAATTAGGGGAAAGGTAAATGATATAAAATAAAGAGAAGAGGAGAAAAAGAAGAGTAAGGAGAAGGTTCGAAGGAAAATTATAGCAGGGAGGAGAATGATGACAAGATGGGATGAAAAGAAGAATAAGGGTGTTAAAGAAGGAAAATCATTGCCATGGAAAGAAGAAAAGTAAAGAAATGCGCCAGTAAGGAGAAGACAGGTATGGGATAAGGTGGAGCAGGAGAATAGTATGAAGATGGAGAAGAGAGCAATTCAACCTATTGTTCCACTGTCCATGCTGTCATGCTTCAGAAGTCACAGTCCTCAGTATCGGCTGCCTGCTGATGACTTACGTTTCAGAGGGATAGAAGTTTGAAATTGGATCCCGTCAAATGAGTTTTGGATCATCCGGTGCAAGATAGAGATCGTGTCACTTGTTACGTGCACTGTGCATACAGAAAAAATCGTCACGCAATCCAGCCGTCATAAAACCTCGGAATCAATGTGCCACTTGCCTGACGTTGAACACTAACCAAACTTAACTTCTCTTTTCCTTCGTATCGGCCGTGTAGAGCAGAAGTGTACTTCGGGAGTCTTCTGGTGGTTGTGCTTTGGGTAAGGTGCATCGAATTTTTTTTCTCATTTTATTAATGTGTTTCTTGCAGCACAGCAAAAACATGTGAACTCGTTCGTACAGCATCTGTTTGATGTGCAGTAAAGTTACAAGTCTGCTGTTAGATTGAATGAGTTGCAAAATGGCATCAGAATTGTATAATGTAGCCCTCGTTAAATTATACTTTTTTGCCCTGCAGAAACTTGAGAGTGATAAACTTCATGACAGCGGAAGCAGTACTAATAATGATGATGGTGAAAAATTAGCATTTTATAGTGCAGCAGCTTATAATTCGTGCCGCTTCGGTAAAATTTATGTAAGCTACATTAATGACAGCAACTGAATGTACCATTCTTCTTCAGAATAGAGGCTTAAAAGTGTGTTACCTTCATAATGTGTAAATAATAATAATTGTAATAATAATGATAAAGTTACCACCTGCTTAAGTAAGCGTCGCGACGTAAAGCAGTATAGGGGAGCAGAGGTATATCGCCACACACGCTGTCGACCGTAGCACTAGACGGAGGTGAGTGTTCAGCTTCACGCCTTGGCCTGTACATATGTGTAATTCGCACCGGCCGCCTTTACCCCCAGGAAATACTCTTGGTACTCACTTCTGTTATAGGCTGGGTCGACCCCAGGGCTATAGTGCGAACGGAAGGATTATATCAATGAAGAATCCACTGACACTAGCTGGGACCGAACCAGCGACCTTCCGATTTGTAGCACAGCACTTTAACCACTGTGCTACTGCGGTCCCCTTATAATAATAAATGTATTATATAACGTAATTGTGCATCAGTTTGGTCATTTACCCGGAGTCGTACCAAGATGCACGGTCAGCAAAACATAAAAATTGACTGGAAAATTTTAATTTCCCCGAGCACTGTCAAAAAAACGAAACGTATTCAGAACGGACGTGAACGACATTTATGAACGAGATATTAAGATTTTAGCACTCAGCGGGTTAAGGGTAGTATTCTGTACAGTACTGGCGCGGGTTATGGGTAATAATTTAATGTTTTAGTGTGGCTGACCTCCTTGCGCCACGCAAAGCTATTATGGGTCCGAGGTATTGACCTTGCATGACCCTGAACCCGGAGGCACATTAAGTTTTCAAGAAGAGGAGCCAGCTTTCAGGAGCGTGTGAAAAACTGTCGAGGGACCACTTGAACAGTGTGCTAATGTGATCCGGGACATCCTGTGTGTGTGTGTTTGTTGTTTCACAATGGAATTGTTAGAGGAAACATCCTGTCTCGTCATTCTTCGCCATGGAGATGGGGATACGCGGCAGAAAGGATCTAGGCAGTTCCGCACTCTCTTTAATATACAGTATATTTAGTGTCCTGTTCAATTGAAAATGGTATAACAATTTGTAATTATGTGTCTTCGGTGTTCATTTTGTGGCAAGGGTTTGGAAACTTCTCTCTTGAGGCGTCAGTGAGGAAGGTAAGTAGAAGATGCAAGACGTTCTTGTTTTTTACAAAAAATCACACAATACTGACCAAAATCTTATTTTCCTACGTGATCGCTCAGTCTTTCCAGTGAATGTATTGTATCCGCTGTTCCACATGTTGCACGATTCAGTCGTGATAGTTTTTCGTTAGGCCTTCTTCCAAACTGAACAGCGTTTCTCCCATAACTCGTGCTTTTCGCAGGTTTACGTATTCTTTAGTTGTCTCGGACACGCTTATCGGTATGTTTCTCAATTGCAATCATATTACAGTCCACGACCGCGCAGAACGTGCGTCGTGATCGGTATTTATCTAGTTCTTCGTAAGCTCTACTTCGGCCCCATACGGTTGTCACCCTACCCACCTGCTACTGGTCGTTAATTTAACTGAGTTTTCACACACACACACTCTCACACAACACACACACACACAAATACACACTCACACACACACACACACACACTCAAAAACACACACACCACAAACACACACACACACCCACACACACCCACCCACACACACACAACACGCACACACACACAACACGCGCGCGTGCACGCACACACTCACAAACACACACACACTCCCAAACACACACACACAACATACACTCACACGCGCACACACTCTCACAAATACACACACTCACACACACACTCACAAATACACACACACACACACTCACACACATTGTCCACAAAAATGGATTAATAGATCGTTGCCCTTGATGCATTCAATCAATAGAGCATTCCTGCCTAATGTATTGTCATTACTCAGTGACAATTAAAATAATCTAAGTGTAAATAAGCGTTCATTTGATCTTGCGAATTTATTTTGAGTTGTCTTTTATTTTTATTTTACTTTCCTTTGTGTATTGCCCCCCACCACCACCCCCCTCTCCGCCAAAGCAGAGGTCTGTATAAAATTTTAGCCAGAAGAGCTGAATAGATGGGGCCACGTGGGAGAACCAGGCGTACTTTGGAGGATAATATTAATGTGGCTGCTTGTGAAAGTAGGGATATACTCTTTTCTTCAGATTAGCTTCTAAACAGCGACGCTTGTTGCACTAAATTCTGTTGAAGATCTTAAGATCTATTTTAACCTGTGGTCTTATTTCTTTAAACGATTGTTGATATTGGGTTTCAAGTGAACTGGCATTCCTTGCTAATAGAGAAACTTTAAATTACCAATCTACAATTTAATTATTGACGTAACAACAAATCCTATCCCGTTAAATTTCTGCGTATTTCGGCTTCTTAAATGCCATACGTTCTATTTCAGTTGAACCCTTCGCATTGCTGAATTTAATTTAACAGAATGTATTCAATGTCAGTGGACTGTATCCACGGTAACTGAGTTATAAGTTTCACGTGTGAAGCAACTCGTCCATATACCAACAGCAGTGCATATTCACGGACACAAGGTAACAAAACGTTAGAATTATTCAACGTGAGGTTTCTGTCAAATTTCATACCCAAAAATTTCCACCGGGAAACCCTATAAAACCCTGAATCACTCTTACTGGGAAATATTTTACCTTATTTTGAATTTTCGTTCGTGTTTAAAAATATATGTAAGTAGAGGGGTAAAACATTTTCTTGGAAATCGGTCATTTGTATAAGGGAAGTTTTGTTGTTGTTGTTGTTGTTGTTGTTCTTATAATAAAACCAACTAGATGCGCTAATTTCTCAAATTTATTTTTGGAATAAAATTCTACATGTCTCGGACAGTTCCTCTGTCCATCATCAGGAGTTTTTCACTGTACACACAGTAATGGTACATGTATGTCAATTTTATTCCAAAAATAAATTTGATAAATTAGTGCATCTAGTTGGTTTGATTATAAGAATTTTTCACGATGCACGGTCACCTGAACGTTAAAAGTTGTTGTTGTTGTTGTTTAAGTGACTGTTACAAGCCTTAGCTGTTGGCAAGCAGTCTTGATATATCAGTTAAATTTAATGTAATTTAAATTAATGTGACTTGGTTTAATTGAATGACAAATTGTATTATTCTTAATTGGAATTAATTCGATCGATGAGTGTGGATGTGCCATATGGCGTACAGTAAATACTTAAAGGTGTATACGTATACGGCCGAACTTCGAAGTTACGTGGGTAGCACTCTTGCTTCGTATTCAGAGTTACCGTCATCACATCTCGGCGGCCTGGGACTGCCTTTCCTACTTGAGGCTTCTTGTGGTTTGCAGAGTGTCTCTAGGCAAAATGACAGGATAGTACTTCAAAACAAGGCGTGCCCATTCATCCTAGTATTCGACCTTGTTGGTTTCAACTTACTGGCACTGTCGTAAAGTGAACTGTGAATAGAATACATTTATGTTTAGGTCTACAATAATGGCGTTAAATGTGGTCTTTTATTCTGTATTATAACCATGCTATATGGCGTGGAATTTTAGGATTTTTAGTAAATCACGAATTGCTACGGGTGTAGAAGGAAGTTATCGTGACCTAAATTTAGGCAACTTTTATTCTGTATTATAACCATGCTATATGGCGTGGAATTTTAGGATTTTTAGTAAATCACGAATTGCTACGGGTGTAGAAGGAAGTTATCGTGACCTAAATTTAGGCAACTTCCTGGAGGAACTTAGGAAAATTACGAAATCCTGAAAATAGCTTCCCATCGTTTTGAATACAGGACCTTGAGAATAGTAACCGATGGTAATAAGCACTGGACTGCGATGGTCACTGTTAAATGCGCTGACCGGGCTGTATATAATGTGTAAATGTCGTAATTGTAATGAGATAAAACGATAAAAATATGGGGGCATAGCACAACTGTCGTAGTCTAATAACTGCCTTGTAAGCCGCATGTGAATTTTCTTCGGTAATTCTAAATGTCGCGTGTGGGTACTCACGTTCTTTTGTAGGATTCAAACTGCCAGCAGAAATATTGTAACTATTTGTACTTAATTGTGGTGCCACGTTGCTTTATTGTGACTAATCTTCGTGCTTTTTTATCCGTACGCTGCATGTTCTTATAGCCAATGCATTATCCAAGAAACACTTCGTGATATAATACACGTGACATACATCAGCATCTACATGTTTCGACACCGAGGTGCCATCATCAGGAAGTTATTACAACAAAGATGTACAAGCCAGCCTGCCAATATATATTTTGTTCTTTCTTAATAAGCATAATTACAACGTTAGACTTAAAATACACATAAATGTTTAAACACATAACGTTGATAGTAATGGTAGTTCACAGTGTTATAATACATTAATAATAAGTCGCCTTAGTTGTGAATTCTTATTTACAGTGTACAGCGACTTAGATTAGTGTATTGTAACACATCTGAACACTGTGAACTATCATTACTGTCAACTTTATATGTTTAAATAATTTTATGTATTGTAAGTCCAACGTTTTAATTATGTTTATAAGAACGAACAAGACATATATTGGCAGGTTGGCTTGTACAACTTTTTTTGTAATAACTCCCTGAAGATGGCACCTCGGTGTCGAAATATGTAAGCGTTTATGTGTGTCACGTGTATTACATCACGAAGTGCATTTGTTGGATAGTGTATTGATTGTTCGTCCTATTTCTAGCTATTTACGTCTTCAAATTACAACCTGAAAAAAAAAAGAGTTCTCTTTTTTTTTTGGAAATAAGTTTTCCGTGTAAGAAAAAAATTACAACAGTTCTTACCGAGAACTCTAAAGGCGTTGAAAACTTTCGACGCTGCCAGCTGTGTGTGCCTCATCAGTTTGAATATTTTGAAATTACTGCAATAGTAAATACATAAACTGACTCTGCGATGTTGACAGTATCTAGTATTGGATCTAAACAGTTGATTTGTGATTATATCTCGTAGTTAGTGTTGTCGTTCTATTCAAATTACATTTTCACATACAGTAAAATCTCGAATTTTCGTCAGGGGTCGGGATAGAAGCAGTGACGGATACACGGATAGACAGATAACAGAATAGATGCTTAACAATAAAACTCGTTGTTATATTACATACTACAGTACATGTATTTACATATGAACAGCGCAGAATAGGTCAAGATTCGAAAAAAAATTCTATCGTAATTGCTCACCACACACTATGTTATAAAGAATGCACGCGCGTTTCCTCCTGCGCTTCCCACACACGCGCGCGCGCGCACACACGCACACACACACACACACACACACTGTGGCTCGCAAACATGACGGCTAATAGAAAATGAGGGATAATCGGGTGACAGGTAATCGAAGTTTTGCTTTATTTCGTTTTCGACAGATCCAAGAAAAACCTTACTCTATAAGAGTACACTGTTCTGAGAATCGGAAAGTACCTATTTTGGAAATGTTTATATCAAGATTTGACGAAACGAGGTAAACATTATAAGCCTGTGGCATCTGAGGCGGTTGCTGTTGTTTCGGAGGAACCTCTCGCCTCCATCTTCACTTTCGAAGAGTGTCATTGTCCGCTCTTGCTTTCCATTAAGTAACGAGATTTTGTGAAGCTGTTAGGTAAAGGACTAGAATTCGAGAATTCACTGTCGTGGTCACAAGAACCAGAAGAAACCAATTCTCAACATTACATTCTTTTTATGTCAGATGCATTGAACATTTTTCTTTCCTCTATTTGCCTCCCACTTACTTATGTATTCCCTTCAGCCTTCCAGGATAAAATTTTGTGTGCATTTCTCGTCGGCCGTAAGTGTGCTAGATGCCAGTCCCTCTCATCTTAGTGTTGTTCAATGTTCAGTTCCTCCTTGTTGCTTTTCCTTCCTCTCGCTGTCCAAGTTCATCCTCAGCACTTCGTCCTTTATCGCTGTTAGTCGAACAGGATGGGAGACGTAGTGCCACAACCATTTACACTCCATGACTGCGTAACGTAGAGCCCTTCTTGAGAAACAAATAGTTTATCAGCTAGTCAAAAAATTCCTCAAATTTTATGGAAGACGATATTCATTACCGTGCTCACAAGAGACCACCACTTTTCCGTGTCCTAAGCCAGATGGCTTCACTACACATTCCACACTCATACAAATGAAGAGGAAGTACTGTGGGTTTCTACTGAATTGTCTGTGTGATTAATGGAAGGTCAACTGAAGTCGTCGATATTTGAGAGTCCTGATTTAAATGAACATATCTCTTTGCCTCAGGCAAGTCAATATATCACAGTTGGACGCCCGCCACATAGACAACTCCTTCAGGCGCCCCGAGCAAAACAATGCCGCTGCGACGTCGGGACGCCAAACGTAGAACTCTGAGTACTTTATTATACCGTCCCCTTGGACTTTGAATCAATAGAAGTTTCTTTTTACTTTTGGGATTATAAACTGTTGCATCACTGCCGTCTGCATGACTTCGGTACAACACATCCACGCACTTAATATAAATCCCGGTCCCCACGATGTCTACTCTCTCGTTTTCCCACGCCGGACAAAACAGAGTCGAAACATCCTGATTCCACTTAGAGTTGCATTCCATCGGAATCGCTATGTGACGAGTGTTTTGGATTCCACATTTACAAGCACCCATTAATTCTCAGCGGGAATGTTATTCTTTTCCGAGAATTAATGTGCGTTCCTTGCATTAAGTTTAATCCGTCAACAGGCCGAAGTTATTTTATTAATTTTTAAAGAGATGTACGAACACACTTGACATTCCAGAGATTTTCTAATCGTGGCTCGCAGATCGCGGTAGCTCCTAAGCTCGAGACATTTCATTCTTAAACTGTATGTTATTTTAAAGCTCTGAAACTCACAATTCATATAGCCTGTCGACTTAGACGAAAATTTTCCATCGAATGTGTGTAGGCAGTATTTTTGGACGTGGGATTTGTGGCCCACTCTAATGTGTCTGAAGATAGTGAGCAAAATCACGAAAAGTTTTATTCAGAAGGGCAGGTAATTCGGCAGAAGTTTGAAATGGTACCTTGTGAATACAAGCCTAGAATACTATCAGTACAGCAACCTGCTCGGTAATATTAGTCGAGGACAGGTTCCCTTCGATTTATTCTTTTCTCGTTCATGTAAATGCACGACTGCTTCATTTGTTAATTAATTATGCCAAATTATCGCGAAAAGGCAAGTGTTACAGTCCGTTGACAGTTCTGGTTGAGTGACCAGAACTCCTGACTTCCTTTAGGAGGCCTCGAATTTGAATTTCGACCTGGAGGCTTAGGTTTTTTCATGATCTATATAAATGCTGGGATTGTACTTGAAAACAGGCCACTACGGCCTTGGTCATTATTCATTTTACAGCCCTGGCATATGAAGCTGGACATCCCTTGAATCGAAAGCACTTTGTGGTTTCACATCTTAACGATCTGTGTATCAGTAGACATGTAGTCAGCGACCCTTGTTGAGGAGTGAGTAGTTTCAGATTGATACTTCCAACGAGAAACTCCGTCATGGCGTATTCATACGTTGTATGGAGTTATGGACCCGTGGGAGGCTGGATTCCGCGTTTTGATGGGCAGGAACGTCTGAACTTCGTTAGGGGAATGCAGTAATGCACTCAATGCACAAGTGACTTAACGCTCAGAATATTTCGATCGAATTTTTTGCATTTCAGCCTGGAAACAACTGATTAATGTCAACGTAAAGTGTTAAAATCTGTAATACACTGTTTTCAATAACCTACACAAAATGTACAAGTGTCTGTTCTAAAATTGTTTGTGGACTTGCGTCCTCCTGTTACCTACCCGAAAATACTTTACATGTTCCTAAGAAATTT
>Ga0131853_10009428_pt1 | contig 17861 bp, 13 predicted proteins | sample TergutLab28metaG_FD_92764 | JGI IMG/M metagenome (GOLD analysis project Ga0131853, IMG submission 92764) | Labiotermes labralis P1 segment gut microbial communities from Petit-Saut dam, French Guiana - Lab288 P1 (version 2) (version 2) | ecosystem: Host-associated > Arthropoda: Insects >... | reverse complement strand
TTCGCGATAAACGGCACCCACATCTTCATTCCCGCGTCGTTCCTCGTGATGCTGATCCTGGTGACGATCCCGCTGCTATACCTGTTCAGGCGGCGTATGCGCTACGAACTGCGCATAAACATCGCCAAGCAGCGCAAGGCCGTGTCCATGATAAACACCAAGACCACGGTGTTCGCGCACTACACAAACTTCCTGAACTACTCGTACAAAAAGTACAAGGTGCGCAACTCCCAGGCACTAAAGGCCAACATCAAGGACTACGAAAACTACAAGCACATAACACAGCGCATAGACGCACTGCGCCGCACGATGTACGTCACAGAGACCGAGATCACCAAGTTCCTGCGCGAACACAACATCAGCAACAAATATTCGGTGGAGCAGTTCGCCCACACCGTAAACATCAACGACAAGCTGGAGTTCTCCCGCGAGATGATAGCGGAGCGCGGCACAGCGGATCGCGACCTTGCCCTGCTGGACGACAAACACCAGAGCATCTGGGATAAGCTGGAGGTGCTGATAGACACCGACACTTCCCCGGACAGGGTGATCTCACAGCTTACACAGCTGTATTTTGACGAAGTGGATAAGGTTGTGCAGAACTTTGGATAAACACAAACTCTGGAGGGTCAGATGAAGAAAGAACTTGCAAAGAACTACGACCATACACAGGTGGAGGACAGGATCTACGCGCAGTGGCAGAAGGCCGGCTACTTCCGCGCAGAGGTTGACCCTTCGCGCCTGCCGTACACCATCGTCATGCCGCCCCCAAACGTCACGGGCGAACTGCACATGGGTCACGCGCTGGACGCAACCATACAGGATATCCTCATACGCTTCAAGCGTATGCAGGGCTACAGCGCGCTCTGGCTCCCCGGCATAGACCACGCCAGCATCTCCACGGAGGTCAAGGTGGTGGACAAAATGCGCGAGGAAGAAAATCTCAGCAAGGAGGACGTAGGCCGCGAAGGCTTCCTGGAACGCGCATGGAGCTGGAAGCACACCTACGGAGACCGCATACTCACGCAGATACGCAAGTTCGGCTCGTCCTGCGATTGGTCCCGCGAGCGTTTCACCATGGACGAAGGGCTGAACCGCGCCGTCGTCGAGGTTTTTGTGCGCCTGTATGAAAAGGGGCTGATCTACCGCGGGGAACGGCTGATCAACTGGTGCCCGGAGTGCCAGACCACCATTTCCGACGCCGAAGTGGAGCATAAGGACAACGAAACCTACCTCTACTACATGAAGTACCCCGTGAAGGACACCGGCGAATACATCCACTTCGCCACAACCCGCCCCGAAACCTGCTTCGCCGACGTAGCCGTGGCCGTAAACCCGCGCGACCCGCGCCTTGCCCACCTCGTGGGAAAAACGGCCGTAGTGCCGTTCGTAAACCGCGAAATACCCATCATCGCAGACGAACACGTGGACATAGAATTCGGCGTGGGCGCGCTGAAAATCACGCCCGGCCACTCCCCTGCCGACTTCGACATCGGCAAACGCCACGGCCTGCCGGTCATCAACGTAATGAACGACGACGGCACGCTAAACGCCAACAACGCCGAGTTTGGAGGGCTGGACCGCTTCATCGCCAAGGACAGGATTGTGGAAGCCTTTGGCAAGCTTGGCCTGTTCACCAAGAAGGAGCGCGTCACCAACGCCGTAGGCACGCACGAACGCTGCGGCAAGCTTGTGGAGCCGCTGATCAAGCTGCAATGGTTCGTAAGGATGGACGAACTGGCAAAACCCGCCATCCACGCACACACATCGGGCGAACTGCAAGTATTCCCGCCGCGCTTCGGCAAGGTCTACATGCACTGGCTGGAGAACATCCGCGATTGGTGCATCTCGCGGCAGCTATGGTGGGGGCACCGCATCCCAGCATACACCTGCGCCTCCTGCGAACACTTGGTCGTCGCGCGAACAACACCGGCTTCCTGCCCGTTATGCGGCCATGCCGAATTAACGCAGGACGAGGACTGCCTGGACACCTGGTTTTCCTCCGCGCTCTGGCCGTTCTCCACACTGGGCTGGCCGGACGAAACCGAGGATCTCAAGTATTTCTACCCCACGGACACCCTTGTCACGTCCTATGACATACTCTTCTTCTGGGTCGTGCGCATGGTGTTTTCGGGGCTGGAACATATGGGCGAGCTTCCGTTTAAGCACGTGATATTCCACGGGCTGGTGCGCGACTCCAAAGGCCGCAAGATGAGCAAGACTCTGGGCAACGGCGTGGATCCGCTTGTTCTCATCAACGAATACGGCGCGGACGTGCTGCGTTTGACGTTGATGATAGGCTCCTCACTGGAGCAAGACACCCGCTTCGACCATAAGAAGGTGGAGACAAACCGCACCTTCCTCAACAAGATATGGAACGCCACGCGCTTCATACTCATGAACATAGACGGCACAGCGCCGGACGCCACCGTAGACATAAGCAGGCTCACCGCCGCCGACAAATGGATCCTCTCCCGGGTGAACACGCTGACGGAGCAAGTCACCGACAATCTGGAGCGTTACGAATTCGGCCTGGCCCTGCAAAACATTATGGACTTCATCCGGGACGAATTCTGCGACTGGTATATCGAGATGGTGAAGCCGCGCCTCTACAACGAGGACGACCCGTCCCGCAAGGTCGCCGTGGCCGCCTTGCAAGCGGTGATGATCAACTCGATGAAGCTTCTGCACCCCTTCATGCCGTTTATCACCGAAGAGGTGTTCCAATCTCTCAAGAGCGGCACACACGCCGAAAGCATCATGATCTGCGCCTGGCCGGTGCCGCAGAACAACTACAGCTTCCCGCGCGAAGAGCGCGAAGTCGGCCTGATCAAGGACGCGGTGAAGCAGATTCGCGCGCTAAGGCTCTCAAAGGATGTCGCGCCGAGCAAGAAGGTGTCGGTCTGTGTTGTAGCCGAAAAGCAGGAGGTACGCGCCGTGTTCGAGAACGGCCTTGCCTTCTTCACAACCCTTGCGGGCGCGTCAGGCGTACACATCCGGCCGGACGCGGAGGGCATCGGCGGCGACGCGGTATCCGCCGTGGTCGAAGGCGCAGTGATCTACATTCCGCTGGACGAACTTGTGGATCCGGAAAAGGAAGCCGCACGCCTTGAGGCGGAACGCGTTAAGCTGACCGCCGAAGTGGCGCGGGTGGACAAAATGCTCTCCAACGAACGCTTCCTTGCGGGCGCGCGCCCCGAGGTTGTCCGGGCCGAAGAGGCCAAACGCGCCAAGTACAGCGACATGCTGTCCAAGGTTGAAGAGGAATTGGCAAAAGCTTGTAACAGATAATATCGGCCTCCAGTATTATGAAGTAGCTGTTGCGATATCATAATACTGGAGTGTTGTTCATGCCCGACATACTATATATACTCATTCTGGCCCTCGCGCTTTCGCTGGACGCGTTTGTGTGCGCCCTGGCCTACGGAAGCGGAAGGATACGTATGCCGCTTGCGTCCGTCATCGTCATTGCGGTGGTGTGCAGTGCGGTCCTGGCGGCGTCCATGTGGCTGGGCGTGCAGATCCTCAGCGTGATCTCCCCCGGGCTTGCCATGTGGCTTGGCTTTGCGATACTCTTCGGGCTGGGTCTGCTGCGCTTGCTGGACGGCTGGGTCAAGCGGTTCCTGCGCCAACGCGCCGGGCTGCACAAGCAGCTGCGCTTTAATGCCTTCGGCCTAAGCTTCATGCTGCACCTCCTGGCAGACCCCGCAAAGGCGGATATGGACGAGTCAAAGACGCTTTCTACGGGGGAAGCCGCGGTGCTTGCCGTGTCGCTCTCGCTGGATTCGCTGGCCATAGGCATAAGCGCGGCCTTCGCCGGCGTATACATGGTGTACCTTGTTACGCTGTCCTTCGCCGCGACGGTGCTTGCGCTCTTTATGGGTCTTGCGGTGGGCGCGCGCCTGTCGCGCTGTCTGCCGGTGGACATAAGCTCGGCCGGCGGCGCGTTGCTGATACTGCTGGCGATTGGCAGATTAATATTGTAGCTACTTGACTATAATACAGAGGAGGTAGGCACGTGGGAGGAATGTTTGATCTGGATCCCGTGATGCTTGTGATAAGGCTCAGCGCGTTGATCTTGGCGTTTACGATTCACGAGCTTAGCCACGGGCTTATGGCATACATGCTGGGCGACAGAACAGCCAAGGACGACGGGCGGCTCACGCTCAACCCCATCCGCCACATAGACCTCATGGGTCTGCTGTTCATAATGTTCGCGGGTTTCGGCTGGGCAAAGCCGGTAATGGTGGATCCTCGCAACTTCCGTTATCCCAAGCAGGACATGGCTCTGACGGCCGTGGCCGGGCCGATGTCCAACTTCATCATGGCCTTCATCAGCATGATGATTTTCTTCCCGCTTGTGCAGTCCGGGATGTCCCTGGGCTTGTTCGGCGTGTTTTTGCAGACCTTCATCAGCTTCAACCTTGTGCTGGGCATATTCAACCTCCTGCCGATCCCCCCGCTGGACGGCTCGAAGCTCTTCGGCGTAGTCCTGCCGGACAACACCTACTTCAACTTCATCAGCATGGGAAGCCGCTACGGCATGATCGTACTGCTGATACTCATCGTCACGAACAGCCTCTTCCCCATCATCTCCACGATACACAGCTTTGCGTTTAACATGCTCGTCAGCATTGCCGCGGCCGTGTTCGGATGATGACCGGGGTCTACATCCACATTCCGTTCTGCGCAAGCAAGTGCGGCTACTGCGACTTCCTGTCGTTCGCCGCGGAGCCTGATTTGCGCAGGGCGTATGTTGACGCGCTTGTGCGCGAAATCTCGTTGTGCGAACGCCTGCCCGGTCTGCGCCTTGAGTCTGTGTTCTTTGGCGGCGGCACACCCGGTATGCTGGCGGCGCAGGAACTCGCGGCCATCCTCACCGCCGTATCACGCAAGGCCGACACCTCCTCCGCCGAAATCACGCTGGAGGCCAACCCCGGCGCGGACATCTCGCGCGAAAAACTACGCGCCCTGCGTACCGCCGGCTTCAACCGTATCAGCCTTGGTCTGCAAGCGGCTCAGCCCCATCTGCTTAACATGCTGGGGCGCGGCCACACCGCAAAGGACTTTGAACGCGCCGTAAATGACGCGTCTGCGGCCGGCTTCGTTAACATCAACGCCGACATCATGTACGCCCTGCCCGGCCAAACACCGGCCGATCTTGCGCTGACCCTCGGCCTTCTCACATCCCTGGGCCTACAGCACATCAGCGCATACGCGCTAACCATAGAGGACGCAACACCCATCGCACGCCAACTGGCCGCCGGCACCCTAATAGCACACGACGAGGACAGCGAGCGGGCAATGTCCGACCAAGTGCGTACTTTTCTGGCGAACGCGGGCTACGCGCAGTACGAAATCAGCAACTTCGCCAAGCCCGGCTGCGAGTGCCGCCACAACAAGCTCTACTGGACGCGCCAACACTGCCTTGCCTACGGAATCGGCGCACACTCCTTCGAGAACAACATACGCCGCCGCAACACCGGCAACATAACCGACTATATCGCGGCAGACGGCGACACCGCCCGTATAACGCAGGACAGCCACCATCTGGACACAGCCGCGCAGATGGAGGAGTTCATGTTCCTGGGTCTGCGCCAAACCTCCGGCATCAACGCCGACGAGTTCCTCCGCCAATTCGGCACATCCCTGCAAGCCCGTTACGGCGCACAGATAGCAAAGCACCAAGGCCTCGGTATGTTGGAGCAACACGGAACCAATCTGCGCCTAACCACGGCCGGCACAGACGTTTCCAACATAGTCCTGGCCGATTTCCTGCTGTAATGATTTGTTTCGGAGAAAATATTTGCAAAGTGGGTAATCTAGTGGTATAGTAGTAAAAGTTGCCGGTGATGCACCGGCACAACACTGATGTTGGAGGAATTACAGAAAGGATTGCTATGGAAGACATTAAGACTATGAGTTTCGAGGAAATGTACCTGTCCCCGGAGATAGCCAAGGCTATCAAGGACATGGGCTTCGAGGAAGCCACTCCGATACAGTCTCAGGCCATAAGCCTGATACGCGCGGGGCGCGACGTGCTTGGGCAGTCGCAGACGGGTACGGGAAAAACGGCGGCATTCGGAATACCCTGTATTGAGATGATAGACGAACACGACCGTAACCTGCAGGCCGTGATTCTCGCGCCCACGCGCGAACTTGCCATACAGATATGCGAAGAATTCCGCAAGCTGTTGAAGTACAAGGACAGCATCAAGGTTGTGCCGATCTACGGCGGCCAGCCCATAGACCGCCAGATAATGGCGTTAAAGCGCGGCGTGCAGGTTGTGGTGGGTACGCCCGGCCGTGTGATGGACCATATGGATCGCCGCACGCTGAAAATGGAGACCGTAAAGATCGTAATTCTGGACGAAGCCGACGAAATGCTGGACATGGGCTTTCGCGAAGATATCGAGACAATTCTGGGCAAGATGCCGGCAAAGCGGCAGACCGTGCTGTTTTCCGCGACAATGCCGCCCGGCATACTCTCGCTGACCAAGGAGTTCCAGCTGGAGCCGGAACACGTGAAGGTCGTGCGCAAGGAGCTGACCGCGCCGCTGATCGACCAGCACTACTACGAGGTGAACGAACGCTCCAAAACCGAAGCCCTGTCCCGCATTATCGACATGCAGAACCCTTCGCTGTCTCTGGTGTTCTGCAACACAAAGCGCAGGGTTGACGAAGTTGTGGAGAGGCTGCAAGGCCGCGGCTACTTCGCCGAAGCCCTGCACGGCGATCTGAAGCAGGCTCAGCGCGACATGGTAATGAAGAAGTTTCGCAACGGCACGCTGGAGATCCTTGTGGCGACGGATGTGGCCGCCCGCGGCATAGACGTGGACGACATCGACATAGTGGTAAACTACGACCTGCCCCAGGACGAAGAATACTACATCCACCGCATCGGCCGCACCGCCCGCGCGGGGCGTTCCGGCAAGGCCTTCACCTTCGTAGTCGGCAAGGAAGTATACAAGCTGCGCGACATCTCGCGCTACACAAACGCCAAGATCCAGAAGGGCAAGCTGCCCACCCTCTCCGACATCGAAGAGGCCAAGGCCTCCAAGTTCCTGGAAAAGGTCAAGAGCCTTGTGGACGAAGGCCAGCTTTCCAAGTACGTAAACCTTGCGGAACGCCTCGTGGGCGACGAATATTCCGCAATGGACGTGGCCGCCGCACTGATCAAGATGAACCTGTACGACGAAAACGCCATGGAGATCGAGGAAGTGTCCTACAGCGACAAACCGCGCAGAAGCTCCGAACAACGCGGGCGCAGCCACCAGCCGGAGCAGGGCATGGTGCGGCTCTACCTCAACATCGGCAAGGCCAACCGCATAATGGCCAAGGACGTAGTAGGCGCGATAGCCGGCGAAACCGGTGTGCCGGGCAAGCTCATCGGCGCGATAGATATATTCGACGAATTCACCTTCGTGGACATCCCGCGTGAATACGCCCACACCGTGCTGGACGGCATGAAGAACAAGAAGGTGAAGGGCAACAAGGTGAACGTACAGAAGGCCGCCGGAGACCAGATGCGCAAGCCGCAGAGCAAGAGCTTCTCCCGCGACCATCACAAGGACGGCAAGGACAAGGGCAGGAAGAAGTTCTTCGGCTTCATGGGCTAAGAGGCTGTATTCAAGGCAGGAGGGGAAACATGCTTGATATCAAGTTTGTACGCGCCAACCCGGACGCGGTGAAGGAGAACATCCGCAGGAAGTTCAAGGAGGACAAACTGCCTCTTGTGGACGAAGTGATAGAGCTTGACAAGGCCCACCGCGAGGCCATAGCCGAGGCCGATTCCCTTCGCGCCCGCCGCAACAGCATGTCGAAGGAGATCGGCGCGTTGATCGCCGGCGGCAGGAAGGACGAAGCCGAGGCCGCCAAGAAGGAAGTGTCCGAGGCCGGCCCGCGCCTGGCGGAGCTTGAAAAGCTTGAAACCGAGCTTGCCGCCAAGGTACGCGGCATAATGCTGGTGATACCCAACATTATCGACCCAAGCGTGCCCATAGGCCGCGACGACAGCGAGAACGTAGAGGTACAGCGTTACGGCGAGCCGGCCGTGCCGGACTTCGACATCCCCTACCACGTGGACATCATGGAGAGCCTGAGCGGGCTGGATCTGGACGCCGCGCGGCGTGTAAGCGGCAACGGGTTCTACTACCTCACGGGGGACGTGGCGCGGCTTCACTCCGCCATTCTAAGCTATGCGCGTGAGTTCATGATCGAGAAGGGCTTCACCTACTGCGTGCCGCCCTTTCTGATCCGCGAAAACGTCGTAACCGGCGTAATGTCCTTCACCGAGATGGAGGCCATGATGTACAAGGTGGAGGGCGAGGATCTCTACCTTATCGCCACCAGCGAATACTCCATGATCGGCCGATATATCGACCAACTTCTGCCCAAGAACAGTATGCCGCAGACAATGACGAGCTTCTCCCCCTGCTTCCGCAAGGAAGTGGGCGCGCACGGAATCGAAGAGCGCGGCGTATACCGCATACACCAGTTCGACAAGCAGGAGATGGTGGTTGTGTGCGAACCCCAGGACAGCATGGAGTGGTACGCCAAGATGTGGCAGTACACCGTGGAGTTCTTCCGCACCCTCGATATTCCCGTGCGCACCCTGGAGTGCTGCTCCGGGGATCTGGCAGACCTCAAGGTTAAGAGCGTGGACGTGGAGGCCTGGTCTCCGCGCCAGAAGAAGTACTTCGAGGTGGGCAGCTGCTCCAACCTGGGCGACGCACAGGCCCGCCGCCTCGGCATACGCATCAAGGGCGAGAAGGAAAACTACTTCGCCCACACCCTCAACAACACGGTGGTGGCTCCGCCGCGCGCCCTCATCGCCTTCCTGGAAAACAACCTCCACCGCGACGGTTCGGTGAACATTCCCATCGCCCTGCGCCCATACATGGGGAATAACACAGCCATCTACCCGAGATAATGATGGTATACCATAATTAATCGAAAGGGTGAGATTGTGAAGATGTTCAAAATACTGACGGCGGTCTTGCTGTCCGTAAGTTTACCGGCCGGCGGCGTAAGCGTCGCGGCGGCGCAGGCCGAAGAACGCCCGATGTTCATGGCCTTTGGCGGCAGGGTGATGGAGACATACCCCGTGCCGAACAACGAGGGCGAGCCGATCTACGGCCACAGCCTGATGCGCATTACAAGCCCGGAGGCCGGCACGGCGATGTTCGCGACAAACACCGACACCTTCGTACTTGGCGAAGAGCCGCAAAACGGCGACGAGGTAACAGGATTCTACCTTGCCGACGCTCCGATGATCCTGATCTACCCGCCGCACTACACCATCCGCGTACTTGTAAACGGAGACTTCGCAAACGTGGCCGTGGACAGGTTCTGCGCCGAAGCCGACATGGGCGGCGCATTGGTAAGCTCCGACGGCATGTTGCAGCTCAACTTCGGCGAAGATACCGCCGTGGTCTGCCAAGACGGCCAAACCTTTGACGGCGAGCTTGACGGAAGGCTGCTGGCAGTTGTATACGGAGCGGCTACGCGCAGCATCCCCGCGATAACTCTGCCGGACGGGGTCGAGAAGATTGTCGTCCTGCGCGAGCTTAACGCGCAAGAGCCGGAGATCCGGGAGATCGACGACGGTTTCGCCGATGTTGACCTGATCTGGACGTCCAACCTGGGCGTGTTCATACACGGGCAGCACATGGGCGAGGCCTTCACCTGGAGGCAGGTCGAAAGCTCCATCCTTGTGCCTGTGCGAGCCGTTGCGCAGGAGCTGGGCGCGGAACTTTCCTGGGATTACGACACCCGCGAGGTCGTTTTAATCTGGGATGGCGAGAGAATCGTTTTTTCGCCGGGTTCATACGACTTTACGCGCGGCGAGGAAAACATCAGCCTCACCCAGCCGTCCCTGCTGATCAACGAAACCACCTACGTCCCGCTAAGCTTCTTCCGCGAAGTGCTGGGCATGAACAATGCCTACATCCACGCTGGCGAAGTCCACATCAACAACAATGAACTGATGAGATAACCACAACAGCCCGTCAAGCCGATCTTGACGGGTTTTGCAAAGGCGTGGTGTTGCGGATTGATAAAACTTGCTCTGTACATCTTGGCAGTGGGCGCGGTGCCGAACATTTTTCTGTCCTTTGTATACAACAACAATCGCGTCATCAACGACCTGGCCTTTTCCCATGTGGCGTGGCTCATGCTGATATTCCTGGGGTTCAGCGCGGGGCTGTTCCTGATCCTGCGGCTTGCCGTCAAAAGCTATGCGGGCGCGTTTTTTGTGTCTGTGCTGTTCTGGCTCGGCTTCTGGTTTTTCGAAGTGATGTATGGCGCGGCGGCGGGGGTCTTGCCGGAACTTGGCCGGCCGGCGTTGCTGCTTGGCATTGCCGGCGCGCTGATCCCGCTGACGCTGTTGTTGTCGTACAAAAGTCAGTTGTTCGCCAAGGCCGATCAATTCGTGCTGAACATCACGCCCGCAATACTCATACTCTTCCTGTTTAACTTCGGCACAAGCTTTTACTACGGCTTTGTGCTGGAACGCCTTGCCGGGGCGGAGCAGTCGCACTACATACGGCGTGACTTCCACGTAGACAATTCATTGCCGACGCCGAACATCTACTGGTTCCACATGGACGGAATGATGAACTTTGATACGCCGGAAACACTCTGGGGAGACAGCCAGCCGGAAACCCGCGAAGCCCTAAGCAGCCGCGGATTCAAGATAAACTACGGCGCGCATCTGTACGCCGTAAACACCTATGTAGCATTGCCCGTGCTGTTCTCGCCGCATTTCTACGACATAACCTTGCGTGAGAGGCTCGCGCGATATACGCATCTGCGCAACCACCAGCGCTCCGTCGCGATTATGGACGGACTGCTGCACGACGGCTACCGCATGACAGAGGACATTATCGTAAACGCCGAGCTTATCCGCGCCCTGCAATTGCGCGGATATACCACTGTCGCCATGGGCGCAATGGGCTGGCTTCCGTTGTGGCAAAACTTCAACTACTATTACTACGTAAGCTTTTCAGAACGAGAACTCGCGGACGACAACCCATTCTTGGAGATAAACAGCACCGAACACGCCGGCATCCTGTACGAAGCGCGGTACCTGCTGCAGCTGCTGACCATGCTTACCCCGCTGTCCATATGGCAGGATCGTTTAACAGAACTAACCACGGAGGACAGCGGCCTTGAGTGGATCTACGTTCCGGATCACATGGAGACCATAGCCCCTCTGCTGGAAGCGACTCTGGATCATCCGCAGGAGCGGCGGTTCTACCGCAATCTGGTGGATGTGTCGGGCATCGAAGGCCCGAAGTTCGTGCTGATCGCAAACGAAATGACCCACGGTCTGCAATTGGACGAAGACAGCCCGTGGGTAATCCACGACGAAGCACATGGGCGGCACCCGCGCGATTTTTTGAACTACATGCCCATACATCGCTATGCGGTAAGGAGTATGCTGAACATGGTCGACATAGTGCTGGAGAACGATCCGGAGGCCGCGATCGTCATTCAGTCCGACCACGGCATACACATCTGGCAAGATCAGGAAGTTCTGCTCTACAACGGCATAACGCCCGAAGAACTGCAAGAAATCATGTCGTCCACCATAAGCGCGGTGCGTATACCCGAAAGTTTGGGCGGCCTCGAAACTCCGCCGGATCCGCGCGACATTTCACGGCTGTTGGTGAACAGGTTTGTCGGGCAGAACTATGCCATGGCAGAATAAACCATGGCCGAATAAATTCGGATGCAGGAGGAATTTCTATGTACTTAGACCCCGGTTTTGGCGGAATGCTGGTTCAAGGGATTGCTCTGCTGGTTTCGATAGGCGGGGTGCTGTTGATTACGTTTCGCCGCAAAATCCGCAGCCTGTTTGCCGGCGGCAAGCAGAGCAGCAACACCGCAAACACCAGCCCGTCCGGCGAGGCTCACAGCACCAACACACTTGACGACAACGACATGGTAGACACATTGGCGGACAACAAGCGGCAAGAAGGGGAGTAACAAGGATGGGCTTTATTGATGCCCTGCTGGGCGTGCCATTGGGTCATATCATCTACAGGCTTTTCTTGCTTACAAACGGCATGGCGTCCGCGTTGATACTCTTCGCGGCAGTTGTGCGCGTCGCTATATTCCCGGTCAGCCTGGTTGCGCACAAAAACTCTATCCGCCTGTTGCAGCTCACCCCTACCTTGGATAAGCTGAAGAGGCGGTACTTTGGCGACAGCGAAGGGCTTGCCGAAGCGCAGTCCCGGCTCTTTAAAGCGGAGAGATACAACCCTCTGTTCGGCATGGTGCCTCTCGTTGCCCAGCTCTTCATCTTGATGGGGGTTTTCCGCGGTCTGGGCTATGCCTTCCGCCGGCTTGGCGGTGCTGATCTGCACTGGCTGGGCATTGATCTGGCGGCCACCCTCGCCATTCATCCGCCTTCAAACGATTGGATAATACTGGCGTTGTCGAGCGTCTCGACACTCATTTTCTGCCTTGCGCAAAATCATTTCAGCCCCGGAGCAATCAGCCAAAGTGCGCGAACCAACGGTATTTTAACCGGACTCACCATGATCCTTTCCATCTACTTCACTGTGGTGCTTCCTGCCGGTTTTGGTGTGTACTGGACGGCAAGCAACCTATTCAGCATCGCCGTATTGCTGGTGCTGGACAAAACTCACAATCCGCAAAAGCTTGCCGCCGAAGCCATCGCGCACATACAGGCCGGCCGGAAAACGGCGGAACAGCTTGCCGCCGCCAAATCAGCAAAAGCGGCGGAAAAAGCGCGCGAAAAGCAGGATGCCGCCGCCTTTAACGCCGCGGAGAAAGAGCTGGTGTTCTACGCGCTGTCCGGCGGGCAGTACAAGTACTACGAAAGCTTGATAGACTATCTCTTGGCAAACTCTTCCACAACCATACACTACTTGACCAATGATTTTGCGGACAAGATTTTCGAACACCCGGGCGTACAACAGGGGCGTATTGTCCCCTACTACGCCAGCCAAGAAAAGACTATTTCACTGCTGCTGCGCCTGGGCTGCGATATCATGGTGACAACGGTGCAGGATCTGCATGTGTACCACATAAAGAGATCTGCCACCCGCGACGATATCGAATACATACACCTTCCGCACGGCCCGGGCAGCCTGCATCTTACCGCAAGGGAAGCGGCCTACGACCATTTCGACACATTTTTCTGCGTGGGCGAACACCAAGCCGCGGAAATCCGCCGCCGGGAAGAAATGGCGGGCTTGCGCAAGAAACGCCTCGTAAAAGCGGGCTATGGTCTGTACGACAAATTAGTCGAGCGTGTCGCAGAAATACAGCCGGACGCGGGCGCGCCCAAGATATTAATTGCGCCGTCCTGGCAGCCGGATAACATCTTGGACACCGAATGCATCCATAAAATCCTGGGCAGCCTGCAAGGCCGCGGATACCGGCTGTTTGTGCGCCCTCATCCGCAGTTCACGGTGATCTACCCCGAACTTATGGAGCAGTTGCAGCATTTATACAGGGATCAAGTCTCCGCCGGCGAAATCATATTCGACACAGACTTTTTGAGCAGTGCGTCAATCTTTGAGGCCGATCTGATTATCACGGACTGGTCCGGCATCGCGATTGAGTTTTCGTACACTACACTACGGCCGAGCATATTCATTAACACGCCCATGAAGGTGCTGAACCCCCGCTGGAAGGACTATGGCCTTGTGCCGCTGGACATATCACTGCGCGAAGTTTTGGGCGTATCGCAGGACATTAACGATCTCGACACCCTGGGCGATACATGCGCCAAGGTATTGGCCGAAAAAGAGAATTACCGCGCCCACATTGAGGAAGCTGTGCGCAAGTATATTTATTATCCCGGAAGGCATGGCGAAGCCTGCGGCAGATATATTATAACTCAATTGGCCGGCCGAAGGCGGCAAGGAGGTGTCGGCAGTTGCTGAACCGCGAAGAAATAGGCATTATCGCAAACGCGTTAAATTGCTCCGCCAAAGACCTTACGCAAGTACAGCAGATAAAGAAGGGAATGACAAACCGATCCTTCCTTTTTACGCTTGGCGGCAAGAAGTACATAGCCCGCATACCGGGTGCCGGCACGCAGAAGCTGATCAGCCGCACCCAAGAATATGAGGTATACACACGGATAGCACCCCTGGGCCTGGGCGACGACGTGGTGTACATGAATCCGGCAAACGGCTACAAGATAACGGTGTTCTGGGAAGATGCCCGGGTGTGCGACCCAGCGGATTTTGCGGATGTGGCCAAGTGCATGAAGGTGCTGAAAAGCTTCCACGACAGGAAGCTGCAAGCGGACTGTTACTTCGATATTTTCGAGCGTATCGACTTCTACCAAGGTTTGCTGACGCGGGAATCGTGTTATGCGGACTACCGGCAGACCAAGGCCGGCATACTGGAATTAAAAGACTATCTTCAGCGCGATCCGGTAGAAATGTCCCTGTCTCACATAGACCCTGTGCCGGATAATTTTTTGTTCGTAAACGGCGGTATAAGGCTGATCGACTGGGAATATTCCGCCATGCAGGACAGACACCTGGATATAGCCATGTTTGCGGTGTATGCCATGTATGAGCGTGAAAACGTTGAAGAGCTGATAGACTGCTATTTTGAGGGCGAATGCCCGGACAATATACGCACAAAGATATATGCCTACATCGCCATATGCGGCCTGCTCTGGAGTAATTGGTGTGAGTATAAAACGCAGCTTGGCACCAATTTTGGCCAATATGCTCTGAAACAGTATCAGTATGCGAAATATTACTATCAAGTGTATATGGGGAGGATCTCCGGTGCAGGTGGAGCATAGGGCGACAAAGGCAATAATAGTGGCCGCCGGCAAGGGTACGCGCCTGCATCCGCTGACCGCTACAACGCCCAAGCCTCTGATAGAGGTACGGGGCAAGAGGATGATAGAAGGCATTGTAGAAAGCATTATTTCGCACGGTATAACCGAGATATACGTGGTTGTGGGCTATATGCGCGAAAAATTCGAGTATCTTCCCGCGAAGTATGCGCAAGCCTCGATTGTGCTGTTACATAACCCGGATTATGACGTGTGCAACAATATTTCATCTCTATACGCCGCGCGGGAGCATCTGGGCAACTGCATTATAACAGACGGCGACTTGGTAATACGCAATTCCGACATCCTAAACCCCTGCTTTAGCGCATCGGGATATTGCAGCGCGTGGGCTGAAAGCACCGGCGAATGGCTGCAAACCGTGGATGACGACGGTTATGTGCTGCAATGTAGCCGCACAGGCGGAACAAACGGGTGGCAGCTGTATTCAGTATCTTTCTGGACAGAAAAAGACGGCGCGAAGCTGCGTCACCATATCGAAGAAGCTTACAAGGGGCAAGGCATGACCGATATTTTTTGGGACGACGTGCCTATGTTTCTGTACCGGCATGAATACCGCCTACAAGTCCGGCCAATATCACATGCGGACATCATGGAGATAGATACATTGTCAGATCTGGAAAAGAGTGAGAGCCGGTGAAGAACGGCAGGTTAGACTACATATCGCTTATAGTGCCGCTTCTGGGTATTGTTACGCTAAGCGCGCTGTTTATCGCAATGCCGGAGCAATCGCAAAATTTTCTATACACTGTGCGCAGCTTCCTGGGCGACGGATTCGGGCTGTACTATATATTGCTGGGAGTGCTTATTTTCGGCACCACGATATATATCGCGTTTTCGAAATACGGCAGCATCCGGCTGGGCGGCGCGGGCAATCCCCCCGCGTACAGCAATTTTACATGGGGTGCCATGATCTTCACATCCACCATGGCGGCGGATATCATATTCTTCTCGCTTAGCGAATGGGCTATGTATGCCGCCGAACCGCGCATAAGCGAGCTTGGAGATGTGCAGCTGTGGTCAGCTACTTTTCCCTTGTTCCACTGGGGGCCTATCGCTTGGAGCTTTTATATCGTCTTGGCTGTCGCCCTGGGTTTCATGCTGCATAATCGCGGAGGCAAAGGAGCCGGGAAGCAGAAGTTTTCCGAAGCTTGCCGCCCTATCTTGGGCAGCTATGTTGACGGCATAGCCGGCAGAGCGATAGACTTAACCGCAATATTTGCCTTGCTTGCCGGAACAGCCACCACATTTTCGCTGGCCACACCGTTGATTTCAGGCTCGTTAGCGCGTATTTTCGGGCTGGATGACAGCACAGCATTTACAATCATCATATTAATCACGGTTGCGGTAATCTATACGACAGCTGTGGTAATAGGCATGAAAGCCATAGCAGGGCTGGCAAAGTTCAGCGTACATTTCTTTTCTGTGATGCTGCTGTATTTCTTATTGTTGGGCGGCGAAACGCGCTTTATTCTCGAAAGCGGGGTATCGGCACTGGGCAATCTGGCGCAGAATTTTGTCGGGCTGGCTACATGGGCAGACCCGATGCGCCAAAATTCTTTCCCGCAGAACTGGACCATATTTTATTGGGCATATTGGATGGCGTGGTGTGTGGCGACTCCTTTCTTTGTGGGTATGATTAGCCGCGGGCGCACGATCAAGAACGTTGTTCTGGGCGGATACGCGTGGGGGCTTACGGGAACATTCACCTCCTTCATCATACTCGGCGGATACGGGATGGCGCAGCAGTTCCTGCACGGCGTTGACACGATAATCTTGATATATGAAGGGGTGCCTGTAACTTACGCTATCCTGGGCGTATTCGAAACCCTGCCTTTCACAACCTTGGCCTTGCTGATGCTCGCGCTGAACATGATTATATTCTACGCCACCACATTCGACGCTCTCACCATGGTGGTATCAAAATATTCCTACAAAGAGCTGCACGAGCACGAAGAACCGAGCAAGAAAATGCGAATTTTCTGGTCTGTGCTGTTCATCATCTTGCCCACAGGGCTAATATTTTCCGAAAGCGCTCTACATAATTTGCAGAGCGTCGCAATAATAGCCGCGTTCCCCATAGGCATAATAATCCTGCTAATTGTAGCAAGCTTTTTCAAAGACGCACAAAAACTGCTGCAAGAAGAGAACCCAAAATTATCCGAAGGTGTCGGCAAATAGATAGGCGATAGTGTACATCCTCAATATTCCACGAGTTGCGCACTTAGGCACACAAAAGCCGACCTAAAGCGGCCTGGGTAGCAGGTTTCACAACATCCCGGTCTTGTTGATACGGTGTGGAAAAATCAAGTCGCCGTCTTCGGTGTTTTCGCACTAAGGTAATTAAAGAAAGTCCGATGTGGTTACGGGCGGCTCGGCCAATAATAGCCTGACAGCGACCAAAGCCACAAGTTTGCTTCAACTCTCTGTGCATAACTTCAATGCTCCAACGCCGCTCGAAGTATGACTTAATTGTATCTTTGGTCAAATCAAGGCGGCTCGTGCCAATGTAATCCGTGCGGCCATTCTTAGCCGCAAACCGGAACACTTTAATCCAACCATATCCTTTGAGATGAACGTTTAGACCTTCATCGGGTATTTCAAGTTCACATAACTGAATGTGCGGCTTATTAACGAGACGATTCTTTTTAAGACCCATTACCCAATCCCGGCCATGAGAACGAACACTTTTTAAGTTTTTTTAGCGAACTATACCAACTGTCAGCAACAACCATCTCCGGTTCGAGTCCACGAGTTTTAGCGGATGATAGCATATCCCGAAAATGATCATTTTTAGTCTTTCCATCATCCGGCGGATTCCAAATGCGATAATCAATGGGCGTGTAATCGTCCTTGCTCGTTTGCCATAGTGCATTTACTACCCCGATCCCTTTCACTATGCCTTTTTCAGTGCCGGAGTATTGCCAATTTACAAGCTCCGTTTTTTGACTTCTGCTTTTGTTTATTACTACGTCATCAAATGCCGGAATACCTTTGCGCCCTT
>Ga0131853_10009427_pt1 | contig 17861 bp, 14 predicted proteins | sample TergutLab28metaG_FD_92764 | JGI IMG/M metagenome (GOLD analysis project Ga0131853, IMG submission 92764) | Labiotermes labralis P1 segment gut microbial communities from Petit-Saut dam, French Guiana - Lab288 P1 (version 2) (version 2) | ecosystem: Host-associated > Arthropoda: Insects >... | reverse complement strand
TATAAACTCAATTGACGATGAACTGCTTGAAAAAATGAGCGCAAGAGGAATTTAGCATAGGAGGAAAACGCAATGGAGTACAAACATACATCTGTTTTACTTGACGAAGTGATTGAAGGGTTGAATATAAAACCAGACGGAATTTACGCAGACGGAACGTTGGGCGGCGGCGGCCACAGTTTGTTAATTGCGGCAAATCTATCGGACAAAGGTAGGCTGATAGCCATAGACAGAGATGATTTTGCTCTTAATTATGCTAAAGATACCCTTCATGATTACTCTAATATTTTTTATGTAAAAAATAACTTTTCCAATATACACTCCATATTGGACGAGTTATCAATAGATAAAATAAACGGTATGGTTTTAGACTTGGGAGTGTCATCTTTTCAATTAGATGATGGGGCTAGAGGCTTTTCATATAATCACGATGCCCCTCTGGATATGAGGATGGATAAGAAGCAAAAGTTAACAGCTTATGAAATAGTAAATACTTACTCACAGGAGCGCTTAAGCGAGATGATTTTTTCTTACGGTGAGGAGAATTGGGGCAAAAGGATAGCAGAGTTTATAGTTAAAGCCAGAGGTGAAAAGCCTGTAGAAAGCACTTTTCAACTTGTAGAGCTTATTAAAAACGCAATACCTAAAAAAGCGCGGGCCGATGGCCCTCATCCGGCCAAACGCACATTTCAGGCAATAAGGATTGAAGTAAATAAAGAGCTTGAAGTTTTAGAACAGGCCATAGCTGATATAGTTGACCGCTTAGAGCATAAGGGCAGGCTTTGCATCATTACTTTTCACTCTTTAGAAGACCGCATAGTAAAAAAAAGTTTTAAAAGGTTAGAAAGCCCTTGTATATGCCCGCCAAAACTGCCGCTGTGTGCTTGCGGCAAAAAACCACAGATTAATATAGTGACCACTAAACCTATAACGCCGTCAGAAAGCGAGCTTTCCGAGAACCACCGCTCACGAAGTGCCAAGCTAAGAATAGCGGAGAGACTCTAAAGTCAAGGAGGTATAGTATGGCAAAAAGACAAGAAAGAAAAGGTGACACCTATTATCGCAGGGACTATTATAATCCGGCGGGATATTATAATCACACTTCCTCAGCAGTTGAGCTTTTGCCGGAAGAAGAAGCCCCTCTATTAAAACCAAAGAAAATTCGGAAACCTAAAAGAGGGACGAAAACCATAACAGAAGATGCAACTGATAAGTCAGCAAGACCATCGCTGCTTGTTTTTATTGCAATGCTGATTATTGTTGCAGGCGCCAGCTTGAGTGTGATTGCCAACTCCTATGCGGTTGTTCAAAGCAGGGCAAACAATAATTTGCGCAATGAACTGCAAGCCATGCAAACGCGTACACATGAACTTAGCGCACAAGCGGCTCAGAGCGTTGATTTGGAAGAGGTAGAGCGTATAGCCAGAGCGCGCCTTGGCATGAGCGAACCTCAGATACATCAAATAAGGTTTATCAGTCTTCCGGCTGGGGAGCTGTCTACGCTTTTACCGGAGATTAGTGAGCCAAGCCTAAATTACACTGATTCGTTTATAGAGTCACCAAGGCTCCTTGACATAATAAGTATTTTCATAAGGGATTGATATATATGAGAGACGGTAACGACAGAGGAAAAAATCTAAGAGACGGCGCCTTAGCATCTGCGCCTAAAAATACCATGAAAACAGGAAAACTCAAGTTTCTTGGCTTTTTAACTATCTCCATCATTTTTCTTTTAACCGGAAGAATAGTATATATACAAGCAGTTTACGGAGATGAGTTTACAAGAAGGGCCATTGTGCAGCAAGTGACCGACAGTTCCGGCAATGAGAGGGTCATTTCTCCAAACCGCGGCACGATTCTTGACAGAAACAGAAATTTACAAGCACTGGCCATAAGCACAACAGTCTATAATGTTTTTATAGATCCGCATATGATTTTAAACAGAGAGCCGCAGGAAAGAGAAGAAATATACGCAAAAATAAATGACGTACTGGGTATAGCAATATACGAATTAAGAGATATGGTAGAAAGCAATCCGGCCAGCCGCTACAGGGTAATAGCAAGGCGCATTAATCTGGTAACAAAAGAAGCTATGGCAAATGAGCAGGCAAGGCATGTTTATTTTGAAGCAGACACTCAAAGACATTATCCCGGCGGAACTCTGGCGGCTTCTCTTATCGGTTACATCCGCGGAGACAGCGCTTGGGGTTTAGAACATCAGTACAACAGAGAGCTGACCGGCATAGCCGGCCGGGAGCTTCGTATCATAGATTCCAATAACAATGCAGTGACAGAGACAGTTCCGCAAACAGAAGGCCACACGATAATTACCACAATTGATTTGCTTATACAGCAAGAGGCACAGCGTCTTGTGGCTCATTATGGGAGTGCTGCCCTTGCGGCCAATGCAGCGCTTATTGTTGCAAACCCGCATACAGGCGAAATCATTGCTATGGCAGAATACCCATCCTTTGATTTGAACGACCCTCTTAATGTGGAAGGCGTTAATTCTCTGCAGCACCGTGAGCGTATATTGCAAGAGCCTGAGGATGTGAGACTTTCACGTATGTTTGAGATTAACCGCAATTTTTCTGTAATTGACACTTATGAACCGGGATCAATATTTAAACCTTTAGTTTTTGCGGCGGCATTGGAAGAGGGGATTATAAATGAGCATGATATATTTTACTGCGGCGGCGGCCGTGATGTAAACGGCACCTTTATACGCTGTTGGATAGACGGCAATCATGGCCATCAAAATTATATTCAGGCATTGGCGAACTCTTGCAATCCGGCGGTAATGGATATTATAGCCCGCCTTGGCCGTGAAAGATATTATAACTTTCAAAGAGATTTTGGTATAGGCAGACCGACGGGAATAGATTTGCCGGGTGAGCCTAATACTGAAAGGCTGGTTCACGGCCTTGCTATGCTTAACCCTGTTGAGCTTGCAGCCGCTAGTATGGGACAAGGGTTTAACGTAACTTCAATGCAAATTTTGGGAGCCTTTTCTTCTCTTATAAACGGCGGCAATATAATGCAGCCCTTTGTAGTATCTCAAATTATTGATGAAAATGGAGAAGTCGTATTTGCTAATATTCCCACGCTGAACAGAAGGGTTATATCAAGAGAAACATCGCAGAGAATGTCTCATGCCATGATAGATACAATAGAATGGGGGACAGGCATACGAGCAGGGATTGAAGGTCACTTAATAGGCGGAAAAACAGGGACAGGCCAGCAAGGAGAAAGAGGAGAAGACGCAGAAGCTAACGATGATGTAGTTCAGGCTCTCATAACCTATTTCCCCGCTGATAATCCTGAGTATATTGTAATGTCGGTAATATCTTTTCCTGGAATAAATGAAATGGGTAACTCTCAAACTTCGCCAATGGTAAGAGATATGATGAATTTTATTATTAGCAACAGACAAATAGAGGCCCATGACAGGGAAGCTTTTAATAGGGTGCAAATCGACAATACAGTCCATATAGATGACTTTAGCGGAAGAGGCATTGCAGAGGTAACAAGAACCCTTAACTTCCTCGGCTTTACCTATGATATATCCGGCAGCGGTGATGTTGTCCGCGGGCAATTTCCGACAGGCGGATCCAGAGTAGAGCGCGGCAGCATGGTTCACCTGACAATAGGTATGAGTGAGCCGGACTTGGCACTGGTAACGGTACCCAGCGTAGTGGGCCTCAGCGAACCCCAAGCTGTGCAGGTTATTAGAAATGCCGGGCTTGTTCCGGTAGTAATAAGAAATGATGAAGAGATAATAGCCGATGATCCTGATGATGATTCAGAAATTATTGAAAGCGAAAGATTGTTTGTGGTTAGCGCCCAATTGCCTGATAACGAAATAAGGGTGGCTGAGCGGACAGAAATAATAATTTTTGTAGAATAGACAACAGGCTGAAAACAAAGTCTTTTTTGCAAGAGGGAAGGGTTTGGGAAACCGCAGGTTTCCCAAGTTAATCCGCAGACCGGGCTTTGCCCGGTCGAGGAAAATCGGCTGTCCGCAAGTCTTTAAGCTTGCAAGGCGATTTTTCATACAGTAATTCGTTAAAATGGTAAAGCCATTTTAACGACAGGATAAAGCAAAGGCTTCATCCGCCACGGCATAATAATTTGCTTTAGATAATACAATGTAAATATCTTAAAAATATGGAGCATTGTATGATAAACCCTAATATAATTATTAAGAAAAAACTTATAGCCATATTGTTTGCAATTATGCTTGCTTTTACAGCTCTTTCAGCCCGCCTTTTTTACATACAGTATTTTCAAGCAGAATTTTTACAGGCGCTGGCTTTTGAGCAGCAAACCAGAGACAGGCTTATTAAGCCAAACAGAGGGGCTATACTTGACAGAAATATGGTTGGTATGGCGCTTACTGAGACAGTAGCCTCGGTTTCTGTAATACATGCTCAAATAAGAGAGCCTGAACGCGTGGCACAGATACTTAGTGATATGCTTGATTTAGACTATGATTATGTTTATGAAAAAATAGGGAGAAGACTGGCACTGGAGCGGATTGCTACCCGCGTTGAGCGGGATATTGCTGCTCAGATTGCAGCGCTTAATTTGGCCGGTGTAGTTATTGATGAGGATATTAGGCGGATTTATCCCTATTCAACGCTTGCCTCTCAGGTTATAGGTTTTGTTGGCAGGGATAATCAAGGTATAATCGGCCTTGAAGCAAAGTTTGACAGCTTTCTTCAAGGGGAAAGCGGTAGAATACTTACAGAAACGGATGTTGTTGGCCGTGAAATAGCCGGCGGGCAAAGAGAGCGTATACCACCGGTAGACGGCTACAGCATAGTAACATCCATAGACCTGGTTGTTCAAATGTATGCAGAGCAGATTTTGGAAAAGGCGGTTGAATCAAAAGGGGCGCTAAGAGGTGCGGTTATTGTAATGAATCCGCAAAACGGCGAGATTTATGCCATGGCCAACAAGCCTGATTTTGACCTGAATAACCCTTTTAGAATAAATGATGCAGAACTTGCGGCAAGCTGGGATATATTCTCACCGGAAGAGCAGAACAGGCTCCTAAATCAAATGTGGCGGAATTTTAGTATAAACGATACCTACGAACCCGGCTCCACCTTTAAAATCATAACATCTGCCGCAGGTTTTGAAGAGGGGATAATTACCCCGGAAACGATGTTTGTATGCACCGGTGCTCACATGGTTGGTGATAGAATGATAAGATGCTGGCGCTATCCCAGAAGTCATGGCTCACTGACTTTTGCTGAAGGGGTGGCTAATTCATGTAATCCGGTTTTTATGGTGATTGCCGAAAAGCTTGGTGCTGAGCGATTTTTCGATTATCTTGACATGTTTGGTATTGACGATAGAACCGGTGTAGACTTGCCCGGTGAAGCGGTGGCCATTATGCACAGTTTATCTAATGTGGGGCCGGTTGAGCTGGCCACAATGAGTTTTGGCCAGTCTTTTCAGATAACCCCGCTGCAACTTATGCGCTCTACAGCGGCTGTTGTAAACGGCGGATATATGATAACGCCGCATTTTGTTACAAAGGCTATAGACGCAGATGGTAATATAGTAGAGCGCTTTGAACAGGGTAAAGGCGCACAGATTATTTCAGCTGAAACCTCTGCTATAATGGCCGAAATTTTAGAAGACGTAGTTTATATAGGAACAGGCCACAGAACTTATATACCCGGCTATCGTATAGGCGGCAAAACAGCCACAAGCGAAAAATTACCAAGACGCAGCGGGCGGTATATTTCATCTTTCCTTACCTTTGCTCCTGCTGAAAACCCCACCGTAATGGCTCTCATGCTTGTTGATGAGCCTCAAGGTATATATTACGGCGGTGCTGTTGTGGGGCCGTTTATGAGAGAGCTGCTTATGAATATATTACCATATTTGGGTGTGACACCCATGTATAATGATGAAGAGATGGAACTGCCCTGGGTTAGAGATGCAACAATCCCTGATGTTATAGGTCTGCCGATGAATGAGGCGCTAAGGCTTATGAGAGAGGCCGGGCTTAGCGCTCAGGTTTTAGGTGACGGTGCTGCCGTGAGAGAACAATTTCCACGGCCGGGAGAGGCGGTAAACTCCGGTTCCAGAGTTAAGGTTTATACGACCTTTTAATAGGGCTGATCAAGCGGAAAATAGACTTCAACTCACTATAAAGCATAAAAACATTGCTTAATGGGAATTATTGGTATAAAATGCATAAAGTAAAATTTTACTTTAGTGATAGGCTCTTACTTGGAGGTAATACTTTTGAAACTATTTGAGCTGCTTGAAGGTGTAGACTATAAATTGCTGCAAGGGAACAATCCAGAGATAAACCGTATAGAAATTGACTCCAGAAAAGTTGAATCAGGAGATGTTTTTATCTGTATAGAAGGCTTTGAAACAGACGGTCACAATTTTGCACTTAGTGCGGTTAAAGCCGGCGCTGCCTCTATAATTGTAAGTAAAGATGTTGAGCCGATGAATGATGTTACCATAATAAAAGTATCTGATACTAGAGCTGCTATGAGTTTAATGGCGAGTAATTTATACGGCCGGCCTGCAAAAAATTATCCTTTATTGGGCGTTACAGGTACAAATGGTAAAACCAGTTCAACTTACTTTTTGGAATCCATACTTAGTTACTGCGGAATAAGAGCAGGGCTAATTGGCACTGTCGCAACAAAGGTAGGGGATGAGCCGGTAAAAACTAAGTTCGCCACTTCAACTACGCCGGATCCGGTAGAATTGCAGCAGATTTTTAAAGAGATGTTTAATATGGGCGCTGAGGCTGTAGTGATGGAAGTAAGCAGCCATGCCTTAGAGCTTAAAAAAATGGAAGGCTTAAAATTTAGCGTCTCTGTTTTTACAAATTTAACAAGGGATCATTTAGACCTACACGGCACTATGGAAAACTATGCCCGCGCTAAGGCTAAGCTTTTTGAAATAAGCGATACCTCAGTAATCAACATGGATGATGATTACGGCGGATTTATGAAAAGCTATGCCTGCAGTAAAGTTTTAACATACAGCATTAATAAACCCAGTGATTTACAAGCTTTTAATGTGGTTTGCGAAAGCGGCGGCGTAAGCTTTGATTTAAAAATTGATAATGAAACTATTAATTTTGAAATACCTATTCCCGGCAGGTTTACAGTCTATAACGCCTTGGGCGTTATAGGCGCAGCATTGGCTTATGGTATTTCTCCCGAAGTTATACGAGGAGCACTGAAGTCTTTAAAAGGCGTTCCCGGAAGAATACAAAGTATAGCTAATGACAGAGGAATAGGGGTTTTTGTTGATTACTCACATACTCCCGATAGTTTGGAAAATATTTTAACCTCTGTTCGCGAATTTGCAGAGGGAAAAGTAATAGTTGTCTTTGGCTGCGGCGGTGACAGAGATAAGGAAAAACGCCCGATGATGGGGGAGATTGCCGCCAGGCTTTCGGATTATGCGGTTATTACCTCCGACAACCCGAGGCGGGAAGACCCTGATACGATTATAGATGAGGTTGAAGCGGGAGTCAGGCGCCATGACACTGCCTATATAAAGCTTGCAGATAGGAGAGAGGCGATAAAACATGCGATCTCTATCGCAAACAAGGGCGACTGTGTTGTAATAGCAGGCAAAGGGCATGAGAATTATCAAGTTTTTGCAGATAAAACAATCCATTTTGACGATGCAGAGGAAGCAGCAGAAGTTTTGAAAGGAAGATGAAATGGTAAAATTTTCCATAAATGAGGCGGCGAAAGCCGTTTCAGGCCGGGTACACAATGTAGATGGAACAAAGGAAATTATAAGCGTAATAACCGACTCAAGAACTATAGTCAGCGGCTGTCTTTTTGTTGCTTTGAAAGGTGAGTTTTTTAACGGGCACAGTTTTGCCGCTAAAGCTGTTGCGGACGGAGCCATCTGTGTATTAAGCCATGAGGATTTAGGCGATTTGCCTCACATTCGGGTAGAAAATACTAAATATGCCTTATTGGATTTGGCGAAGTGGTATTTAGAGTTATTTAATATACCTGTTATAGGCATCACAGGCAGCGCGGGTAAAACCACTACAAAAGATATGATTGCCGCGGTTCTCTCCCCAAAATTTAACATAGTTAAAACAGAGGGTAATTTTAACAATGAAGTTGGCTTGCCTTTAACTGTGTTTAAAATTGATAAATCAACTGAAATCGCGGTTTTGGAAATGGGCATGAATCAGTTTGGTGAGATTCATAATCTATCCCGTGTCGGCACTCCTGAGGTATGCATAATTACTAATATAGGAGATGCCCATATAGGTAATCTGGGGAGTAGAGAAGGTATATTAAAAGCAAAATCAGAGATTTTTGATTTTGCTGATGAAAAGGCTGTTGCCATACTAAATGGTGACGATGTGTTATTAAATAAAATTAAGCCTAAAGTAAGTGAAATACTGTACTTTGGTACAGATGAATCTGCTTTCTGCTCTTTTGAAAAGATTGAAGACAGGGGAGCAGAAGGTACCGTTTGGAAAATCTCGGTTCAAAATAACAATTTCAAAATTAACATACCTTTACCCGGTGATTATTTGGTATATAATGCGGCGGCAGCCATTTGCGCAGGCAAACATTTTGGGGTTGAAAACGCTGATATAATTGCTGCTTTCAATAATTTTGCACCATCAAAAAACAGAATGAATATCTTTGAAACTAAGGGCGCTACTGTTATAAATGATGTGTATAATGCCAGCCCTCCTTCAATGAGGGCTATGATAGATTCTATGTCAGGTTTTTACGGCCGTAAAATTTGTGTGTTCGGAGATATGCTGGAACTTGGAGAAAACAGCAGCGCGTATCATGAAGAAATTGGCCGTTACGCTGCAAAAGCCAATATTGATTTAATGCTTTTGTATGGTGATTTTATTGAGTCTTACAAGCGTGGTTTTTCTGAAATTAAAAACGGTGCAGAAGTTTTATTATTCACAGACTTAAATGAACTAATCTCTAAATTAAAAGAAGAAATAAAGCCCGGTGACACAGTTTTAATTAAAGCTTCTCGGGGTATGAAATTTGAGCGCATTATAGATGAACTTAAGAGGTGAGCGGAATGGACTACGATCTGAGAGTGGCGATAATAGCCTTACTAATAGCTTTTTTTGCAAATCTTTTGGTTTGCCCTGTGCTTATACCACTTTTACATAGGCTTAAGTTCGGGCAAGTTGTAAGAACTGACGGGCCGCAGACTCATCTTAAAAAATCAGGTACGCCGACAATGGGCGGTATTGCAATTTTAATGAGCTTTCTTTTGTCTGCTGTTTTCTTTTTAAGAGACAATAGCGAAGGTTCGCTTTTGATATTTATTACAATAGGCTTCGGCGTAGTTGGTTTTTTAGATGATTATATAAAGATAGCAAAAAAGCGCTCAGAAGGGTTAACGCCATCTCAGAAACTTGCGCTTCAATTCGTTTTTTCAGTGATTTTTCTCTACTTTCTTACAGCAATTGATGATCCTGAAAACAGTGTAAAAATCCTTCATATTCCATTTGTAAATTGGACTTGGGATATGGGGATATTGTTCTACCCCTTTGCCATATTATTTATATTAGGCTTTGTAAATGGGGTTAACTTTACTGACGGGCTTGATGGTTTGGCCGCCGGTGTAACTGCCCTCGTATCTACTTTTTTAATGTTTATAGCCTGGTCGGTTGGTAACGGCATACTTCCGATAATAGGCGCTGCGGTTGGATCTCTTCTTGGCTTTCTCATATTCAACACCCATCCGGCAAGGGTTTTTATGGGTGATACGGGGGCGCTTGCTTTAGGCGGCCTTGTGTCGGCAGGGGCTTTAATACTTAGAATACCGCTTCTTCTTGTTATAGTGGGTTTTATTTATGTGGCAGAAGCTTTTTCAGTAATTATTCAAGTTGGCTACTTTAAGATGACAAGTGGTAAAAGGTTTTTCAAAATGGCGCCTTTGCACCATCATTATGAGAAGAAAGGTGTCAGTGAAACCAGAATAGTTATAGTGTTTTATATAGTAACCACAATACTTTGCTTGGTAGGTTATCTGATAAGTTAGCGATTGTAGAGGTTGGTGAAAATATGATATATAAAGATATGAAAGTCCTGGTATGCGGTATGGCTAGAAGCGGTGTAGCCGCCGCTAATTTACTTGCAGAGGAAGGGGCCTATGTGACACTTGCAGATATTAAGCAAGAAAGTGAGTTAAGTGAAGCTATAGCAATGGTTTCGCCTGCTGTAAAAATAATAACAGGCAGAAATCCTGACGATTTGCTTTCAGAACAGGACATGCTTGTGCTAAGCCCCGGTATACCAACTAACTTAGAATATATTTCTAAGGCCAAAGCTGCGGGTATACCTGTAATCGGCGAGTTTGAATTAGCCTCAAGATTCTGCAAAGCACCTATTGCCGCAGTAACGGGGACCAATGGTAAAACAACAACAACAGCGCTGCTGTATGACATTATTAAAGAGCATAACCCCTTAAGTGAGGTCGTGGGTAACATAGGCATTGCCTTCTCTGAAAAGACCAAAAGCATTGATAAAAAAGCTATCTGTGTTGCTGAGGTATCCAGTTTTCAGCTGGAGACTATTGAGAGTTTCAGACCAAAAGTTTCTGCAATTTTAAATTTTTCAGAAGATCATTTAGACAGACACGGCAGCTTTAGAAATTATGTAAACATTAAAGCCAGAATATTTGAAAATCAGGATGAGTTTGATTATCTGATTTTAAATTATGATGATATTGAATGCAGAGCACTTGCAAAAAACTCTAAAACCCGCGTTTTATATTTCAGCCGCAGCAATTTTGATATTGAGGGAGTTTTTTTACAAGATAATGCTATTTATTTAAGTATTAACGGAGCTAAGACTTATCTTTTAAAAACTGATGAGCTGACGATAGTTGGCGCCCACAACTACGAAAACGCGATGGCGGCAATGCTGATGGCTTATGTGCTTGGGGTTCCCCTTAATATGATTACAAATTCTGCTAAGAAATTTAAGGGTGTGGCCCATAGAATTGAATATGTGCGTACTTTAAACGATGTTATCTATTACAACGATTCTAAAGGTACTAATCCTGAATCTTCTATAAAAGCCGTTGAGGCAATGGATAGGCCCATTTTACTAATCGGGGGAGGCTATAATAAGGGTTCAGATTTTACCCCCTGGATAAAAACCTTTGAAGGCAGAGTCAAAAAATTATATATAATCGGTGAGGTTTCTGATTTATTGGAGGCTGCCTGTAAAAATGAAAAATTTTTAGCTTATGAAAAAGTAGCCGGTTTTGAAGAGGCGGTTATAAAAGCTTCAAAAGAATCTAAAGAAGGTGACTGTGTACTGCTTTCCCCTGGCTGTGCAAGCTGGGATATGTTCAAAAGCTATGAGCATAGGGGAGAGCTGTTTAAAAAGATAGTAAATGAGTTAAAATAGGCTGGTGATATTATGAGAAAAAACCGAGGCAGATATCTTGAGGGGCTGGAAGGTGGAAGAAAACGCGGCAGTGTTGGCTCTTCTGCCGCCATAACAGCGCCTTCATCAACCGGGCAGGCTTTCAGCAGGCCTATACATAAAATCGCTCTTGTAAATATGGATTACACCCTCCTTATAACTATGGTATTATTGGTGCTTATAGGTATAGTTATGGTTTACAGCGCCAGCTACTATGTGGCATCTACCAGTGCGAGATTTGGCTATGATATGTTTAGCCTGGTAAGAAGCCAGATTATGGCGGCTCTTGTGGGGTTCGCTGCACTGGTTGTTATGGCTAATTTTAACTATCACAAGTATTTGCGTAAACTAACTTTTCCGGCTTATATAGGCGCTCTTGCTCTGCTTATACTAACTATATTGATAGGGGAGTCGGCTGGTGGCGCTCAAAGATGGCTTAACCTCTTTGGTTTCAGATTCCAGCCTTCAGAAGTTGCAAAAATAGCTATTATTATGACTATGGCTCATATAATTGCATACAATAAAAAAATGGCTGATAATTTTAAAGGTATAACAATACTTGCTATACTCATAGGGATTATGGCCGCCATAATAGGTTTTGGTACAAATAATATGAGCTCAGCGATAATTATAGCTATAATAGGCTTTGGTACTATATTTGTCGCAAGTAAGATGACATGGCCTTTTATAGCCGCCGGCGGTGCGGCAGCAGCAGGTCTGGCATACATATTAGCTACCGGTGTAGGTTTCAGAGCGGGAAGATTTGCCGCCTGGCTTGACCCTTTTGCTGATCCAACAGACACCGGCTTTCAAATTGTTCAGTCGCTGTTTGCCATAGGTTCGGGAGGTATGTTTGGCCTTGGTCTGGGTCAAAGCAGACAGAAGCTGGGCTTTATACCGGAAGCGCATAATGATATTATTTTTTCAGTAATCGCTGAGGAGCTGGGCTTTATGGGTGCCACCTTAGTTCTCTTTCTATTCGGGGTTTATCTTTGGAGGTCCATTAAAATAGCGCTTAATGCAAAGGATATGTACGGTTGCCTTCTTGCTGTTGGCGCAGCTCTTATGGTGGGCTCTCAGGCTATTATAAATATTGCGGTTGTTACTAATTCAATTCCTAATACCGGAGTTCCTCTGCCTTTTATAAGCCATGGCGGAACATCGCTTTTGGTTATGATGACGGCAACAGGTATGCTGTTAAATATTTCCAGATATCAAAATAGAAGCTAGAGCCATAATATTACAGAGGTGATATTATGGCTAAAGCAGGAATGAAAAGACCGGACCCCGCTGAACCCCACGGAACAGAGAGTAACAAGAAAACCCACTTTAAAAAAAATGATGAACCGCCTGTAAACGAGATACAGGGTAAGGCAAAAGCAGGGCATAAAAAAGCAAATCCATCGGGCTGAAAACAAAGGTTTCAGCCTGTCAAAAAAGGCTCTGCAGACTTCGTCTGCCTCAAGACTTTTTTTGAATTTCTTAAGGTGCGGATCTTATGCACCTTGTACGCTGGTTCTGCGACGTTAAAAGATTTTTTTAAAATAGAACTAAAAGCGAGAATGGTTTGCACCAGTTCTCGCTTTTTTTGCATAATCATGTCATATATTGTCGAGTGGTATCGCTAATGGAAACTGATGACCCCTCCATCAAGCGATTTAACACGCACCAAGCTATGCAGGTTAATGCCTATGGCCTTAAGTTCAGCCGCGCCTTCCTGAAATGATTTTTCTATGCAGGCGCCAAAACCTACCAGTTCAGCTTTAGATTGACTTATAATATCAATAAGTCCTTTTGCCGCGTCACCATTGGCCAGAATATCGTCAAGAACTAATACTTTGTCATCAGAATCAATAAAAGCCTTGCTCACACGAATTATATGCTGGCTCTTTTTAGTGTAAGAAGTAACTTTTGCGGCATAATCCTCGGCCGGATTAACAAACTCTATTGAATCATATTTCTTTGCGATTATGAATGGTATATTTAATGCCAGCGCTGTCATTGCCGCAATAGGTATACCGGCAGCTTCAATGGTGAGAATTTTACTTGGCTTGGCCGGGCCGAAAATTCGCGTAAATTCTTCTCCTATTTCTTTCATTAATTCTATATCTACCATGTGATTTAAGAAGCTACCAACTTTAATGATATTACCCGGCAGAACTATTGAATCTTTTAATATACGCTTTTTTAAAATTTCCATAAAGCCTCCATAAAACAAGGCCCCTGAAAAAGATAACTCAGGGGCCTGTGAGTTTATAATTTCAAAGCGGAGCTGCGTTGCACAAGCTACGCAGCGTGCTACCACAAAATAGTAACGCAAGTGCTACTATTTTGCGGTAGTTTCAGTATAGTAATTTTCCTTAACAAACTTTTCAAACCTATCCATACCTTTTTCAATTTCCTCCATAGAAATAGCGTAGGACAGGCGGATGTGATCAGGGGCGCCAAAGTCTGCACAGGGCACGACAACGGTATCATAAGCGCTAAGCAATACCGCGCCAACATCAGCCGCTGAGTCTATGGCCACATCTTTTACGGTTTTGCCGTATAAGCCGGAAACGTCAATATACAGATAAAAGGCGCCGTCAGGTCTGTTAAAGTTTAGATGAGGAATTTTTGAGGCTCTTTCACAGATATAATCTCTGCGTTTTTCAAATTCAACCCGCATTTTTTTAACAGAAGTTTGATCAGCGGTTAAAGCAACAACAGCCGCCATTTGAGTAATACTGTTAGGGTTTGATGTCATATGGCTTTGCATATTACTCATTATATCAGCCACATCTTTAGGAGCGGCGGCGTAACCAAGTCTCCAGCCTGTCATGGCATAACCTTTTGAAAAGCCATTTATAACTATGGCTCTTTTATATATTTCTTCATTGAAGCTGGCTATGCTTACATGCTTAACGCCGGAGTACACAAGTTCTTCATATATTTCATCGGCGATAACAAAGATATCTTTTTCAACTACAAAATCAGCGATTTCTTTAAGCTCAGCTTCAGAGTATACCGCGCCGGTTGGGTTATTGGGGGAGTTTAAAATAAGTGCTTTTGTTTTTTCGTTGTAAACACTTTCAAGATCTTTTTTAGTTACTTTAAAACCGTTTTCTTTACCCGCATTAAGCACTACAGGCTTACCGCCGGCAATATGTACCATTTCAGGATAGCTGAGCCAGTAAGGGGCAGGGATAATAACCTCTTCACCTTCATTTAAAATGGCCATAAAAGCATTTGTAAGTGAGTGCTTAGCTCCGTTTGAAACAACTATTTGGCCCGGCTCATAATTTAGGCCGTTATCGTTTTTTAGTTTAGCACATATGGCTTTTCTAAGTTCAAGAGTACCGGATGAAGGAGTGTATCTTGTAAAGCCGATATTGATAGCTCTGATGGCCTCATCTCTTATGTGCTGCGGCGTATCAAAATCCGGCTCACCGGCGGTGAAAGCAGCAAGGTCAATACCCTCTGAAGCCATTTTTTTTGCCTTTGCCGTTATTGCTAATGTGGAAGATTCTTTAACTTGAAGCCCTCTCTCAGATAGTCTCATTTTACCACTCTTTCTTATAGTATTGTTTGTGTATAGTGAATTAAGTTTTAAACGGTCCAATCGAGCTTGCCGGGTTTGGACAGGTTAAACTTAATGAACGACTATAATTTGATATTTATTAGTGTTTATACATAGTATAACAAAATTCGAACTCTTTTCAAGGAATAAAATTTATTTTTACAGTAAATAATTATAGTGGAAAAATTATTATTTTAGGAGATGAAGCGATGCAACCATTAAATTCTTCAATCAAATGCAATGTAGACACTTGTAAGCACAATAGCTTAAAATGCTGTACCCTTAACGATATCATGGTAGGTAATACAACTATGGAAGCTTGCACTAAGGCCGATACTGAATGTGTAAGCTTTGAGCACCGATAAAGGATGAAAACAAAGTCTTCATCCTTTCGAAAAAGTGACCTTGTCGCTTTTTCGAGAAGCTTTATTGTATGAACCCGCTTGTGCGCTAAATCACACGGTCAGCGGATTCTCCTCAGACCGGCAAAGCCGGTCTTGCGGGTTAAAGTCGGGAAACCCTTGTTTTCCCGAGTCCTTCCGCCATTTGGAGACAGGGCTTACAGTAGAAAAAACCGCTTTCGTATTTTGAAGGCGGTTTTTTTCTTAAACAGCTATATAATCAAGAGTATCTTTTTATAATTCTGCATATCTCAGAGACACTGTCTCTGATTTGCGAATTTTCCATGGATTCGATATATTTGTCTTTGTGTGAAAAAAGATCAATAATCTCCATCACAAAATTAGCCGGATTTATATCTTCTTCCAATAGAACCTTTGAATATCCCTGATTCTTAAAGGACTCTGCATTTAAAATTTGATCGCCGCGGCTTTTTGTTTTTGGAAGAGGAACCAGCAAATGAGGTTTTCTTAGAGCCAAAAATTCAAAAATTGAATTGGCACCGGCTCTTGAAACAATTAGGTCAGCACAAGCAAGAACATGAGGAAGTTCTTCATCCAAATATTCAAACTGAGCATAGCCTGAGATGTTTTCAAGCTCAGAGGCTATGTTATTTTTACCGCATAAATGAATGATATTATAGCTTTTTTTAAGAGTAGGCAGCGACTCACGCAGCACTGAGTTAAGCTTTAAGGCTCCAAGACTGCCGCCTGTAACAAGAAGAACAGGTTTGGAATTATCAAAGCCGCAAATAGCCAAACCTTTATCGGCCTGGCCTTTAAACAAAGATTCTCTTATCGGCGTACCGGAGAGAACTACCTTCTTTTTCTTTATATGCTGCTGTGTTTCAGGAAATGAAGTACACACAACCTTGGCAAAGGGTAGGCTTATTTTGTTAGCCAAACCGGGGGTTATGTCTGATTCATGAAGAACTACATGTATTTTTAAAAAACCGGCGGCAAGAACCACAGGCACAATAACAAAGCCGCCTTTTGAAAAAATCACATCAGGCCTTATTTTTTTGAGTAGTACAATGGCTTGAGCAAAACCTCTTATCACACGAAAAGCGTCTGTAATGTTTTTGATGTCAATATATCTGCGCAATTTTCCCGAAGAAATGCCGTAATAAGTAACACCCTGTTTTTCAACCAAGTCTTTTTCTATGCCATAGGTGCTGCCTATATAATAAATTTCATAGTTTTTTTGGAGCGAGTCAAACAAAGCTATATTTGGCACTACATGACCGGCGGTACCCCCGCCTGTCATAACTATCTTTTTCAATATAATACCTCCCGAAGCTACAATAGCATAGGTATAGAATAAGCCTTTAAAATATACTGTTAAATTTTAGACTGCTTACACTAATTGTAACCATTTCCCTTAAAAAGTAAAGCGAAATATCTCCTATATGTAATAAACGATATTTCTTGTTTAAATATATGGTACTGTGATATAATTATGCACATAAAGATTAAGAACCTATGTTCAGCAAGTTACTGAACACAAGTTCTAAGTACAGCATAAACCCGTCAAAGATCAGGGGGACAGATTATATGAAGCTTACATCCATTTTTGCTGCAATGCCGCTTAATCATGGGGGACTTTTGGAAGTCAAAAAAATCGTATCAGAAACTTTATCTGAGCTGGGCATATCTCAAGATGATGTTAATCTGGGTTATAGCAATCTTCCTTACTACGACGGTATAAAGTCCGGTTATATGAACACTATATCAGAATCAATTAAAGACTGTGACGGGGTTATATTGTATGTTTCTGCTAGTTTAGGTCTTCCCGGTGCACTTATACAGACGCTGATGGAGCATGTATCGTCATCTGACCATAGAGGGGTAATGCAGGGTAAGAATTGTTTGGTTATTATGCACAGTGATGATGGTTTTGGGCAAATGGCAATGTCTTTTTTTGATTTGGCAATTTATAATTTAGGCGCCTTCATAGGTCCCCGGCTTGTTGTGGATACGGGTTTTTATGAAAATTTAGAAGAGGGCGGAAAAAACTATCAGTTTATCGAGCGGCTTTGCGAAGATTATTATAGAGCCATAAGACAGCAGAGGGATATTTACAGACCTTCCGCCGCGCCTGTTGAATTTGCTGTGGAAGTTGCGCCGCAAATCAAAAGAAGTTCAGCTCTGCAACAGATTGCACCTGTAATCCCTATAACATCTGAAATAAAGGCAGTAGGTGAATCACAGCCGGTAAGCTTAACAGCTAGCTTAGTGGAGGATTTTACAGAAGCTCAGCAAAGAGATATAGCTGACCTTGCAAAATTATTTTCCGGTAAAGGTAATGATGATGGGTTTATGGGGCTTAGTTTAGCCGGCTCTTCGCCCATTAGAGTAAACCCTTCTACACCAAAACTAATACAGAAAACATCTGCGCTGATGCATTATTATAAGGCTGGTCAGGCTGACGGGCTTAAATCTACAATAGCGGTGGATATAAAT
>Ga0131853_10009426_pt1 | contig 17862 bp, 8 predicted proteins | sample TergutLab28metaG_FD_92764 | JGI IMG/M metagenome (GOLD analysis project Ga0131853, IMG submission 92764) | Labiotermes labralis P1 segment gut microbial communities from Petit-Saut dam, French Guiana - Lab288 P1 (version 2) (version 2) | ecosystem: Host-associated > Arthropoda: Insects >... | reverse complement strand
GAAATCGGCGACCCCCTCGCGTAACATAACAGAATTATAAGTTTCGTCTTCATTACTGACGCTGCCACTGCATTCAGTACCTTTTACGGAACGTCACGACCGCTTATCCCCCCCCACCAAATTACTCGCTCCTGCACCCACGAGGTGGCGACGAGCCGGTTGTGACACACACAAAATACTGTAATTTCATAACCTGGTATTGCGTTGTCTATTGATCTAGTTTTCCGAAGTACTGTAGCATACTACAGAATCAAGTGAACGTGAACTCCGGCATTCTCGGGACTGTTCTAGGCTGTGGAGGGAAAGTTACAGATATCTCGTAGATTAACCCACTAACGCGCCACTTAAATATTCTATATTCATGTAGCCATTATGTATTTAATCACACTATTCTTCTTCCGCTGTTGGTCAGTTCCTTTCTGCTCATTTCTTTCTATCTTCCTTCCTTTCTTTCTTTCTTTTAACCCACTAACATACTTCGACCGATGCGGGATACGCGACCTTTCGGCAGGTGCCAGATTTTTACATCACAAGACAGGCATCGAAATAATGAACTCTGTGAACACAGCCTAGATTCGAAACACGGGCTACACTACATGGGGCTCAAATCTCAGAAATGGAAGAGATTTTTCTCTTCTCCAAAACGTCCATTACGGCTCTGGGGTCCACTGGACGCCGGGGTACATTCAAGTGGGCAGCTAGACCGGGGTGTGATGTTGACCACCTACCTCCATGTAGCGCGGAGGTTAAGAAAGAGTGCAGCAATATCACTGATCCCCCAATCCGCTTTCATGGCGTGGACAAGGGCAATTTTACCTTTAACAAATGCAGTGTAATTACACGGATTCACGTACAGCAATAAAACACGTCCAACACAATTCAAATTTAATAAATGGGACTCTACATCGCTACGTGTTTCGATTCCCAAGAAATGTACAGTGCCATGTAACAACGTTCAGTGCCATTTATTAAAATGACTTGTGTTGGACTGGCGTGTTTTTTAAAATTATTTTACATGAACACTGTAACACAACTGGATGACTCAGAATAAGTTCGTACCTACACAGTGGTTGTGTGTAACGCCTGTAAGCTTGAAATGCGGTAACTGGTGCAAAACCGTAAGCCTGATTCACTATAATTGGGAAATCTGGTGCCCATCGTCCAAGTAGTTCGATGATTCTTTAAACGCAAGTCATATGACATGCAGGAACGTTGTATCACACAAGCCAAATTTGACAAGAGAACACGATGCCCCTGTATTTTCAGAGTTTGTCAGACTTCTTACAAAACTCCCTGATAATTTGCAATACAAAGCATCTAAAGCCCTGTGGTCTCCCCCTTGCTGGGTAGTTGCGCAGTTTAGGTGAGTTCATTTCCCTCGTTCAGGAACCAATGGGCTGCCCGAAACGTCGGTAAACTACCAACATACATTGTGTAACAACCCACAAGAGCGAAAGCCTCCCCTTTACCGCGGCAGAAGGCTTAAATCTCGTTTAAAGCCTTGTCCTTACCAACGAAGACAATTCAGTGTTTCCCGTTCCGTCCTAAAAGCAGAAGAGATTACGGATCTCTTCAGGTAACTAAGTTAGCTTTACGAAGAGTCCTACATGAGGCGCTGTAGTCGCTGAACTGGTGAAGAATCTCTTCGCCTCTAATGAAACACGAAATTTCACGTAACCTTACCCTCAGCCAGGTGAATTCACATTCTCATTCATTATTCATTTTAGGGGCGTTCGCAAACTTGTGAAAAGCGACCACAAGCGTCGCCATGTCTGTCTGTCAGTCCGAATGGCACAATTCGGCTCCCACGGGAAGAATCTTCATGAAATCTGATATATTTTTCGAAAATGTATCGAGAAGAACCAAGTGTCATTAAAATGAGCGGGTATTTTACATGAAGCCCAATATACAATTTTACCATACTTTGCCCAATTCTTCTTAAAAAGAGAAATGTTTCAGACAAACGTTGTAGAGACAATCAAAACACATTTTATCCTTTATATATATATATATATATATATATATATATATATTAAATCGTGACGTTTATGTGATTATGGGGAAAAATACTGTACAGCCGGGCATGCCACAGATGACAATATGGCGCACGCGCATTGCATGCTGAATACCTAAGGCTAAAAACACGCAGTCAGAATATGTAATACTTACTGCTTTTCTACTGCAGCAATGATTGCACGAACGCGCCTCAATGTTACGATATACGTACACCGCTTGTCTTGTTGTAGCTCCACTCTAGTATCACTTCCCCCTCTACGTCTAGGCCACCCAAATGGTTTGAGTTTTGTGACAGTATCTTTCTGCGAACTTCTCGTCCTATTCATGTGGGGAGCAAATCCATCCCATTCAGACTTCCCTGATTTTACTACCGCAATAATTGGCAAAAAGTACAAATTGTTACTCTCATTACACCACTTTATATTTCAGATGCTTCCTCTCTGTTAGGTCCAAATATTTTCCTCGGCTATTTGTTCTCAATAATGTACTTTTGGGTTTCTGGGCTTGTCCGTCATATGTTATTCCGTACAAGATATATGGTTTCGGATAACGTATCTTTCCTCCGTCCGCCGGTGATAAGGTGGGGTGGCACCTATATCAGCTGGGTCCCTTCGAAATGTCCAATCTAAGTCAGTCATAAGACTCCAGTCTGTCAGTCATATGACTCTAATTAGCACCAATCAGTCATATGACTAATCAGCACCAAGACAGCTAGCTCTGTTAAGTGGATTACCCACGGCACTCCCTTACCTTTTCACCCAAGGAGGGATCCTTTCTAGAACGCAGCTTTCTGTCAGGGATACTACAGGATAAGCATGTTCATAAACCCAGTAACCGTAAATTTTAATATGTCGTCATCACAGCCCTTTATAATTAACATGAATGTGTTTAGATTCCATAGGCGGCGACTTTCTTCCCACCCAAACAAAACAAATAAAGATTAGAGTGACGACACATACTACGTAATCAAGCACGAGATGTACCGATGATAGAGTATATTCACTACATATCGAGGTATGAAGTAACATCTGAGCAAATGATATGGCCTGGTTAAGATTATTATACTTCAGAAAGGCTAAATACTCGGATGCTGACTGTGAACGTACTCCTTAAGAGTGCAGTAAACAACGATGTCTCTAAATTGCCTTCAAGATTACGGGAACTGTTGCAGTGGAACAAGGCGGTAAAGTTCTTCGCGTGGCCGACATGTGTATTAACACTGAATTTCTCCAGCTGCTAACGTCGAAAAGTAGTTTACGATACTTCTCATCACCGTAATACAAGAATGTAAAAATGGACTCCGTACCGGAGTTCGTAGTTTTAAATCAGATCTCTGCGTAACGCAGCCTTATGAAAACACACTTTTACGTCTTCGACGTTTATGAAAATCGAAACAGTCCTGCCAACTTTTGTACGGACGTCTTGACATGGAATTTCTTCAAAATCCGTCCTCAGTATATCTAGAGGTTGGATATCTCGCTGTGCTGGGTGAATATAGACAGACAAAATAACAGGTCGTCAATCACATCTATTTTACACGTACGTTTCAAAGTTCAAAACGTGTTACATGTTTCGGCTTTTCCCATACAGCCACCACCAGGCATGAGACTCAAAAGCACAACAGAGATTTCAATATTAAAGTTTCACCGAAAATAGAAGACTGAGATGTCAGTCCTCTTTAAAACAGTAATGCTCCTGTAAAATCAAATCTTACCTCTCTTATACTTGACATTCGTACCTGATGAAAAAACGCCGAAACAAGTTATCACGTTTTAGACACTGAAAGATGTGTCTAAAAGAGCCATGAGTGATGGCCTATTGCATTACCTGTCCGTTCTAAACTTTTCGTGCTGAACCATGCAACATGATAACCAGAACGTCCAGTACACACGTTCAGTTCATGCACACAATGCGGGATCGTAAAAGCACTATGATACAGCCCAAACACAACAGACTTCTCACAAGAACTCATGTTTATCAAGACTAAAATCCATTAAATGATTGCTACTTACTGGTAATCCTCTTCGTCTTTCTTCTTTGGTTGGTAATTCTTCACCAGCCTCCTGTAAAATACGACAAAAGTAATTAATTCTCTCAGCATATCCCACGTACAGGCCGCTGATGGTATTTGCCCGTCTAAGTGTATTGTACAACGTGATAACGTTAATACAACCAACTAAAACAGGTTCTCGTAAAAAGTTGTCACAAGAAATAACACTTACGAAACACAAATTAATGTCGTATGCACACATCGCCAGGGGCCCGAACACACGAAAGTGAACGGGCAGGTCGACATTACAGCAGTTATGTATAACGCCCTAGACTACGTTAGCTAATATCCACAAAACCGCTGCTGCAAGCTAAAATGGACTATGTTGATATAACTTCCAAATTAAAAAGTTTATCTGATCACTAATGCCATGGCTTCCTTTTATAGGGACTTCAAGAAATGGCTGGTTATTTTAGGTCAGTATCATTTTCAGAGCAACTGGTTCCGAAAACAGCACTTGTCGTAAACTACAGTATCGTAACGTAAAATACACGGCGTTGTGTAAAAGTAAAATAGATTACCGACAACAATGTACTGTTCGTTACACTCCTTTAGGAAACTGTGCTATGCGTCTGAAAGGTGGCACGGGCTCACCTAAACTTCTCTGAACTGATTTATCCACATCAGGGGTCGCCAAACTTTGCGGTAGTTAAGTGCGGATCTGCAGTCTCATAACTTCTTCGTGGGTGTATGCCGGTATACAACAGTTTATATGTCATCATAAATAAATACAATCCCACCACACAATATAGTTTTTGGTTAATGGATAGACGACATACAAAAAAATTAATTTCACTGTACGTAATGAAGTCAAAGAGACCAGCGCAAAAACACAGAAATTACTTGCTTATAACTTGCAGTAAGAGAATAATAATGCGATGTATGTCACTACAGCTCATCTATAATTTAAATGCGAGTCGTAATTTGACAGTGCAGCTCTTATGAGTCGCTAAGGTTAGCATAACAAATGCAAGATCCATGTTCTGTTTTACAGTGCCCATTATTGGGAACTTCAATATACTCAGACTGGCTGATCCAAATACGTTTTTAATCTTTATTTCAGAATTTTTCCGCAATGGGAACGGTATGTGGTCTACTAATTTCCCCCAAAAATGTCTGTATGGCTTGAAAGCCTACTTCTGCCGTTTCAGCATTTCTATCTCTAACCCCTCAACATCTGCTGCATGAACGTGTTGACACCTTTGGCAACCAAACTGCCGTCCAGGGTATTAAATGGATTTACATGTGTCATATAACATCACATCACAACACGACAAGCTCTATTTCACAGAGCTGTTCAAACACTTCTATGAATACACTGTCCAGCTCTTCTAAATGTTCACTCTGCAACTTGGAATCAAAATTACTTTCCTACATAATTATTTAAATAATTTGTAAATACGTCAGCTATTCTATTTATCCAAGTGCTACTACCATAAGTAGTAATTTACTTTCAAACTCATATAGTGTACTAATCATGTCCGCCACATGCTTATCTTTGTTTTGAAAGCTCAAGTTTCAAAATATGAGGCTTTAGAGTAACATCGACAAGAAAGTCCAAATCTGTTAACCACGAATAATCATGCAGGGAATCAACAATCTCATTCTTGGATTCGAGAAATGTTTTGGCTTCATCGCTCGGTTTACAAAACACTTCCAGTGCTTTATCTCTACTCAGCCACTTTTATTTCCGTGTATGCTACTTATCAGAGTACTCAGCTTCGACATGATAAACAGGTGGCTGGAAAAGCCTACGTTGCACTGCAATTGCGTTCATCTAACGTCCATTTACGATTTTCGTCAATGCATCCAAAACATGCTTTGAAGGAAGAATTTTGGCGCACAGATCTTCCAGGTGTAAAACACAATGATATGAGAGAGATTTATGACATGATACATCGTCATTACACACAATAATATTTTTTTTGCTGCAACTCATAACTGGAGCTCCATCAGCAGTAATCGAAGACAACTTATTTAATGGCATAAGTACAGTAGAAACAACATTTTTAAATGTTAAATTTAGCGTAAAATGTTAAAATTATTGTAAAATGCTGGGAAAATAAAACCATAATCCCAGTGCAATCAAGTTAAACACTGCAAAATCTGATACCAGCACGCTGCAAATTATGAACAGTACTGCACGTGAAAATTGGTTAACGCCTCAGAAATGTTGCTGAATACTGCAGACTACAAGCTGACTACATCAAGCACCTGCCGCCATGACAGATCTTCACCGAATGCCAACAAGCAATATTTCTCAGCATTATTGACGTAATACATCATACGCCTAAATTTCAGTCCAGCCTTCCTACAACGCAATTACAACCAAGGACTCAAGTTCCTTAAAATGGCAGACTTCTTCCGATAAATGTTGGCAGTTTGCAAATACAGAAAGCAAGGTCAAAAGGCCTTTCAGTGAATGTGTCGTGCCTGCCCGGAAATTAACACATCCACACTATCACTATCAACATACAAACATACCGCTACCTTAACGGCCAGGCAAGTACTGCATTAATCTAGCGTATCTCAAATGCATTCCGTATGAATGTACTCAGGACCACACCTGTGACGTTCCGGGAAGATCGCATGACTTATTTCTTCACTCTCCAATTACGATACGATCACAGCACCGTCCAACTTTGACTGGAAAAATCATGTACCCATTCGCATGAGTATGTATTTTGCTTACATCACATTTAAGGAACATAAATCCGAGCTTCAAACCAACAACACAATAACATCAATAATTACGTTCGTTACTTTAAAAGACAGGGACATCTTCCATACATACAGGATCCTTAGTTTATCCGGCCCATATCGCTAGCGACTAGACCGCTGTGCGTAGCGGAGGGCAGCGCAGCGTTCGCCGCTATTCAGATCTGTCGTCAGTCGGGGTCCACGCCGTCTGGATCACTGTTGCGGCACTTAGAATTATGTTCTCTGCCGGCCGCTATTTAAATCTGTCATCAGTCGGGGTCCACGCCTTCTATATCAGTGTTACTCCATAAAGATGGTGCCGGAAAGTTTTAGTTCAATACCCTGTAGTTAATATTGAGCTTGTCCAAAGAAAGTGCTGGTAATAGTCTCCTTCGCCTCACAGACACGTGTCACATACGAGGGTTATCCAGAAATTAAAGATACAAATCGGTTGGGAGGGGAAAGGAAATCACCGCTGTGCATGTTTTACACTATCCCGCTTTCAGCACAGATTTCGCTCCCACAGACATCCATTTGTTTTGCAGTTCAAGAAACATCTGGATGGCCAGAAGTTTCACGAAGACGAAGAGGTAAATAGAAAAGTCGCTACGTGGTTGCGTGCGAAGGCAGCGGAGATCCATGATGTCGGAATACAAGAACTCGTACCCACGCTAAACAGATGCCTTGACAAATTTGTGATTATGTTAGAAAATAGCTAAAAGTATGTGTTCAAAATTTTTTTACTCGATTTTGTTGATAAATGTTTTGTGAAAATTTTATTGTGTTTGTATCTTCGCTTTCTGGACGACCTACGTGTAACAATCTCGTTGTTCAGTGCACGCAGAAGTTGTGCTGGTTAAACTCAAAGAAAAATACTATATTCTGAATGCTTCCCTCTAGATCTTCATCACTGCGAGTATTATTACTATACACTTATCCTTTTAACACAAAAATCGCACGGGTTCAGAAATGGCGAGCGAGGAGGCCACGTTCCCCTGCTTATTGCTGCCAAAAATACCCAGTAAACAACGCAAAGAACTAAGTTAAAAATCACGGCATCATAAGTACACATGGGAATTAGAATGGGTGCAACATATCGGTATTAATTTAAGGTCTCAGAAAGAAAACGGGGCCGATGATTCTAGTGTGATCTGTTTCGTGCGCGGCCTGTGCACAGATAATGTGCACGGTGATAGTCCTCGCACTATGACGTTCTGAAATAAAGCATTCTACGGCGTTCTACGATAGCGCGATATTTAATAAAATGAAGATTTATCACGCAGTAAATAACGAATACACCCCAAAACACTGTGAGATGTGGCACTCTCTTGCTGAAAAAAAAATCAGTCTTTCATTCACGGCCCGTGTCTTTCCGCTGGCGAACCACAGTTGTTTGACATGGATGTAGATGCCGCGGTTTTGTCGTACTTCGTGCTGATCGCAGACACGCCCGTTCTCTAAAAGTCTAACGACTTTCTTGGTGACATCTCCAATCTGGCACCGATTCCGCCTAGTCTTCCCTCAGTACACATCTCCTCTGCGTGTTTTTCTTCCTGCCAAGAATGAAAACTCTTGCTCGATACGTTACGTTGTTTTATGTTTCTGTGACCGTGCATCGTGAGCAAATTGTGCAGTGAGAGAGAAAACCAGTAACCTTCACAGTGCTCGCACCCTACAAGGCAGCGCCCCGCAACCGCTACCAACCACATCCAGCAGAACCAGCGCAGCACACCACATGCAGTAGCATACGTCTTGTTCGCCTGAAGATGGGCATAATGATGCCCGAAACATGTTGAGAAATTGTTAAAAACAAACATCTAACTGTTGCATCTTGTTGGTTTTCTCTCTCACTTCACAACGTTACGTTGTGTTTGGTACGGGCGCAAGAATAAATTTTCGCCTGAATTTACAACACTTGCAGGATCGGTATTCATCAATTACTTGATACAAAAACACGCGCTGTTACAATTACACTTCTAATGCGAATGACGATGACGGACTGCACGACTACACACAGGCGGTCACGTCTGTGCTACAAATCGCGTAGCAAGCTGGGTAACTGTCGAGTTGGACGCGATAAGGTAACATAGTGGAACACACCAACAATATGAGTGCGACAAACTTGTATAAATAGGCTAATGACGTCACATGTTATGAATGTCTTCCAAATACAGAAATGGGTTAACAACGTTCCATGCCGTTACGAGGGTAATGGCTTACTGTTTTTACGCCCTTGTTATTATAGCCCAAGCCGCCAGTCCTGCCTCTTCACTATACGGCGCTATGGTGTTAAATGTGGAAATCGTTACGCGCATACTGCCAAAGGGCAGAAAGAGTAACGCCCATGATCAGATCACCGATCAACACAGTGGTTACTAAAATATGTCAATACCCACGTATTAATCTGTTGAAAGAATTGCGACTGCATCCCAAAGCCTGGCACAATTATCATTGAGTGAACGACGAAACCGGTTTCAGTTTACTATGGTTACTCCAGTACATGCAAAACAATGTACGAATCTGCATGAGGCCTGGCAATGTTCCTCAGGAAAGGATCACATCAACCTCTCAATTTTTTTGCGCCGGCAAGACGCATAACGGCCGTTTTCGGCAATAGACAAAATAATTCCCACGACGTGTCTGTTTTCTTTTGACTCGGGTGGTGGTGAAACTTTGGATTTCCGGACGCATTCTAGGCTGCGATGCAACACCATGAATTCTGACACTCACCTGACCATTTTTAAAGTATTTAAACTGTAAAAGTAAAATGAAGTACTGTCCGCACTCTGTCAGGGCACAACTTTTAAACAAAATACAACGTAGTTAATTCTGTGGCAAACGTCCTACACGGTACAGTTATATATATATATATTCGTGGATCGACGGCCCTAGAAGGCCTCATCGCTGAGGTTTCAAAATCATACGCAGACTCACCACACTCGGTACGACTCCTCTGGACGAGCGATCGGTCCGTCGCAGAGACCTGACAACACACGACACTTACAAGAGACAGACATCCATGCCCTCGGCGGGATTCGAACCCACAATCCCTGCAAGCAAGCGGCCGCAAACCCTCGCCTTAGACCGCGGATCGTCACATCATCATCATTATCATCATCACTGCGAACCAGTCGTGGAGACTGAGGTTGGTGGGGCGTGGGGCTTGCTGGAACGGGGGAGAAGAGATGCACAGAGGTATTATGGAGGGAAACCTGCAGCGAGAGACCATAGGGACCGGCAGAGTTCTAACTACGCAGTTAGAATATCGAGCAAAACCATTCTGAATTTAGTTCGCAAATTTGAAGAGAATACCCCACGAGTTGCACCACACAATTCAAAGTGCAATTTTTGAGTGTGCTGTTAGAATTATGTTTTAAAAAATTGGGCGCGCATGGGACCGTTTACAGAGCATGAAAAACGTAAGCGCCGAAAAAAAGACGATCTGCGTTGCAGGTTCGATAATTTGAACATACGTATTTTCACAAAGCACATGCGCAGTTCAGACCATTTAAGTGGTAACTGTACCAATATGCTGTAGTGTAACCAACAGTAACCAACCAGCACGAGGCCAATTTGTGTGATCTGCGGGTCACGTTACGAATTGAGTTGTGCAATACTATCCAGGCCCAACACCGTTCCGCGAAGTATGGGAGCCGTGAAACTAACACACAACCGTTCACGACTTAAATGCCCATCCAATAAGAGTTAATGTTGACAAAATTATCCCCCACACGTTAAAAAACGCGTGAAGGCTGAAGTCCGAATTCCATTTAGTCATTCCAAATTCTGCCAAAATTTCACCAATCCTGAACGCACGGGAAATAAGCTCCTCTGAGACGCTTGTGTACATTTCACATATTCGTTTTCTCGACACTTTACATACGTCTAATGTCCGTGAATTTCTTTATGCCTACCCAGGTGGCCGCGCTCTCTGGGGGTACGGCTACATTGGAGCCAGAACCGACACAACACAGCAAACCAACATTTGTCTGGGTAAACATCGCAGACACGAGTGGCTACATTTAATCCTACATGCGTGTCCATACACTCGAATCCCATGCGCACTGCAGCAGGTATCTGACCAGACTGTCGGCTCGAAGGAAACTCACTTTGTTGGCGCCACACCGTCGGGGGAGATAACAATCCAGTCGGATCGGTTTCAGTGTAGCCGCTGACAAACAGTAGGCTTAATGTTTTTTTATTTCTACTACCTTGTCTGGAGTCTGTACTGACTGCTGTGTTGTGCCGTTTCTGGCTCCAATGTAGCCGTACCCTAAGGCGCGGGTCTGTGGCCGCTCGCTTGGTGACAGTGCGGGTTCGAATCCTGCCGGGGGCACGGACGTGTCTCCTGTGAGTGTTTATGTGTCGTCAGGTAGAGGTCTATGCGACGATGTCCAGAGGGATCCTACCATTTTGTGTGTCGCTGAGTGTGATCAGGTGCAACAATAACCTCTACACCTATAATAAGTACGTAGACAGAGGTCAAGGCTAAAAAAGAAGGAAGGAAATAAAGAAATATTTTCGTTTATTCCTGATCCTGTGACAGAACAATTTCAACCTTATTCACTGCGTAAATTAAATCTCACGGAAATATAAACTACCTCATTACTTCAACATTCGACTCCATTTAACTGTTGTAATATCAATATCCATACAACAATCAATCAGCTAACCAGCTATCATTGTTTGCACGATCGCCCTTTGTAACTTTGTTGTCCCGACATGCTCAGACTGGTAGGAGAACCTCTTACCGGGAGACGGACGTGTTTCACCGAATCACATATAGTTTTTAGTTATTTTCTTTTTCACTTATGGTTTATTTATTCATTTTTCTTGATATAAAAAAAATTGAGCGCTATATCCAGTTAAACAACTAGATCATTTTCTAGGAAACTGACACAGTCACTTCTCTGTACTCCCTCACACCACTCTCGTAACGCGACTGACTTCGCACTGGATTGTTAGCTTCCGTTATCTGCTTCCAACCGTTTTGCCGTTTAAATCTCTCCCCGTACAACCCCTTCTACCTATTACCAACGGTTCTGTACATACGTTGACAGATTAAACCCAAAACGTACGGCTATGAACCGTCCGTAACTGAAGCTTGCAAACCTACGAAACAAATATATCAAGTGTTCGGCTACAATTGCCTCATATAGATAATGGGGAATGAGGTGAAAAGAAGGGAGACAGGGATGGCCTGGATTAGAAACCAGATATTTCCTGAGTGCAAGGCATGTGGCCCACTCCACTATAGAGCTAAACTTGTTCGGTAACGTGTTCAGCCGACAAAGTAGAATTCAAACATAAGTGTTTTAAAAATGTCTTGCCAAATTACATTCTGTACAATAACAGTGGGCGCAAGTATTCTACGAAGGCCCACACACGTTTTCGAGAAGAATTCTTCTCGAATTTAAATTACTTTATGGTGATGATGCACACTCACTGAACATGCAAATCAATTGCTTCGTTTCTGTCTCATTAAATATACTTCTGCTGAGCTCATGAGACGCAAATTAATGCTAAAGTCGTAATGCTGAGAGCCATGCAAGTCTAATGCTGATGGGCTAACCAGGAAACTGAGGAATACATTGTCTTCTCTTTGGACTTAACTGTTTCAGACCCCAAGCGTTAGGAACAGGCATATTTTTTCCGCCGGATGAGTACCTAATTTGAAAGACGGTACGTTATTAGTATTTCTTACATAACATGCTTCACCCTGTACTACGCTCGTGTGGCAAAACCAGCCGTCACAGTTGCTAAGAGATACGTGTATCTAATGTTGAACACCTAACATGTAAATGAATTTCGTGAACTACATACACTAACGAAAAAAGTTTCAAGCAATCCAAAATCTGTAGGCGTTATTGCTGTCTCGTAAGAGAAATGCAGTTGACCTCCATAGCGTGGGTCGAGTCCTCCAACACTCGCGACTAATACTCTCTAATACTGCACTGACTGCTTGCCACTGGTCGCCATTTGTTAAGTGTTTCATTTATAACAAGCCTGCAGTCAAATTTATGAACAGCTCCAAACACACACAACATTAGGGGGGGGGGGGACTGAATTTCGCATGTATGAAACACCGACTCTACTTCCGCCTAACGTATTTTTAACTGGATTACATCGGTTACCGGTCAAAAACAAGGGACGGTCGGCTTTCCCCTGCGCAAACATCTGCCAAGGTTAAGTGCAAACTCTTCAGTCAGTATCACTAGCATCTCTTTGTATGTCACGTGCCGGTTTCTTTTTTAATGGACATTTTAAGAAAACCGAAGACCGACTTCAAATAGCATATATCAGCGCTATTGTATGTCTATTTTTATTACCACGTTTAATATATCCGCATATACTTCGATTTGTACTTCACATACGTAAGGATTACAAAGAACCCACACGAATCACAATCCAAATTCGACACACAGCATGCATTCTTCCCCTCAACAAACACACCCTACAAAACATAACTGAAATACAGTGGGGAAATTAAAAAAGAAAACACAGAAACCTCTTCATGAGTTAAGTCATTCACTTCGAGATAATAATACATGAAACTATTTTTGGGGGTGGGTGGATAATTTCCGCAAAAATGAAACTATCTCGGGTGACCGCTCGTATAATTTACGAAAAGGGTGGTATGTCTTGCAGGTGGGCAGATACCGAGTGACAGCCGTAAATAACACCAGTCCGAACGACACAACGACGGTGAGATTAAAAAAGCAGTACGTCTATATACAGACCTGCGCCAACGGGTGGGTTATCTCACAAACAGGGTCACAAATATTATACACTGCACTACATAAAATCTAACTGCTAGAGTGGGTGTACTGCGCCGAAAACAAGAAAACAGGTTTCACGACGTGATTCCGTTTATGGTCTGATTGCACGGGCCAGCCAAAATGTCGCCTCACGGTTTGTACAACGACATCTCCGCCGGTTATCTTCAAATCGGGGCACGAAAAATATAAGGCTTACTGTTGCCAATGTTGTAAGAACCAGATGGCACAAAAAATACGTTCTTGTAACCCCACAGTTTTGCACTGTCTCAATGCCTCCAACTGTTGACTTGCAAACACTACTTCATATCTAATATCAGCGCATTTCATGTATGGGCAGAACTAGAAAACAGCCCGTTTATATATATATTTATATAGATATATATGCAACATATGTGGTAAGGACTCTGATGTTTAAAGGCACGATTGTCACCTTAAGGTCGCCTGTAATTTCACCAGGCGGCTGGAACCTGTCAACACCGTACGGTATCGCGCTCTCTACAGCCAAAACCAAATCCTGCTGCATATACGTATCAATGAAGCTTACAAATATGGACTACATCACAGGTTTCGTGCTACCTAGTTACAGAACAAGAGTAACGCAAACGTGCATGTTAAACAGTACAGAACGATTATACAGGGTCATTCAAAATGAATGTCGGGGTTTTAACAACTTGTCATACACAATACACTTGAGATTTTTATTTTCTTTTATTTAATAGAACAACACTCCAAGTTTTTGTTACATACCTTACAGGTGCTCTATATGTGCACTCTTTGTGATTCTACAAACATCAACACGATAATCGTGGTCGTTCCAAACTGACAAGGCGTTAAAACCCCGCCAATCGTTTTGAATAATCCTGTATTATTATTATTATATCACCCTTATACGGCCTATTTACAATTACATACCTCAAATAAACCACGTTTCTAGGGTATATAATATTGCCGGTAATCCGTGCTTACAATATATAGTACAAGTAATGGGTATGTCCTGTCATAAAGGTTTTGCACTTTTACATTAGCACTTTTCGAAGTGCGCAGTGCCCAAAATGGCCGTTTTCTGTAGTTCCTTGATGTCCGCTTCCCAGTTATGTTGTTCACGTGTTTTCTGAATGATTGTGAAATGGTGCACTAGGTGCTCCTATTACGACTGTTATCACCTTTGTTCTCGCATTCCACGCAAGTTGTATTTCTACAGTTAAGGTCTTTGTATTTTAAAACCGTTTCCGCTTCCTTCTTCGTCACATTTCTATCCCCTGAAATTGCAGTGTCTACTTACAGACACATTGCTTTGTCAGTTTCACGGATTATGATGCCCGGTTTGGTGTCTGGGATGGTTCTGGCAGTTTCCATTTGCTATATCATACTACTGTTATCGTTACCTGTTTCTACAGATTTCGGTACATGCTCGTACCAGTGTTCGTTGTCTAATCTTATCCTCATTTCCTTCATCACGGTAAAATGTAGCTGAGCGCACACATTGTATCATGTCGCTATCTCCACCGCGCAAGCCAGATTCAATCTCATATCAATCAACGTGGGGTCTCTGGTGAACAACTGTTTCCCCGACTACTTCGGTTATCCTCTGTCAGTATCATTTCACCAAAGCTCCAAACTGATCAATCATCGACGCTACATAATTTTAGAAATCGACATCGTCAGTAAATACAACAAATAAGCAGTCATACCGAAACGATAAAAGGAACACGCTGTTCACAGATTATTTTATGTTATCTTAGCGCAGTAAAGAACTTTTTACTAGTATCCGACATTTTACATGGGAATCATACGTTACCTTGGGATTTGCTGCATTTTCTAGGGCAGAGAGAGACTCTCGGTTACTTCTGTCGCTGCATGTCAATCCCCAAGAAGACATCAACACAGCCAATCTGATTCTCACAAAATTACTCGCTGAGGGCACCAACGTACACATTTACTTATTCACACTTCACCACGAACGCAATAACTCGAACTGCGCGGGACACAAAAGGCAGATCGCGGTAAGTAATCAACTCCGAAGATGTAAGAGTGATCGAAGCCTAATTAAGGTACATTAATCCGGTACAAGCGGGGATAAATGAGGCCGCTCTCACCTACTTGCGATGCTATGGTAATGCGATGGCGATACAGGCACATGCATTCGCACCGATAAAGGTATTATCCATTCGCACGTCTCAACAGATGTGCTGTGTTGATTGAAGTACCATCTCACGTCACTGCAGCATCATACCTAACGGAACGAATCGCATATACTGTATACTGGTATATCAGTTTTACGTTTCTGGCTCCATAACAACCAATATCGCGGGGCGACAAATTATGCGGTAAATACGCTACGCACCCTAAATTTAATTCCCAACTGAAAGATTCATGACAGCGGATTTTAGCATACAGGCATATGTACACGTAACGATGCATCCTGTGTACATATATGCAAATACACACACACACACACAAGCCCTACATGCAACCTCAAGGTCGTCATGTAACACTTCACTTACACACAACGTTCCATACATATATGCAAGTACATTAGGATCGGGCAGCCGGGAGAGTGGTCAGTAAAGCGACTAGCTACGAGCTGGACGATTCGAGGTTCGAACCCCGGTATGGGGGCGAGCTTTTCCGTACCCGTTCAGACAGGCCCCGACGACCATTCAACCTTCTGCACAATGGGTACCAGGTTTCCTTCCCGGAGGCAAAGAGGCGGGGCGTCATGTTGACCACCAAGGTCAAAGGAAGGGTAGCGCTATGTCTATCCCCCGCCCTTGTCTCTTCATGGCATATTACAAAAGGAACTTTACCTTTCCTTTTGCCTTACATTTATTATCTGCCCCCCCCCCCCAAACTCTCCACCAATAAAAATGTCCAGAAGCTGCTCTAAAATCAGGCAAGAAAATGCTGGAAGGATTTTGCACATTTTCAAAAAACCTATTAAGACTAATTTAAGGACCCTAAATTAAGTGGTGCTAGCGTCACTCCTACTTCACGCCTCATGCGTCCACCACGCTATTGCGGACAGTACAAAAATAGAAAGTACCTGGTCTGTGTAGCCTCTAACGGCATACGCCATACCAGCAAGCAGTACGGCGATCCCTAACACCTTCCTTACATAACAAGACAGGCAATGTATATTGTAACGTACAGTAGTAACATTCGGCGCGTTCGTCCAATCGTTGCTGCAGTGGAAGAGCAGTATCACATATCCTGAACGTGTGCGTGTAGACACAGGTATCCTACATACAATGTGCATGCGTCACATTGCCATCGACGGCCTGCCCGGCTCTACAATATTCTTCCACATTATCTCATAAACGGCCAGATATTCGAGGGTGGGGGATTTACTGGGCATAAAGTGTTTCGATTTTCTCTATAAACTTTGTCTGAAACATTTCTCATTTTAAGCAGAACTGAGCGAGATATGATAAAAAATGTCTATAGGTCTTCATGTAAACTACCCGTTATTCTTGCTAGAGTTTAATAAAACCTGACTTTCCTCCACAGATTTTCAAAAACTCAAATATCAAATTTCATGAAAACCCGTACAGGGGGAGCCTAGTCGTTCCATCCATGAAGGCGGACAGACGAACAGACACGGCGAAGCTAATAACCGCTTTTCGTAATTCTGCGAACGCGCTTAAAAGAAAGACCAATGGGGGCCATGTTACTGGAATAAAATTTGCACCACTCAACAAGGCACCCTGAAATTACACACAAGTGCACGATTTGAAAAGTAACAATTTTTTAAAAAGTTTGGTGGAGTCGTTTCCAACTGCGTGCATACGATAACAATGCAACATCGTTCTTACATACGTAAACATCTCGCCCACATGTATAAAACGTCACAGAAACGTTAATTTTCAATGTCAGTTATACTGTTTTTAATGGCTGGCAAAGGCTGACGCTTAGCCTACTTGGTATTGGGCCTTCTCCTAGCAGCCTCAGCTCTTACTGAACGTCCAAGATACATCACTGCCATGAAGCTGGCTTATCCTGAACCAGCTGAAAGCTGTTCACATCTTGTCCCTACACCTTACCCGCACATTCATCCCTTTGTAACAAAAACGGCCTCCTTTTGAAGTACTGATGACATTTGCATAGATTATTTTATGTTTTGCTGATCGTGCTTTCCTGGTATGACTCTGGGTAAATGACCAACTCGATGCACAATTACGTTACACAATACTTATTCACTTACTTATTTACTCCATGGTGCAGAGTCCTTCTTGAGAAGCTAACTGGTTTGCAGCTAGTCAAGAAATTCCCCGCATTTCACGGAACCCGAAGGTTCATTACCGCACTCACAAGCGTCCG